>ERZ795044.3992-NODE-3992-length-12247-cov-6.875410_pt1 | contig 12247 bp, 6 predicted proteins | sample MGYA00375128_ERZ795044 | MGnify/ENA primary metagenome ERZ795044 (study PRJEB30173, sample SAMN05720213) | anaerobic digester metagenome | isolation source: active sludge of municipal wastewater-treating anaerobic digesters | place: USA | collected 2014-12-22 ... | reverse complement strand
GTCCCATGTCTCACTTCTGGCGCTACGCCGACACCTTCGAGTACCTCGAGCGCGTGGGGAAGATGCCCCCGCTCATCATCTGCTGCGCCTGCAACGGCGGGGTGCAGGGAAAGGAATCCAACCTCGCCCTCCCCGAGTCGTCGGAGGAGATCGCCGAGTCGGTCGGCGGAGCGTATGACGCCGGCGCGTCGATGGTGCACGTGCACGCGCGCGACCCGAAGTTTCCTACGCGCCCGGCGACGACCACCGAGGTCTGGCTCGACGTCAACACGCGCATCCGTGCGCGCTGCGCCGAGATCATCATCAACAACACCACCGGCGGTGGGCCGGGGATGACGATGGAGGAGCGGCTGCAATGCCTCCCCGCGCGTCCCGAGGTGGCCTCGCTCAACCTCACCCCCGACATGAGCAAGTTCAAGCTCAAGGCGCGCCCCGACACACTTCCCGACCCGCACGGCGAAATCACCTACGACGAGTGCGTCCCGTTCTCCTACAAGCTCGTCTCCCAGTTTGCCGCGCGCATGAAGGAGTACGGCGTGAAGCCGGAGATGGAGACGTACCACAGCGGTGGGTCGTGGGTCATGCGCGACCTCATCCAGCAGGGGCTCATCGAGGCGCCGTACTGGATCCAGACCGTGATGGGCTACCAGACGTCCAGCATGGCGACGCCGGAGAACGTGCTCAACCTGGTGCGCGAGTTTCCCGAGGGGGCGATGTGGCTCTGCTCCGGCATTGGGCCGCATCAGCTTCCCATGACCACCCTGGCCATCATCCTCGGCGGCCACGTGCGCGTGGGGCTCGAGGACAACATCTATTATCGGCGCGGCGAGCTGGTGAAGAGCAACGCGCAGTTGGTGGAGCGCACGGTGCGGCTCGCGCACGAACTGGGACGCGAGGTGGCGACGCCGGCGCAGGCGCGCGCGATGCTGGGTCTCTCGGCGACCCCCACGACGTACTGACGACGCTGGACCACAGACTGCAGCACCCGCTCGACCGCCGCAGGGCCCCCTCCCTCGACCCCTCCCGATCGTGAGCCAGCTCAAGCGCGACGTCGGCGCCTTCCAGTTCTTCGCCTTTGCCTTCGGCGCCGTGGTGGGCGTGGGGTGGGCCGTCGTCCTCGGCGACTGGTTGCGGCAGGCGGGGCCGATCGGGGCCATCGCCGGGCTTGCGGCTGGCGGGTTGTCGATCATCCTCATCGGCTATTGCTACGCCGAGGTGACGGCGCTCATCCCCGCGTCGGGCGGGGAGATGGCCTTTGCGTATGAGCTGTACGGCGAGCGGGTCGGCTTTCTGGTGGGGTGGATGCTCGCCTTCGTCTACATCGTCGTGGCCGGCTTCCAGGCCATCTCGATCGGCTGGATCATCACGGCCCTCATCCCGGGCATCGAGGGGCCGGTCCTCTATCGCTCGCTCGGGACCGAGGTGCACGCCGGGACGCTCGCGTTAGGCCTGACCGGGATGGCGGGACTCACCTGGCTCAACTACCGCGGCGTGAAGGGGTCGGGGCGCGCGCAGTACGCCCTCGTCGTCGTCCTGCTGGTGATGGCCACGGCCTTCGTGCTCACCGGCATCCTGCGTGGGAACGTGGCCAACCTGCAGCCGTACTTCCAGCGCTCGGAGAGCGGATCGATCTGGCCCGGTGTGCTCGCCCTCTTCATGACGGCGTCGTACTGGTTCGGCGGCTTCAACGTCATTCCCGTGATGATGGAGGAGAGGTCGAGTGCCACCAGCTACAGCGCGGTCGGGCGCATGATCGTGCTCTCCATCGTCGTCGGCGTCGTCTTCAAGACGGCGGTGGTCCTGTCCGCGTCCATGACGGTCCCGTGGCGGGAGCTGATGACGATGAACATCCCCGCCGCCACCGCCTTCGAGAAGGCGTTCGGCTCGGTGGTGCTGGGCAAGGTGGTCCTGCTCACCGCGCTGCTCTCGCTCCTCTCCACGTGGAACGCGATGATGGTCTGCGGGTCGCGCATGCTCTTCGCGATGGGACGGTCACACTTCATCGCCTCGTGGCTGGGTGAGGTGCACCCGGTGCATGGGTCGCCGGCGAATGGCGTCCTGTTCACCGGCCTGGCAGGGACCGCGGTGACCCTGCTCGGGCGCAATGCGATCCTCCCCATCGTGAACTCGTCGTCCACCTGCCTGGGGATCGCCTATGTGCTCACCTGCTACGGGGTGGTGAAGCTGCGCCGCAGTCGTCCCGACGCGCCGCGTCCCTCGCGCGTCCCCGGGGGGATGCCGACCGTCGTGCTCGCCCTTGCCGGGTCGCTCTTCGCCTTCGGGCTGTCGCTCTACCAACCGTGGGCCGACGCCAAGGGGAAGGTGCCGCTGGAGCCGGTGATGCTCGCCATCTGGATCGCGTTAGGCGCGGTGGCGTGGATCGTCGGAGGACGGGCGCGCGCCGCCTTCTCGCAGGTGGAGCGTCGTCGCATCATCGTCGGGGCCACGGAGTAGGGCATCTCGGCCGCCCCCACCGCAGGTCGCACGCCCTTCCTTATTCCGGAGCGTCCGTCGCATGTCGCCACAGCCTTCATGTTCCCCGCGCGCCAGGCGGAGTGCCCCCCGCCTGGCCGCTGCCGCGATCGCCGCATGGCTCGTGCTCGCCGCATCCCAGGCCGCGGGCGCCCAGGCGACGCGATTCGACGTGGATTCGGTGCGCGGCCCGACGTCGACGCTCGACTTCACCGCCACGGAAGGGACGTGGATGAGCGTCGATGTTGCCCCTGACGGGCGGACCGTCGTCTTCGACCTGCTCGGCCACCTCTACGAGATGCCGATCACCGGGGGCGACGCGACGCCGCTCACCCGCGGGCGCTCGTTCAACCACCTGCCGCGCTACAGCCCGGACGGGCGGTCGATCCTCTTCACCTCCGACCGCAGCGGCAAGGAAGAGCTCTGGCTGCTGCATCGCGGGACCGATTCGCTCGAGCAGGTATCCCGCTTCGACGTGCGTGCCTACCAAGGGAGCTGGTCTCGCGACGGCAAGGCGATGTACGTCTCCACGCAGGACCTCGGCGCGCGCGGGGCCGCGTATCGCATCGACCGGATGGGGTCGCGCACGCAGCTCACGCTCAACGGTGTCTTCAACAATCCCACGCACTTCAGCGAGCATCCCACCAACGGCAAGGTCTACTTCTCCGAGCCTGGTGGACCCATCTACCAGCGCGGACTCATCATCAGGACGTACGACCTGCGCAGCGGGGAGCTGGCCACGTACCTCGAGCGCCCCGGCGGCGCGGGGGATCCCGTGGTCTCACCCGACGGCAAGTGGCTCGCGTACGTGCATCGCGAGGACCTCGCGACGGTGCTCGTCCTGCACGACCTGGTTACCCAGCGCGAACGCTCGTTGCACCTGCTGGATCGCGACCGCATGGAATCGGGGTCGGGGACCACGTTCGGCATCTACTCCAACTTCTCCTGGACGCCGGATTCGAAGGCGATTGTGGTGGCGTGGGGCGGGGCGCTGCACGCGGTGTCCATCGACAGCGGCGCCGTGCGCGACATTCCCTTCCGCGCCCCTGTGAAGCGTGTGCTCGCCGAGACCATCAAGTTCCCCGTGCCAATCCCGACGAGCGGGAAGGGGCGCTCGCGCGCCTCGCGCTGGGGCGAACGCACGGCGCAGGGCGTGCTCTTCGAGTCGCTCGGCGATATCCACCTGAAAGGAGAGGGGGCGCCGGTCAACCTCACGCGAAGTGCGGCGCTCGAATCGAGCCCGGCGTACGACGCGACGACCCGGACCGTCTATTTCGCCTCGTGGACCGACGACTCGCTCGGGGCGGTCTGGTCGCTGGCGCTGCCGCCTAACGCGCGACGGGCGACGCCAACACGCCTGACAACGCTGCCGGCGCAGTACGGCTCACTGGCGCTCTCGCGCGACGGCAAGACACTCGCCTTCCTGCGCGGCGGTTCGGCCATCACGCGCGGGCAATCGCTCGAGGAGCAGGAGCGCTTCGACCTGGTGATCGTGGGGAGCGACCGGGTCGAGCGCGTGGTGACGTCGGTCCCGTGGCTCAACACCAACCCGCTTGGCGCGCGGCGCCCCCCCGATGTCTCCTTCTCCGCTGACGGGGAGACGCTGTTCGTGAGCGAGATGGAGCGCGACACGCTCTTCCTGCGCTCCGTGCGGCGCGACGGAAGCGCGAAGCAGACGCTGTACGCGCTGCCGCATGCGGTCGCGGTCTCGCGTTCGCCCGACGGCGCGTGGATCGCCTTCCGTGAGTACACCAAGTCGTTCATCGCGCCGGCGAGTTTCGCCGGCAAGACGGTGACGCTCTCTGGGCACGATGGCATGGGCGCCACACTGCGTATCGACACCAGGGATGGCGAGAACCTGCGTTGGTCTCCCGACGGCCAAGGTGTGTCGTGGACACGCGGCGCGACGTTCTTCGAGAAGCCGGTGGCTGCAATCGTCGCGAAGCAGGCGGACGGCGCGCGTGCCACCGACCTCGCCGTCGAGTATGACCTCGCCGAGCCGGCGGGGACGGTAGCGCTCACCAATGCGCGCGTCATCACGCAGGACGCGAGCGGGCGCGTCCTCGAGAATGCGACGATCGTCATCGAGCGGAGCCGAATCGTCGCGGTAGGGACGAACGTGGCGGTGCCGGCCGGCGCGCGGGTCTTCGACCTGCGCGGGAAGACGGTGATGCCGGGGATGATCGACGCGCATGCGCACTACAGCCCCGATGGCTCCACGCTCAACGTGCTCGAGCAGCGGCACCAGGGACTGCTGGCCAACCTCGCCTACGGCACGACCACGATGTACGAGGTGTACGGCAACAACCTCAAGGATGTCGCGGTGAGCGACCTGCAGCGCGCCGGACTGGTGAACGGCGCGCGCCTCCTGACCGTCGGCGCCCCGATCTACGGGCTGCGCAGCTTCCGTCCCAAGCTCTTTCGCCCGATTCGTTCGCAGGAGGAGGCCGACGAGGTCGTCGCGTCCAACGCCGACTACGGCGCGACGGCGCTCAAGGACTACGTGCAGTTCAACCGCTCGGCGCGCATGCAGCTCTACGATGCGGCGCGTCGCCGGGGGGTGAACGTCGTCGCGGAAACGGCGGTCGACTTCCAGATGGACTGGACGATGCTGATGGACGGGGTGAGTGGCCTCGAGCACACCGTCGGCCTCACGCCGCTGTATGGTGACGTGATCAGGCTGTGGGCCGCGACGAAGGCGGGGAACACCCCGACGCTCATCGTCAGCTACAACGGACCCGCGGGTGAGCAACTCTTCCATCAATCCGAACGGCTCTGGGACGACCCCAAGCTCCTCACCTTCTTCTCGAAGGAGGAGCTGCTGCGCTTCCGGCGCCCCACGCACTACTTCGACGACGACCGGTGGGCGGAGCAGATGTCGCGCGAGGTGCGCAAGCTGGCGGTTGCGGGCGTGTCGCTTCAGGTCAGCGGGCATGGCCAGATGCACGGCATCGACAAGCATTGGGAGCTCGAGCTCTTCACGCGCGGCGGCTTCTCGCCCGCCGAGGCGATCGCGGCCGCGACGATCAACAGTGCGCGCTATCTCGGGCTGGACCGCGATCTGGGGTCGATCGAACCGGGGAAGGTGGCCGACCTGGTGATCCTCGACGCCAACCCGCTCGAGGACATTCGCCACTCGCGCCGGATCGACCAGGTGATGCAGGGCGGAGTCCTCTATCGGGGCGCTGACGCATCGCGGCTGTACCCCAACCCCGAGCCGGCGGGGCGGCAGTATCGCTTTTGGGGGAACGGGCGAGGGGCCATGATGATCGATCGCGACGGCGGGCACTGACAGTCACCGGGACGCGGGCGAAACAAATCGCCGCGCGCCCCCGTCCTGCCCCCGTCGGCCAACCCCAATCATCCCGCCATGCACGTCATCGAGACACGGGGACTCACCAAACGATACGGCGATGTCCTCGCCGTCGACGACATCTCCTTCTCCGTCGAGCAGGGACAGGTCTTCGGCTTCTTGGGTCCCAACGGCTGCGGCAAGACCACGACCATCGGCATGCTCCTGGGGATCATTACCCCCACCGCTGGAGAGGTGCGACTGCTCGGCCTCACGGGACGCGATGGACTGCACGCGGCCCGTCAGAAGATCGGGGCGACGCTCGAGACCCCCAACTTCTATCCGTATCTCAGCGGGTGGGACAACCTGCGCATCGTCGCCAACCTGAAAGGGGTGCGCCACAAGATCATCGAGGAGACGCTCGAACTGGTCGGGCTCCTGGCGCGACGTAAGGACAAGTTCCAGGGCTACTCGCTCGGCATGAAGCAGCGCCTGGCCATCGCCGCCACGCTGCTCGGCGATCCGCAGCTCGTCATCCTCGACGAACCGGCCAACGGGCTCGATCCCGATGGGATGCGCGAGATCCGGGAGCTGATCGTGGCGCTGGGGGCGCGCGGCAAGACGGTCTTTGTCTCGTCGCACCTGCTCAACGAGGTCGAGCGCACCTGTACGCATGTGGCGATCCTGCGAAAGGGGACGATCGTCCGGCAGGCGAGCGTGCACGACCTGCTCAAGACAGCGACCATCGTCGAGTTGCGAGGCGACGACCCGTCGCGTATGCGCGCGGCGGCGGAGGGCTATCCCAAGGCGGCGCGCGTGAGTTCGCGGGACGACGCGGTGCTGGTGGAGTTGCAGGACGACGATGCCGCGTCGCTCAACCGGTGGCTCGCCGGCCAGGGCGTCTTCGTCGCGTACCTGGCCCCGCAGCGCCTTTCGCTGGAGGAGGCGTTCATCGACCTCACGCGCGACGATGTCGCCACCACCACGGCAGGTGTCGCATGAGAACCGGGATCCTCGTCCGCAACGAGTGGATCAAGACGCGGCGTCGCACGGCGTTCTGGGTGGCCTCGCTCGTCTTCGCGGGGCTCATGTCGCTCATCTTCGGCGGGATGTTCTCGCAGGGGCTGCGCAAGCCCGAGCGCGCGCTCACGCTCCCCGCGGCGTGGGGAGAGGTGATGGGTGGTCCCGGCGTGCTGGCCGCCTTCTTCGCCTCGATCGTGCTCATCCTCCTGGTGAGCAGCGAGTTCACCTGGCGCACGTCGCGACAGAACGTGATCGACGGCCTGTCGAAGGAAGAGTTCTTCGGCGCCAAGCTCTTCCTGCTGCCGGGCGTTGGGTTGTTCTTCTTCACGGTGATGGTGCTTGTCGCTGGCGGCTTCGCCTTCGCCGGGACCGTCGCCAAGGGCGTGCTGGGTTCCACCGGCGCCCTGGTGCGCCCGGCCGACCTCGCCCTCATGGGGGGCTCGATCATCGGCCTGCTCGGCTGGGCCTCGCTGGCCTTCCTCCTCGCCATCGCCATACGCTCGTCAGGCTCGGCGATCGGAGCCTTCTTCCTCTACTTCATCGTCGAGCAGATCCTCGGGCAGCTGGCGGGGGCGCTCGGCCCCACGGCGGGGGAGCTGTTCCGCTTCGCGCCTAACGCCGTCTTCAAGGCGCTGTGGGAGCCGGCGCGGTACGGGGCGGTCCCGCTCAAGGCGGGGCAAGCGCCGGCGATCGCCACGGAGTGGTACCTGGTGGCCGGGCTCACGTACATCACGCTGTTCGTGCTCACGGCGTTCCTGCTGTACCGGCGGCGCGACCTGTAGCGTGCGGACTTGGGGGCGACGGCGTTCCCGCGCCCCCGTTCCCGCCTAACGCTCCCCCTTCAACCGCTTGAACTCCGCCTCGACCGACTCGGGGACGAAGAGGTTGTCGGCGATCGCCGCGACCTCTTCCGCGTCGGCCCAGGCGCGTTCGAGCTCCTCGAGTTCGCCCTCCAGTGCGCGCCGCTCGGCCTCCTCGTGCAGCGCCATCTCCATCGCCAGCCGTTGCGGGGCGGGGAGCGAGAAGAGGCCGTATTTGTTGAATTCCATCTGGCGCGACTTGGCCTTGCGCGGCGAGACCCCGTCGGTCATCGACTTGATCGCGCCTTGCGCCTGACGACTGGCCTCGCGCAGGAATCGCTCGGAGTTGCCCACGGACTCGATGCGCTGGACCGCATCTGCCACCTCGGACTTCTTCCCCCCGAAACGGTTGACCTTGGGGAGGACGATGGCGGCGATGCGCTCGGCCTCGGGGCCGGTGAATTCCTCCGAGCCGTGCTTGAAGCGCAGGAACAGGCGCAGCCGGCCGTCATCGGTGGTGGCGATCGACGACTCGGCCAGGTGGCGGCGCCGCACGTCGACGACGCCATGACGCTCCGTGCGAACACGAGCCACCACGGTTTCGCCGCCTCCATAAATGAGGCTGCGCCCCACCTGCACGTAGAGAAAGCCGAAGCTCCCGACCGCCACGCCTGCGGCGGCTCCACCGGCCATGAGGGCGGCCACGGCGGCGATCCCGCCGCCGGCCGTGAGGATCGCGCGATTGCGGCGGCGGCCGAACTGATCGCCGTACCGCCACGCGGCGAACTCGGGACGCTGCGGCTCGCCGATGCGCACGAGCGTCGCCCCCGAGGCGAGCTTGGCGAGCCCGATGTTGTCGGTCGAGACTCGGCGCCTCGTGTCGCGATACAACTTCTCGGCTTCCTCGATGGCTTCCCAGCGCTCCTCGAGCGGGGAGAGGTTCCAGCGTTCGCAACTGCGACACACCACCCAGAGCCGTCCACGCGCCGGATCGAACGCCAGGCGTTCGCCGACGGGAAACGTCTCGATCGATTCGTTACGGCCGAGCGGTTTGTTGCAGAAGATGCAGGTCGAGAACATGGGGATGGGGTGGTCGCGTGCTGCAAACTACGTGGGGAGGGGGGCGCGGGGTTCAGGGGAGGAGGTTCGGGGGGGCTGGAGGGCAGAATGGGTGCGGATTCGAGCCGGTTGGGTTCGCCCGCCCGGTTTCCGCGCAGGCGCGCTGCCCCTGAGGTCGCCTCGACCCTTGTTGACGGTCTCCGAGCGTGTCAGGTTCGGGCCCGGGGAGCGCGTCGGCTCCGCCGGCCCAGTCGCCTCTCGTCCCGCCAGGCATGCTGCCCTCTCGTGTTCTCCTCCTGTCCCTCGGAGCCCTGCTCGTGCTGTCGCCCGACTCGTCCGCGGCCCAGGCGTCGTCGCAGCCGTCGCCTTCCCCCAAGCGCACCGCCGACGAGGAACGCCTGCGGGCCGACTGGGCCAACCTGGCCCGCTACCGCGCCGACAACGCCGCCCTGGGCGCCCCCGCCGCTGGCGAGCAGCGCGTGGTCTTCATGGGGAACTCGATCACCGAGGGGTGGGCGCGCTACTTCCCCACGATGTTCCCCGGCAAGCCCTATGTGGGCCGAGGGATCGGTGGGCAGACGACGCCGCAGATGCTGGTGCGCTTCAGGCAGGACGTGATCGCGCTCAAGCCGGCGGTGGTGGTGATTCTCGCCGGGACCAACGACATCGCCGGCAACACCGGGGCGTCGACGCTGGAGATGATCGAGGACAACCTGGCCTCGATGGCCGAACTCGCCAAGGCGAACGGGATCAAGGTCGTGCTGTCGTCGGTGCTCCCGGTTTTCGACTATCCCTGGCGTCCGGGGCTCGAGCCGGCGCCGAAGATCGTGGCGTTGAACGCGTGGATGAAGCAGTACGCGGCCGCGCACGGGGCGGTGTACCTCGACTACCACTCGGCGATGGCCGATGCGCGGCAGGGGATGCGCGCCGACCTGGCCGGCGACGGGGTGCACCCTAACGACAAGGGGTATGGACTGATGGCGCCGCTCGTGGAGCGGGCGATCGCGGAGGCGCTGCGTGGACGTCAGGAGGCTCGCTGAGACGAACGCCGAGAGCGCCGGGCACGCCGGGCCTGATCGGGTGTAACAGCGCGATGCCCGGACGCTTTTCAGCCTTCGCCCCACCGGACGGAGTTTCGTGATGCGCACACTCACGCGTCTGATCGCCGGATCGTTCGTCAGCGCGGTGCTCGCCGCCTGCGGGAGCGACCCCGCCGAACCAGGGACGAAGGACCCGGCAGCCGTCACGCCAGACTTCCAGCGCGGCGTCGGGTCGCCATGGGCGGGGGCGAGCGTTGGAAACGGCCACGAGTTCGGGCTCGATCTCGCCGTGAGCCGCAACGGCCGGTCGGCCTATATACGGTCGACCACTGCGCGTCCCGACACCGGGCAATTCGGTTTTGTCTCGCAGGCGATTTCAGCCGCCGGCTATCGCGGCCGGCGGGTGCGCCTCTCGGGCTACGTAAGGGCCGACAGCGTCGCGGGGCGAGGCGCCGGACTCTGGATGCGTATCGATGCGCCAACGCGCACCGTCGGCTTCGACAACATGATCGGGTATGGCCGAGCGATCCTCGGGAGCAGCACGTGGACCAACCACTCGATCGTGCTGGACGTGCCGAACGACGCGGTGGGGATCACGATCGGCGTGCTCCTGTCGGGGAGCGGGGTCGCCCGACTGGACGACGTCTCGTTCGAGGTCGTCGACGCGAGTGTGCCGACCAGCGGAGTGCCGGCATCGCCGTCTGCCCCGTTCGACAGCGTGGCGGTCGTAGAGTACTTCGAGCGATTGGCGCACGCCCCGGAGGACCTGGACTTCGAGGGGACCGGCATCCCGTTAAACCTGACCGTCGACTGGCTCAAGTCGGCAGCACGACCGTTCGCCACGGAGATGGCCGGGTCGGGCACGGCAGATCTCGCCGAACTTGGTCGCATCATCGGCGGGGCGCGCGTGGCGGCATTCGGCGAGGCGACACATGGGTCACGCGAGTTCTTTCGCATGAAGCACCGCGCCTTGGAGTACCTGGTGGAGACACTCGGCTACACGCACTTCCTGATCGAAGCCACGATGCCCGAGGCGCGGGCCCTCGACCGCTACATCACCACCGGCCAGGGTGATCCGGCGAAGCTCCTGGCCGGACTCTACTTCTGGACGTGGAACACGCAGGAGGTGCTCGACTTCATCCAGTGGATGCGCACCTACAACGTGCGTGCAGGGACGCCGCGCATCCGCTTCTTCGGCTTCGACATGCAGTTCCCGCACCAGGCGCTGGACAGCCTCCCGGCCATGCTGGGTCGCGTGAGCGCGTCGGCGCAGGCACAAGGAGCGGTGGCCGTTCGCTGTTTTGACGGCGTGCGCGACGGCGCGCGGCGGTTGAACAGCGCGCCGTATGCGGCGCTCCCTGTGGCACAACAGGAGTCGTGCGCGGCGGGCCTCGCCGCGCTCGCCGACACTGCGCGCGCGCATCGCGCCGCGTGGAGCGCGCAGCTTGGCGCCGAGGATGCCGCGTGGCTCGAGCAGTACATCACCCTGGGCCAGCAGTGGGAGCACATGGCGCGCACCACCGACGCGACGCAGCTCTTCAACCGTCGCGACCGGGCGATGGCCGACAACGTGCTCTGGATTGCCGGTCGTGACCCGCAGGCGCGACTGTTCGCGTGGGCGCACAACGGACATGTGAGCCGGCGCCCCAACACCATGGGGCGTCACCTCGCCAACGCCCTTGGCGACCAGTACCGCAACGTCGCCTTCACGTTCGGCAACGGACGCTTCAACGCGGTGACACAGCTCGCCAGCGGCGCGTTCGGTCAGCTGCAAGTGCAGACGATCAACGGCCCCGACGGGGGATTCACGCTCGAGGGGATGCTCAACGCCACGCTGGAACCGCGTCTCATTCTCGACACGCGCAAGGTCCTGTCGGGCGAGACCGGCACGTCGGTCCTGAATCGGCGTCCGGTCTTTATGCGTTCGATCGGGTCGGTCTACTCGCCCACCAATCCACTCACGTACTACGAGCGCGTCCTGTTGCCGCAGGACTACGATGGGATCATCTGGTTCGTGAACACCCGCGAAAGCCAACTACTGCCGTTCAACTAGCGCGACGAGGAGGGGGGGCGGGGGCGATCGTGACCCTTGCGCACCACGAATTCGCGCCCGATGATCACGCATGGCTGAACCCAAGACCACGCGCACCACCGCCAGCGTCGCCGCCTTTCTCGCCGCCATCGAAGATCCGAAGCGGCGCGCCGATGCACTCGCCGTCAAGCGCCTCATGGAGCAAGCATCCGGCGAAAAGGCCGCGATGTGGGGGACCGCGATCGTCGGCTTCGGGAGCTACCACTACGTGTATGCCAGCGGGCAGGAAGGCGACTGGCCGCTCGTGGCCTTCTCCCCGCGCAAGCAGAACCTCGTCCTGTACATCATGCCGGGGTTCGATCGTTACAGCGAACTCATGGCGCGACTGGGGAAGTGCAAGACCGGGAAGTCGTGCCTCTACCTCAACTCGCTGCGCGACGTGGATGTGAGTGTGCTCGAGGAGCTGGTGCGTGCGTCGGTTCGTCACATGGCGACGAGCAAGGGGGCCGCCGCGGCGACGCGGGAGACC
>ERZ795044.3991-NODE-3991-length-12248-cov-5.019191_pt1 | contig 12248 bp, 19 predicted proteins | sample MGYA00375128_ERZ795044 | MGnify/ENA primary metagenome ERZ795044 (study PRJEB30173, sample SAMN05720213) | anaerobic digester metagenome | isolation source: active sludge of municipal wastewater-treating anaerobic digesters | place: USA | collected 2014-12-22 ... | reverse complement strand
AAATAATGAAATTTTTAAACAATCAATTGTTGATGCAATTGATGATATGATTGAAAATATTAATAAAATTGAATTTTAATATAAATAATTTATTATGAAAATAAAAAGAAAATTTAATAATGTACCAAACAAATCATATAATGTGGATGGTAAAATTATATGGGATTCTAGATCTGTTGCTGTTGTCGCTTGTATATTAGCAGATTATCATGATGAATTATATATTCTTATTGGTCAAAGAGGTACAGGTGTTCCTGATTCAGTTGGTAAATATAATCTAGTTTGTGGTTATATGGATAAATATGAGAATGGAAGAGATGCAGTAGAACGAGAAGTTTATGAAGAAACAGGGTTAGATTTAAGTGAATGGGATATAATTCAAAATGATTTAGATGAACCTTGGTCTGTTAATACAGAACCTACTGAAAATAGACAAAATATTGTTTTAAGATATGGTTGTGTAATAAAAGTACATAAACTACCAGAACTAACAAGTGAATATTCAGAACCAAATGAAGTTAGTGATTTAAGATGGATAAAATACCAAGACATTGATAATTATGATTGGGCATTTAATCATGATATTATCATACGAAAATACTTTCAAAGATTGTAAAAAATCTTAAAAAATAATTAATAAAATATGAAATTAGCAGTAGTAGGTTCTAGAACATTTAATGATTATAATTTGTTAAAACAACATCTAGATGAAATACATTCAATAACACCAATAACTTTAATTATATCAGGTGGTGCAAAAGGAGCCGATAAATTAGCAGAAAAATGGGCACACCAAAATAATATAGAAACCTTAATATTTGAACCTGATTGGGATAGGTTTGGTAAACAAGCAGGTTTTCTTAGAAATAAAGATATTATTTTAAATTCTGAAAGAGTTTTAGCGTGTTGGGATGGGGAAAGTAAAGGCACCTTACATTCTATAAATATTGCGGATCATCATCAAATTCCTTATACGGTTGTTAATTTTAAAAATGGTATTTAATTTGTAAATACCATTTTTTTTTATTTAACTTTGTTACAAAATTCATAATATGAAAAATATAAAATATTTATTAATCATTATTTTAATGATTCCATTTGGTTTAATCGCACAAGATTTACCAAAACCTCAAAATCCTGTTAATGATTTTGCAAACATCATATCAGATGTCGAAGAATCACAATTAAACAAATCTATCATTGATTATCAAAATATTTCTGGTATGGAAATTTGTGTTCTTACGTTAGAAACAATTCCAAATATTATTATAATTTACATAAAGAAATGAATAAAAATAAAAAACAAAGTATTTTAGATAATGGATATAATTATATTTTAATATTAGATAATAATTATAATGAATTTATTAATATGGTAAAATCAAATTAATTTTATCATTATTTTTTTTTTATATATAGTATAAAAAATAAAATACTACATGAAAACTAAATTCAGTGATTTTATAAATGAAAATAAATCTAAAAAAACATTCGAAGAATACATTTCTAATATTAAAAAGAATTTAATGACTGATTTTAGATATAATGAATCACAAGCACAAGTTTATATAGAACAATACATTGATTTATTTAAGAAATTTTTTGATGATAATTTTGATCCAAAAGAAGCAATAGCCGCTACAAAAATTCCAGGTGTTAAAATAGATGAATCGATTAATGAATCATATGATTATATTGATAATGATATAGATAAATTAACAAATTTAATTTCAAATATTAAAAATAAAAATGATTTAGCAATTGCATCTAGATCTATAAAGGAATATTTTAATGATTATTACAATAAATCTTATTCTGATATTAGAATATTTGAAAGAGTAAAGAATAATTATAAAAAAATGATGAAAATGTATAAACAAAAATTTAAACAAATAATATGAAATTTTTAGAGTTTATATATGAAATGAAAGATTTACACGTTCAAATTGAAGTGGAAAATGCTAATGGTGAAATAATAAATCAAATTATTGATGCTTTATCATTTGTTTATAAAAAAAGAACAGATAGATACATTAGACCAAGAATTATAAAAGGTAAAATGTCAGATGGTGAATTATATATGTTTATAACTATGTATAATAAAGATGATATAAAAATCGATTTTAAAGGTGAAAATTTGACGATAAATATTAATAATGAGTTAGTTTATGATATGGATAATATAAATGAAAATAACATAGCAGAAAAGTTATATGATGTATATTCTAAACATTTATCTAATCAAAAATTTACAATCATGAAAAAATTTAATGAAATATAATATGAAATTAAAAAAATTTAACGAAAATGAAAATAAAATTCCATTTGATGATGATATAAAAATAGAACTTCGAAAACTTTATAAAAACACTATTACAGATAAATCAAATATAGTGGAAGAACGAATTGAACAATTAATGAATTTACATTCAAAATGGTTAAATATAGCGAAACAACATTATAGCGCAGAAGATATTGCTAAAAAATTATTTAAATATGATAAGGATTTGGGAAATATAAAGGAAAATATTAATGTTAATGAAATGCACCAAAATGATTATAGTCAATTAGTTTCAATGTCATTTATAATAAGAAAATATAAACCAGATTTTAATGTTTATATACAAGCAAATCAGGGCAGTATAGTTTATGATGGAATGACAAGATTTACAACAACAGGACCCGCTACCGATAATGTTATTTTAGCATATGTTTCTGGTATGATGATGGGATTAAAACATAATAAATAAAAAATGATACGAACAGATAATTTTATAACATTTTATTTTAAAAGATTATTGGAAAATAAAACTAATGATAAATTACCATTATATTTTTCTGAAAGATTTAGAAATATTTTATTTAGAATAAATGATGAAATATCAAGAAAATTAATTAATTCAGAAAATGAAAATGATATAACATCTATTAGAACATATATTGATATAGATGAATCATCAAATGATAAAATATCTTTTATAATGGTTAATAAAATAAAAGATGCATTAAATATTAATAAAAATGATGATGTAAAATTAACAGCAAATGATATAACATCTGATCAATTTAAAGATATTTTTAAATCTAGATTAAGATCTACAATAAAAATAAATAGATTTATAACTGAAATTTTTGGTGATTTATATACTTCAAAAACATTAACTGAAGAAGAAAAGAAATATAATAGAGAACACGGAATTAAAACAGGTGCTCAAAAATTAGAAGATTTTGTAAATAAATTTAAATCTTATAGAGAACCGTCTAAATTTGAATTAGTAGATGGTAATGATATTGTTTATTGGTATAATAAACAAAATTATTCTAACATGGATGGTTCACTTGGTAATTCATGTATGTCATATGATAGATGTGGTGATTATATAGAGTTTTATGCTAAAAATAAAGGTAAAGTATCACTCTTAATATTAAAAGATAGAGAAGATGAAAATAAAATAATCGGAAGAGCATTAGTTTGGAATTTATCTATACCAGAAGATAGAATTTTTATGGATAGAATATACACTAATAATGATTTTGATGTAGATAGTTTTAAACAATATGCTAAAAATAATGGTTGGTTATATAAATATAATCAAAATATGTATAGTGATACACAAATAGTTGATACAAAAACAGGTGAATCTAAATTTATGAATTTATATGTACATAATGTTGTCGATAATGATTATTATCCATATATGGACACTTTAAAATATTATAGTGATAAAACATTACAAAATACAGAAGAAGGTTTAGATAATTATGAATTATTAGAAGACACATACGGTGGTTCAAGATCTAGAAATGTTTATACTTATGATCAATTAGTTGATATGTATACTGATGATATTTTAAATGATTTTAAGTATTATGCAATGGATTATTTTCCAAATTTAGTTTGGGATTATGTAGATGATGATAGATTTTTATCAGATTTTTTAATTGATGAAATATCTTCATATGAAGATAATATTGAAGATTTAGTAGATGAAGATGATCTTGTTAAATTTTTAAAAGATTATAAAGATTATGATATTACAATACAATTTTTAAAACAAATATCTGATGAAGATGAAGATGAAGATGAACATAAAGATTTATCAGATTTGACAAAAAATGAATTAATGTTATTAATTGATAAATTAGAAACTAGATATGATTTTACTAGATATTATATGGAAAATAGATATGATGGATATACAGCTAAAGAAATATTAGAAGAATTGTATGGTCCAATTAAAGATAATTATTTAACAAGTGATATTTATTATAGAATTGAACAATATATTGATAAAGAAGAATGTGCTATAGAATATGCATCAAATGAGAGTGAAGATTGGTTAAGAGAAAGATATGAAGACTAAAATAATGAATTAAATATGAAAAAAATTAAAAAAATAAATGATTTTGAACCATTATCAAATGATATAACAACATTTATTAAAAATGATGATGGTAGTTTAGAAAAAATATCTGAACCAATTAATATTTTACAGATAACTGGATTAATAACAGATGAAAACGAAATAAAAAAAATAGAAGAAGGTTTTACATTAGATACATCTATAACAGTAAAAGATATTAAAAGAGGTGATATAATATATTTAACTGCTCTTTTAGAAAGAACAAGTGGTTCATCAATAAACTCACAAAAAATGGGAGTTTTAAAATTGAGAGTTATAGATTATTACATAGGTTTAAATAAATTAAATCAAGTAATTCCTATTAAAAAATAATTAAAATAATATGTTAAAAACATTTAATAATTTTTTAAATGAATCATATAAACAAAATCCTAAATTTTTTAGTTATACTCATTATAAATTACCAAATGAAGAAGAATTAAAAGATATAAATAATTATGGTTTATCTTCAAATGAAATATTAAATGGTTTTAAATATAGTATAGTTGGAAGAGGTGTGATGTCAAAAGATAATAAAATAAAAATAATTGAATCAATTAAAATGTTATGTAATTTATATCCTGATAATACTGAATATAAAAAAGCATTAATTGATGCAGAAAATATAACATCAAAGTGGATTTAATATAAAAACCATTTTTGATCAGTTAAATTTAATGTATTTGATAAAAAACCAGCACCTGGATTTTGAATAAATACTTTAGAGTTTGAAAATTTTATAAGATTAAAATATAATTTTTTAAGTCGTTCATATCTTTCATTTTCACTATTAAAATCATATTGTATTTTATAATCTTTACTATTATCCAATTTATATGGTAATATTAATCTACTAGTAGTATATTTAAAAAAATTACTTTTTTCTATTACATAATTATCATCACTAATAAATAATATTGGATTAGACCAATCATAAATATATTTATTAAGATAAATTAAATCGAAAATTACAGATTTATCTCCGACTAATTTAACTTCCATCATTATTTTTAAATATGTTCCACTCATTAATATAATATCCAAAGATTTTTTTTATATTCAATTGAAGGTATTTGATTAAATAAATCATCGTTTCCTTTCCAATATTTAGAATCAGACCAATGTAATAAAGCATCTTTTAAATCTCTTAATACTTCATATCTTCTTTTATCTGATAAAAATTTAACAATTGAGTTATTAATCGATACACATTCTTCATCTGGTAAAGATACAAATCCATCTTGTATCTTAAAAGAATTACTTTCATATATTATAAAATCATTATCAGGAGCACTAAAAACTTTACTACCCATAATATTTTTATTATAGAAATCATTTAGTGTTACTAATGATATATCTACATTAAAATCTTCAACGAATTCAACTTTTAATATTAATTTAGGTACTCTTTTATCCATTTTATTTTAAAATATTTACAAAAATAATAAATTATTTTCACATTAACAAATTTAATATATAAATAAAAAATTACTATTATGTCAATTAATTCATTCTCCGAACAAAATGGTCTTTTTACTCCTTTTATTAATGTAGATTTTGATAACAATGAATTTACAATGAAAGGAAAATTATTAACAACAAATTTAGAATATTTTATAAAATTATATGAATTAATAAAAGATATTAAAAAATTAAAAATTAATATTGATTTAGAATATATAAATAGTTCAAGTAGTGTTCAAATTTTAAGATTATTAAAAAAACATAATGATATATTTATTATAAATTGGTATGTTGAAAAAGATGATGAAATAATGGAAGAAAGAGCATTATTTATAAAAACAATTATAAATTCAGAAATACCAAATATAAAATTTAATATTATTAAATAGAATCTCTTTTTCTAGATTCTAATAACATTCTTCTTATTAATTCTTCAATTGATGTATTTTTTAGATTAATATCATCAACAATATAAGCATCTTCTAATACATCTTTAATTACATTAATATCAATTGATTTTTTTTTCTTAGTTGGTTTTTTTAATATAGGTTCATTAATATCTTCATCTGTTTCATTTTCTTTATTAATACTTTTTATTTCTGCTTTTGGTGATAAACCATTATTTGAATCTTTATTAAATTCATCTTGAATTGTTTTAATTACAGTTGATGTATCATTAGAAAAACTAAAATTAAATTCAAATTCTATCCCTTTTACTGGTTTAACAAAATACCAAATTTTATCATCATATAATTCAATTGATATTGTTAAATCTTTTTTATTATCAGTATGTATTGTTATTTTTTTACCTCTATCATAATCAACTTTAAAATCATTTGGTATATTTGGTACGATTTGTTTTTTTATTTCTTTATATAAACCATCCATATAAGATATCCAATTTGCTCTTGGTAAATATCCTTTATTTTCCTCCCATTCTAATAAATTAAAATCTTTAAAATTATACATTTTTGACATATTTTATTTTGTTTTTTTCCAAATATGATAATTTCCATATTTATTATCATAAATATATTTTGTTAAATCAGATACTAATTCTATTATTTCTTTTTCTGTAATCATAGTCTTAATAGATTCCTTAATACCTTGTTTGTCTATTACACTATGTAATTTTATTTTAATACCATTATATTCAATGTCTTGTGGTATAACAGAATAAATACCACTTATTAAATTTTTAACAATATTGTCTTTCATTGTATTAATTTGATATTCATCTAATAATAAAACATCAAAAGATGTCCTATTATTATCTAATACATCTAATTTAAAATCAGTAACAGTATAAGTATTATATTTTGGATTTTTACTTTTTATATAATCTTTTCTGGTATTAAAATGAGATGCAATAATATCCATATCTTCATCAGAATGATTAACATCAGAATATAATTCATCAATATTAATATTATTTAAATTAATGGATTCATTTAGAAAATCATTATATTTAATTATCTTTTTTTCTGTTAATTTTTTAGTATCTTCTTCTGATATTCTATCTAATATTATTCTATCTAATATTTTTTTTACATAATTAATATAATTTTCACCTTCATCTTCATTAAAATATCTTCTACCTGCATAATGTATATCTTTTAATAAAATATCAAACATTTTTTTAGGTTTAAAATATCTTTTTAAATCAATTATCTGTACACCATCTTTTAAATATCTATCAATTAAAAGATTAATGGAATTATATATATCATCTTTTGCTTTTATTTCTAACTCTCTTGTTAATGGCATAATAATAACAATAATTTTTTATATAGTATATATAAATAAAATAAAATAAAAAATCCCAAAGTTTTATCTTTGGGATTTTTTTTTCTTTGAAATTTCTAATTACTTTACTACTGTTGAATCAACTTTTACTGTATCATTTATACATTCTGTATTTAATGAATCTACAACACATTCAACTTTAGTAGAATCTTTACACGTAGATTCACATGATTTTTGATTTTGACCACAACTTGATAGTAAAACAACTACCGATAATACAATTAACAATTTTTTCATAATTTTTAAAATTTAATTTTTATTTTTTTATAATTTTTATCACACAATAAAATTATACAATTAAATTTTAAAAAAGTTTTATTAAAACTAATAATTATTTTTATAATATATATGTTATATACCTAAATGCTACATTTGGTACATTTAAAAATAAACATAAAATATGATAAAAACAGAAAAAATATTAGTTAATATAACATATAGAAATATTACACATTTTAAATTTTTGAATTATGATGCTAAAGTAGGGGAATCAATTTTAGTAAATATAAATGATCTATCTAAAAATAGTAGAGTAATGGTTGATGTAGAATGTGATGAATGTAAAGATATTAAGAAATTAGTTTATCATAAATATTTAAAAAATATAGAAAAATATGGATTTTATACTTGTAAAAAGTGTTCAACAATTAAAAAGAAAATAACATATAATAATAATTATGGTGTTGATAATCCAATGAAACTACAAGAATTTAAAGATAAAGGAAAACAAACTAAATTAGAAAAATATGGTGATGAAAATTATAATAATTTGCAGAAACATATAGAAACAAATTTAAAATTATATGGAAAAGAACACCATTTGCAAAATAAAGATATTTTAGAAAAACAAAAATTAACAAATTTTGATAAATATGGTTTTACGTCTGCTTCTAAATCATTAATAATAAAAGATAAAATTATATCATCTATGAATAAAACAAAATTATCAAATTCCAAAGTAATTTATAAAGAAAAATATAATATAAATATTTTGGATAAGATTGGTGATTTTTATAAAATAAAATGTAATGTTTGTAACCGTATTTATGATATAAAGGGTAATGTATTACAACTTAGATTAATTTATAAAAATACATTATGTACTCATTGTAACCCTTTAGGAATTAATAATATTTCTAATATGGAGAAAGATTTATTAAATTTTATTAAAAATAATTACCATAGTAATATATTAATTAATTCTAAAAAAATTATATCACCTTATGAATTAGATATATTTTTACCTGATTTAAAATTGGCTTTTGAATTTAATGGATTATATTGGCATAGTGAATTATATAAAGATAAAAATTATCATAAATTGAAAACAGATTTATGTGAAGAAAAAGGAATACAATTAATTCATATATATGAAGATGATTGGAATTATAAACAGGATATTATTAAATCAATGATACTTTATAAATTAAATAAAATAAATATTAAAATATTTGCTAGAAAAACCAAAATTAAAGAAATAACTGATAATAAACTAATTAAAAAATTTTTAAACGAAAATCATATTCAAGGATTTGTTGGTGCTAAAATAAAAATTGGACTATTTTATGATGATGAATTAGTATCATTGATGACTTTCGGTAAATTAAGAATAATGATGAAATTAAAATCATCTAATAATGATTATGAATTAATACGATTCTGTAATAAATTAAATACAAATGTAATTGGAGGGGCATCAAAATTATTTAAATATTTTATTGAAAAATATAAACCGAATGAAATTATATCATATGCAGATAGAGGATATTCAAATGGTAATCTTTATAAACAACTTGGATTTGAATTAATCCACACCACACCATCTAATTATTCTTATATAGAAGATAATATTAAAAAACATAGATTTAATTATAGAAAAAGTAATTTATATAAACAGGGATTTGATAAAAATAAAACAGAACATGAAATAATGTTAGAAAGAAAAATTTATAAAATATACAATTCTGGTAATTTAAAATTTTTATTTGTTGTTAAGAATTAAACATTTTGTTAAAAATTAAATATAAAAATCAAAAGAAAATTATAATAATGGATGATAGAGAAAAACGACAACGAATAAATGAACTTAAAATATTAATAGACAATAAGAAAAAAGAAAAAGATTATTATAAAGCAATGCAATTAGCTTTAAAGTTAACGTTAAATGGAACTTATGGTGCATTCGCTAATAAATATTTTGTATGTTCTAATTCTGATATTGCAAATGCTATCACCGCTCACGGTAGAGATATTAATCAATTTATGATGGAAAATATAGAAAATTATTTCTATAATGAATGGCATCTTGATAAATTATCACATGAAAGATTAGGATTTGAATATATTGCAGAAATTGATGGTAAATTTGCATCTTTTACTAGAGATTTTAGAATGTTAGGATGGAAACACGATACATTAGAAAGTCTTCTAAAACATAAACATATAAATATAGATGAATTAGAAAAATATGAATTTGAACACGATGATATAAATGTGTTATTTCAATATAATGTTTGGGATTTTAGTAATGTTGATGCATTAGATGAAAAACCACTATGGGGAGAATTAGAAGGTAGAACTAAATATATGGGTAAAAATCATATTATTATATATGGTGACACTGATAGTTTATATGTATCAATTACACCTATAATGAAATCAGTTGGATTTGATTATAGTATTGATGAAATGCAAGTAAAGAAATTTATTTTACATGTAGATGAAGTTCATATTAAACCATTATTAAATACATTTTTACAAAAATATGCTGATCAATTTTACGTTGATAATTTACATGATTTTGAATTAGAAACAATTAGTAAATCTGCATTATTCCTAAAGAAAAAACATTATTTAAATAATATAGTTTGGGAAGATGGTGTTCATCATAATCCATTAACATATTTTTATCCTAAAGGAATCGAAATTATTCGTTCTTCTACTCCACCTTTTGTTAGAAGAAATATTTATAGAGTTATTAACTATCTATTTTCAAATCCAGATCAAGTTAACATTTATGAAGTTTTAAAAATTGTTAAACAGATTAAAAAAGAATTTGAATTAGCAGATATTGAAGATATAAGTATGACTAGTAGTTGTACTAATTATGATAGTAAAGTTAATGATGATACAATGGGGGTTGATGTTAAAGTGGGTGCTCATTTTGGTGTTAAAGCTGCATGTTTCCATAATTATTTATTGAATAAAAATAGTGAATATAAAACTAAATATGATATGATTAAATCGGGTAGAATAAAATATTATTATTGTAAACATCCTGTTAATAATGTTTTTGCATATTTAAGAAGTTTTCACCCTTATGAAATTGTAGAAAAGGAAAGAGTTATTATTGATATAGATGAACAATTTGATAAGACATTTTTAGCAATTGTTAATAAATTTATTGTACCATTGGGATTACCAGAAATAAATAAAAGATTGAGTGTTTTAAGTAGTTTGTTTACTTTTTAAAAATAAAAAAGGTGGAAAAATTTTCCACCTTTTTTATTTTTTAATTGTTTTCAATTTTTGTTATTAATCTAACATAATGTGGAATAGTAGTAGATTGTTTATTTATATAACCAGTTTTGTACATACATACACCTTTATCTGCCATACTATCATAAGTTTTTGTCCAATACCAATCATTAATCATAGGTTTATAATTTGAATTTATACTATTTAATGTTGAATTTTGATTAAATAATATTTTTATTTGTGTAGAATCTGGTGTGAACCAGATTTTACCATTTTCTGGTCTATTAATATTTTTTGCATTAGTCCAATTATATAATGTTCCAAATCCTTCAATATTACTTGGGTTTCCTTCATCTGTATTATATACTATCAATCCTGTTTGATTTGGATAAACCCCTTCAACTTTAAATATTGTACCACCATATAATTGATCACCAATTTTATAACTTGGATCTAAAGTTTTAAAAGTCATATCACTACTAGTTGTAGTTCCTCCATCATTGGTTGCAACTAATCTATAATGATATGTTGTATTTGGTGTAAGATTAGTAATATTAGTCGTAACATCCGTTAATGTATTTCCACTAACATTGTTTAATGCAACTGTTGTACCGTAAGATGTAGTAGTACCATATTCAAATTTTACAATAGTAGTGGAACCATTTGCATTTACCTTACCATTTAATGTAACACTAGTTGTGGTAATATTTGTTGCACTTAATGTATTAATAGTTGGTGATTGTTTAACCCAAAATGAAGTATTTCCACTAATTTTAGTACCACCCGCATTAATCGCAACTAATCTAACAAAATATGTAGTTAAATAACTTAAACCACTAGTAATTTTAATAGATACATTAGTCAATGTATTCCCGCTAACATTAGTTAAATTTAACTTTGTACTATTGGTATAAAACTCTGATGTACTATATTCAAAATATAAAGATGTTGTTGCAAAACCATTTGGGTTTACCTTACCATTTAATGTAACATCATTTAACGAAACCACATTAATAGGTGTGTATTTCAACTGTTGAAATAACAGGTACAATATCTGGTTGTGTAATTGTCACACTTTTATTATAAATTTTATCTTTA
>ERZ795044.3990-NODE-3990-length-12248-cov-5.860658_pt1 | contig 12248 bp, 9 predicted proteins | sample MGYA00375128_ERZ795044 | MGnify/ENA primary metagenome ERZ795044 (study PRJEB30173, sample SAMN05720213) | anaerobic digester metagenome | isolation source: active sludge of municipal wastewater-treating anaerobic digesters | place: USA | collected 2014-12-22 ... | reverse complement strand
CCCACCCAGAACTAAAATCAACACCAAAATAATTAACGATGCCCCTCGTTGGTTTAATTTGATATTACTGTGGTGTTTCATCGCCATCTATAACACCACTTTGCTCTAGCTCGAGTCTTTTGGATTTTTCTACAACCTGCATTTCATAAATCTTGTTATTTTCTGGCGCGTACATTTGGCCTGGTTTCAATCTTACTTGTTTTCCTGTCATCGGAATTTTTATATCCACGCCGTCGGTACTTGCACCTTTTTTTGAAAACCCGCGCTGGTTAACTTTGCCAACTTTAACTTTATCAACCGTACTATTTTCCTGCACTGCCTGATTGTTAATCCATATTGTGTTACCTTTGCCATCACTGCGCTTCACATACCCTTGCAGGGTGATGGGGTCTGGTAGCTCTTCTGGTGCCGCTTTCTCTTCAATTTCTGGCGCTGTATTTTCTTGCGGCACAATCACTTTTAATTTTTGATTTTGCCTTAACACATCTAGATTGTTGCGCTCCATCGGGCGACTAAATAACCGTCCCAAGTTATCACCGGGGGCGGCATGAACTTTTGGTATGGCTAAACCAAGCAATAAAAGAAAAGTAAATAAATAATTCATCATGCTAGTCATGGGTTTGTTGCCGGTTGGGCCAAGGGTTCATGTAAAGTCAGCCAGTCGAGCTCACATTGCGCGTGTAAGTTAGCAACCAGTTGTCGACTAAGCTCTGTATTTGCATTTAATCTTCTTATTTCACAATCACGTAACACAAATGGCGCGCCATTTTTGGCCCCTAAACTTTCGATTAATTGCAAGATGTCACCTTCATGCAGCATGTCTAAATCTAGCGTCATGACAGAACGGTGTAATACAAACCCGCCAGTATTTGAAATAAACGCAGGCTTATAAACCTCTTGCTGGCTAATGCTATATTTAACACCAAAAAGTTTGTGATTTTTATGCTGTGCTCGTAACTCATCTACCCATTCAATGCGTCGCTCTTCGCCCACAAATCCTTTATCGATCAGCATTTGATACTTTGGCAAATATTCTGTAATCATGTCTTTTTCAATGCCAGAAGATTGAAAATGTTGACGCGCGGTATTCAGCAACCCTTGCTGTGTCTGCAAGGCTTTTTCCTGTTCAGTGCTATATCGATGCGCCAAAACAATTAAAATAATCACCACAATGAGCGTGATGCCAATCAGCAATATCGGCACCTGTAGTTTGTGTGCATCTTTAGCACTTGGCCTAGCCTCTTGCTTAGTTGCTTCTAACTTCATGGCAGCTGTTTTCCTAAAGCCTGATTACTGGGCACTTGCTCTACTAGAGGCGTTTCCACAAGCGCGTCAGCTGATTTAAGTATTACTTTAAGTTTAAATAAAGCGGGTTGCCTTTGCGTCGATTGCTCGTCGGTTGTGCTGCCCTGCAAGCCTACATAAGAACTAACATTTACCGGTGCCTGCAACACTTCAACTGTAGCCACCTGCTTATTCGCTTTTAAATTGGCGACAAACTTATTTACACTATTGAGCGCTGCGCGGTAATCGCCGTTAAAATTAGATATTTGTGCATTCACGTAGACCAGTTCAATCAGTTTAGCCGGATCATCCATCACACTGGCAGTCGGTTGCAAATTGCTGGCAGGCAAAGCCAACAAATTATCTTCATCTTTTATATTTAAATCATTCGTGAACGCCCAACGCAATCTATCAAGTTGAATTTCAGATGAAAGCTCTAATGCAGCACTCACCACTAACATCATGCGCCGCGGTGATTTTGGATAAGCTGCGATTGATTGATCTAATTCTACAGCGAGTTTTAAATCCGCTGCACTGACGGGTGTTGCTGGAAAGTTTTTTGCCGCTTCACTATAACGATGCTCTTGAATAACAGTATCTTGTACCGCTTGGTTAAACGCTTCTTTATTGTCTAATCCTAGTTTAAAAAACCATCCTGCCACCAATAAACCAATCAACCCAATCAAAGCAGTGGCGATGAAAATAGCCCTTTTAACTTGATTAAACTGATATTCTTTTGTCTGAGAAGATGGTGCCAAATTATCAACTAAATGACCCTTTGCCAATAGTTGCATATGCAAGAGTTCTGGCATTTGTTGCACTAAATGTGCTGGTAAATTTAAGCTCTTCGCAGTTTGACTCAAATCGAGATCTGTACACTCAAGCGTTTGCTCTTGACTTATCCCTTGGCTAATTGCTTTTGTGCTGCCGTCTATACTTACCAACACTAGGTTGATTGGCGTATCTTGCGAAATAAATCGTTGGCTAATTAAATATAAACGTGTTTTTTCAGTTTCTACTAAATAAAAATAGCCCAGTTGATTTGCTGCTGTTGGAACGCTCGTTACGAGGCGGCTCATACGAAGCCGACCGTTATGAAAATATGTTTGCCGCAAGCCTGAAGAAAGTTTTTCACATAGCAAAATGTGCGGGGACATCAGTTTTAATTGGCGCACCAATACCTGACTTAGCATTGGTAGCAGGTAAACACCAACCAGCTGGGCTTTGGCAGCGTGTATCAGCGCAACCCAGTTTTTTAAAAATTCATCATTACTTAATGCAACAAATAAATACTTATCATCTTTGCGCTTGTCTTTTTCTCGATGGATAAAATGCGCAGTACGATAAGCCAGACCTCGATAAAACTGATTCAGTTTACGCTCAATTAATTCACGTTTTGCCGCACCAGAAGTATGAGGCAAACTTTCTAACTTATAATCTTCTTCAACGGCATCTGCAATCAAATAAATGGGTGCTGATTCGTATTGCTTTAAAAACTCCGTAAATGCTACATACCCAACATCGTCGTTTGCAAACGCCTGATTACCCTGCAATTGACCGTTGCGCCAAACCCCAGCTAGCAAATTGTTGGCTGTTGCGCATAGTACTATTTTGTGTTGACTAGCTTTAAACATGTTTTGATTTCTGGTTAACTGATGCTCGACGCTTTAAAAGTTAAGTTTACTGAATGAGTCATAAACTGGCCCTAATACCGAGAACATAATAAATCCAAGTATTGCACCTAATATCACGGTGAGCGTTGGCTCAATTAATTTAAGCATTTTTTCCATCGAGTCTTTTACATCTCTGTCATAAAAATAGCTGATATTCAACAATGACTTATCTAACGCGCCAGTATTTTCACCCACGCGAATCATACGAACCACCAGAGGAGGAAATAATCCTGCATTCCGAAAACTCTCAGACATCGCATCGCCCGAATTAATTTGTGCATGCACACGACTCAGTGCGTCAGTCACCACACGATTACCCACAATTTTTTCACATATTTTAATGGCATCCAAAATTGGGATGCCCGTTTGATACATTAAGGCAAAGTAACGTGCAAATCGCGCCATAATAATTTTATGTAAAATTGGCCCTGTAATAGGCATGTTCAGCTTAAACAAATCAAATCGATAACGCGCCACTGGGTTGGTTTTAATGATAGCGGTCGCGGCAATAAAAATAATAATAGGTAACCCAATCATCAACCACCAATAATGCACAAACGCATTTGAAAACATAATTAAAATTTTTGTATTTAATGGTAACTCTTGCCCCATATTACGCAAAAAAGAAACCATTTGCGGTACTAAATAGGACATCAGAAAAGCGACCGCGCCCAATACAACCACCGCCACAAAAGCAGGGTATGCAAGTAGTTTCTTTGTTTGAGACATTAATTCATCTTGCCAACGAATTGTTTCAAATAAGTTGTTAAATACTACTGGCAATTGGCCGGTTTGTTCGCCTGCGTGGATTAAACTCACGAACACCTCACCAAATACACTTTGATGTTCTGCCAACGCCTGAGAAAGCATTTTTCCGCCTTCAACTTCAGCACTTACTGCACCCAATATTTTTTGAAAATACAGATTAGGATTATTTTCTCTAATGTCATTCAGGCTTTCTAATAATGGAACTCCAGCACTTGAGAGTTGCTCCATCTGAAAACAAAACATCACTAAATCTTGATTGCTCACTTTGTTGCGGTTAAAAAGGGTGGTCGATTTTTTTGCCGCTCTAAATGTAATTAAATCCAAACCCATACGCTCTAGACGGATTTCTAGGTCAATTTCATTGATTGCGTCAATTTGCCCCATGGCTGGGCGACCCATTTGGTCTATCGCTTTATAATTATACGCAGCCATACCCTATGACTTGCTAGCTACCTTAGTTTTGACGCCATCATGCATACGACTTGTCAGGTCAATCACGCGCATCACCTCGGCCAAACTTGTATAACCTTCTAGAATTCTACGAACGCCATCTTCGGCAAGTGTGACAAAACCCTTATCTAAGGCTAGTTTTTGCAATTCATCTAAATGCGCGCGACGCGAAATTAACGAATCAAAATCACTGTCAATACGCAACAATTCAATAATTGCCATCCGACCGCGATATCCGGTTTGATTACAAAGCTTGCAACCCTTTGACTTGTAAATTTGTGGCTTATCAGTCGTTTTAAGCCGTAATATTTTCCGTTCTAAGCTATCGAGTTTGTGTACTTCTTTACAATGCGGACACAACACGCGAACCAAGCGCTGCGCTACCACGCCAATGATATTGCCCGCCATAATGTCTGGCAGAATGCCTATATCGGCTAAACGCGGAAAAGCGCCTAAAGCAGAGTTAGTGTGTAACGTACTAAAAACTTGATGCCCAGTCATGGCTGCACGAAAAGCCATCGTCGCAGTATCAGTATCACGAATCTCGCCGACTAATATAATGTCAGGGTCTTGCCGCATAATGGATCGGATACCATTGGCAAAATCTACTTTATTGACCTCTGCCACTGAAGTTTGACGCATCATCGTGACAGGGTATTCCACTGGGTCTTCCAGTGTCATAATGTTTACCGCCTCGGTATTTCTATGCGATAGCAGTGAATATAGCGTGGTTGTTTTACCACTACCTGTAGGGCCGGTAACAATTAATATGCCCTCTGGCCTCGTCATCATCAAGCGCATTTCGTCTAACGTTGTAGGTCGCAGACCCATGCGCTCCATTGGAATAATCGATTTTTCACGATCGAGCACACGTAAAACGATATTTTCACCGTGTATCGTTGGGTGCGTAGAAACCCTAAAATCAATTGGACGCCCACACAAATTCATGTTCAAACGGCCATCTTGAGGCGCTCGTGTTTCAGCAATATCAAGACCGCTCACAACCTTAAGCCTTACTGCTAAACCACCCCAATAGCTTTTATGCAAGCTGCGTATTTGCTGAAGCACGCCATCGATTCTGTAACGAATACGCAAAAAAGCATACTCTGGTTCAAAGTGAATATCGGATGCGCCGCGCTTTACTGCATCCATCAACAACGCCCCAACCAGGCGTACGACAGGCTGCGTGTATTCATCACCACCCGCAGTCAAACTTTGATAATCAATTTCACCTGTTTCAATTTCACGCAGAATGCCATCAACAGAGAGTTCATATCCATAAAACTGATCAATAAACTCTTCAAGTTGCGCTTCGGCCGCCAAAACAGGCTTTAGCTGAATCTGGCCGCCGAGCATTGCACGTAATTGGTCTAACGCCACGACATTGAATAAATCTGCCATGGCGACCACCATGGATTTGCTTGATTCCTCAAATGCAACGGGTAGTACATGATATCGGCGACAAAAATCTTGAGGCACCATTTGCAAGGCTTCAATATCTGCTACCACCGCTGATAGATCTACGCTTTCTTGGCCAATAGTATGCGCCACCGTATCACGCACCATTGCTTCCGTCACAAAACCTAAGCGCACCAGTTGGCGGCCTAATGGTAGGTCATTTTGCTCTTGTTCTATGAGTGCAATGCGTAGCTGATCTTGACTAATCAAGCCTTGCTGCACCATGAGTTCGCCTAGGCGGAGTATGCGTCGCTGCTCAGCCATCTATTTAACCTGCTTTATTATTTTTAAATTTAATATTGTCATTTTTGTAGTGCTTGAATTCTCGTTTCTAGAGTGAGTCTATCTGGGCTGGTAGCCCCTGATTGATTTAACAAAGCCAACGCACGCTGATACTGCTCTAAAGCTAAGTGTGGCTTTCTCATTTGTTCTAGACTCACCGCTAAATTAAATGCGTAATCTGCATTATGAGGCGCTAACTTGCTTGCCTCGAAATAAGCACTTTGGGCAGATGTCCATTGGCCCTGCTCAGCATATACATTGCCTAAAGCGGCATGCAAATTGGCTGCTTCTGGCTGTTGAGCAAGCATACTTTTAATATGACTTTCTGAGTTCTGCTCAAGCCTATCGCTTCCACCGCCACCTTCTTTCACACCCATCAGCGCGGTCTGGGCAATAACGTTTCTTGGTTCAACCTCTAGCACTTTTTGAAACCAGCCTTCAGCATCCGCATCTCTAGTTTGCCGTTGTGCAATCACTGCCATGCCAAGTAAAGCATCCACGTTACGCACATCTTTTTGCAACACCGCTCGATATTGTTGCTGTGCGATCGCATATTCCCCTCGATTAAGTGCTTCATAAGCCGCCAATAATGTTGGGTCAACCCCTGCAGCTGGTGATTTAGTGGTTAACTTTAACGGCGCTTGTTTTGAGGGCTTGCCGCGAACTTGTTGCTGTGAGTTATCAATAGAAGATTCACTATTATTAACCGTGTTGGATACATTTGCTTTTAAATTACTTTTTTTAACTGGCTTTGGGCTTGCTTTATTAAGTTCATCATTATCAACAGAAAATGAATCAGGCTCCGACTGCTTTTCTGCCAAAGTTTCATCTTGCGTTTTTTCAGGTTCGTCTGAGTTAATTGCAACAGCCTGCGTATTGAGTTCAGTCTGACTTTGTGTGGAAGTCTCTTCAATCTGAACTTGCTGGTCCGGGATGGGTTGCACGGCAGGTACACTTACTTTTGCTGATGCTATTTGTGGTGAGGATAAACTTTGTATGTAGACGTATCCCTGAAAGCCTAACAAAATAATGGCTGCCCCTGCGACACCAATTAACAATAAATTTAAATTTGATTTTGGCGTACTTGCTGCCTGGTTGGCCACAAACACTTTTGCCGCCTCTTGATGCTTTAATTCATTATCACTATGAATTGGCGCTTTCTCAAATGATTGACGAGGTGTTCTACTTTTATTGCTATTTTGCGCTTGATCGATAGGGGCCAACTCTAGAGATAGTGCGGAATCACGCTCGACTGACTTCTTTTTATCGAGTTCCGCCTGCTTGTCTTTTTCAGCATTCGCCAAAGCCTTAATGAGTAAACTCATTGCGCAACTTACCTTTCACCATCAACTTCAAGCGTTTGTTGCAACTGTGAACTTGGCAGATATTGTTTATAGCGAGAGAGTTCATCGCTTTCTAAGCTTGCATTTTTCACAACTGTTGGGCGTAAGAAAATCACCAACTCAGTTTTTTTATTCGCATAATCACGTCCTTTAAAAATTTCACCAAACCCTTTAATGTCTGACAAGCCTGGCACTTTATCGGTGTTACGCTGTATCTCATCTTGCATCAAGCCGCCTAATATTGCTGTATTACCACTATTTACCTGCAAAAGAGACTCCATCTCTCGCACTTGAATTTGTGGAACTTGGCTAGCGATATTCGCTAACTGCGGGTTGGGGTCACGCACAAAACTCACCACGCGAGAAATGGTTGGGCGCACATTAATGTTCACCGCGCTGTTTTCATTAATTTGTGGCGTCACACTCATCACAATTCCCACTGGAACGGTATTTGGAGTGGTGGTTACGGTAGATAGTACGCCACCTTGCGTAGCCTGCGACTGCTGCGCTTGCACGGTAAAATATACAATGTTATCTACTACTTTTAAAATGGCGGTTTGATTATTTAGCACCATCAATTTTGGACTAGAAATCACCTTTGTGTCACCAAACTGTTTCAGTAAAGTTACGGAGGCAGCGAGGTTTCCAAGGGAGCTCACCGGATTTAAATACCCTATTGCAAAACCATTGCTGGCAGGGTTAATGCTAGGCCCTAAGGATTGCTGAAAGGTAAAACCACTGCTGGTCGCGGTATTGCCAAAACGGCTCCAATCAATCCCCGCCTGAAAACTATCATTTAACCGCACTTCGACAATCGTTGCCTCTATCAGTACTTGACGACGCGCACTGGACATGACTTTATCAATAAAGTCTTGAATCTTTTCATGCTGTTTATTTGTAGCACGCACATTGATAATGCCTGCCTCACGATTCACAATTACAGTACCAGCAAACAGGGTTTTAAATTCGTTACGGTCTTCTTCACGCTCACTTTTTAAATCCGCTACATTCGCTACTTCATCTTCTGCACTTTTACCTGCCTGGCCGGCCTTTGACTTCGTATTTGATTTACTTGAACTACCAGAACGGGTGATGAGAACTTCTTTATCAGTTTCAGCCAAAATATCTTTGAGATTTTTTTCTAACGTTTCCCAAAAGTGGCTTTTTGACTCGCTGGTCACTGAAGTACGCGAGCTATTATTCGCCCCATTGCCCGCACTGTTACTGATTGTGCCATTTGCCCCTGAACTTTGCGAAGCGCTCGAAATTTGTCCATCAGCCCCAATAAAACTCGTGGTGTCACGCGACATGTTGACATAGTCCACTTTATACGTCCGCAACACCGGCTGGTCTGGCGCAATCGTCAGTACATTATTTTGAATTTTGTAGGTTAAATCGACTTGTTTAGAGATACGCTCTAAAATTGCTGGTAATGTTTGATCCACTGCATTTAGGGTCACATTTCCTTTAATATTTGGATGAATATCCACATTAAACTTGCTATCTCGCGCAATGGCAAACAACACTTCTCTTACCGGTGTGTCGTACACCACAATGCTGTAAACAGGTTCTTTTGCCTTTGCTTTTGGCGGGGGCAGATAGGTGTTTTTTGTAATTGGTTTTGGGATGTCAGCCACATTGGTGACAGCTACGTTTGGCTGGCTTGCGCTATCATTTTGACCATCAATATGACCACTTGAAGGCTGGACTTTTGACTCATGCGCGCACGATGCTAATGCCAAGGCTACGCACGCCAGTAGCGTAATTCGAATATTATTTGTCAAAGGATTTACCCCTTATTTTTTACATTACTGTATTTTTGCACACTATTGCAAAAATGCAAGAAGTATTTTATACAAAATACCAAAGTAAAACAATAATTTACAGGGGTTTTCTATTGCGATTGCTCAAGCTCTTTGTTGATTCCAGCAAATGTACGCAATTGGGGGCGATTATTTTTGATGTGACTAGGCAAGCCTTGCATTGCGGATATCGCTTCTGCACGTTGAGAAAAAATGCCATATAAAAACACGGTAAGGTTGGTGCTATTTTGCTTTTTTTGGTACAAATACAGTTTGTCCACTTCAAGTTGCCGACTCAATGCATCTAAATCTTCTTTCACCTGACGCTCGTCAGAGGAGGTCATCATCTGCAAGGTAATACTATCCGGATGGCCATCTCGCAGCAGTGTTTTAGTGGCTTCCAATCGGCTATCTATTAAATTTTGCTTAGGCTCTACCTGCTGCGCTACGCTGGCTTTCTTGCTGGTATTGGTGCTACTTTCAGGCGCTTTCTGGTTTGTTATATTTGCTGGCTGATTGAATATAAGCGCAGTTTTTTCTTGCGGCTGCGTTGGGTTATTCTGGCGTAGAAAAAATAAGGTCAATGCTGCGAATAGCGCGATAATTGCCACGCCGATTAATATAGCTTGGGACGATAATAACTTTTTCGTAGCGCTTGCGCTTTTGCCAAATTCACTATCTTGAATCGCGGCATTGACGTGCTTTACACTCACTTGATGCACATTTTCTGCATATGCCGCCAACAAACTTTTTTCTGCCAGAATATTTACGCGCCGCACCAAACCTTGGGCCGCGGCTGAGAGTTTTTTAATGGCTTCATCTGTAAATAAATGTGGGCCGTAATAGCCTGCCGCACGCAAGCGAAAAATAAGATATTCGCCAATATCTTTCGTTTGTAGTGGCCCAAGATGAAAGCTATGGGTAATCCGCTCACGCAGTTGACGAATGTGCGGCTGATTTAAATTCGTATCGAGTTCTGGTTGCCCAAATAAGACAATTTGCAGCAGTTTGTCTTGCTTAGTTTCTAAGTTTGAAAGTAGCCTGATTTCTTCAAGCGTTGCCAGCGGCATGCCTTGTGCTTCTTCAACAAATATAACGACTTGGCGCCCTTCTTTGTGTCGGCTTAATAAATGTGCCTGCAGTGCCTGCATGACCTTGAGGCGGTCGGCGTTTTTGGGGAGTTTGAGTTGCAACTCAAATGCAATGGCGTGCAACACATCTTCAGGGGCAACACTTGGATTAGCGAGATAAATGCTCTCAATTTTTTCAGGCAAAATGGTTTGCAGCATGCGGCAAAGCATGGTTTTACCACTGCCAACCTCGCCCACAACCTTGATAATGCCTTCGCCGTTGGTAATAGCATAGACGAGTGCGTCTAATACCGCGCCCCGATTACCCCCAGAAAAGAAAAAATCAGTGTTGGGGGTAATTTTAAATGGTGGTTCTTTTAAGCCAAAGTGCGGGTAATACACAGCGTATCCAGTACCTGTCAGCTATTCTCAGGGGTGCTCATGCGGCTATATAACGTGGTGCGATTTACATTTAACAACTTTGCAGCCTGACTTAAGTTGCCATGCGTAATTTTCATGGCCGCTTCAATATAGGCTTTTTCCCAAGTTTTAAGTACGGCATCCAAGGTCACGTTTGCTTGTGTTTGCAAGTGGCGCTGCGCCTGCGCCATCATTGCAGACTCATCGTTAATGTTGATTTGCTCTGTACTTGAGCCTTCAGGCGCGGCGTGAGACAAATCAAACTCAGCAACCAAATCATTAGCATTAAGCGTTTTGCCAGCATATTTCGCAATCAACCGAATCACTATATTTCTGAGCTCGCGGACATTGCCAGGGAAATCATATTCAAGCCAGCGTGCCTGCGCTGAGGCATCAAGCGTGAAGGGCGCTTGCCCAATTTGTTTGGCGTAGAACGAAATAAAGTGTTCTCGCAATAACGCTTTATCTTCGCCCAACTCTCTAAGTGGCGGCACGTGAACAGCAAATACACTTAAACGATGATATAAGTCTGATCTAAATTTACCTGCACGCACTTCAAGTCGCAGGTCACGATTAGTTGCCGCTACAATACGTGCGCGACTCTTCCTAGTTTGTGTTTCACCAATTCGCTGGTATTCACCATTTTCTAATACGCGTAGCAACTTTGCCTGCAATTCTAATGGCAGTTCGCCAATTTCATCTAAAAACAGCGTGCCTTCGCTCGCGTCTTCAAAATACCCTGTATGCGCAGAAATAGCACCGGTAAACGCACCTTTAGTATGGCCAAATAAAATAGACTCAGCCAATAAAGGCGAAATTGCGGCGCAATTGACCGACAAATAAGGATGCATTCTACGTTTACTTGCGTGGTGAAAGCTCCCTGCAACCAACTCTTTACCACTGCCAGATTCACCCTCAATCAGTACTGGAAAAGGCGAGTCTGCAAATTGGTTAATTTGCATACGCAAGGCTTGCATTGGCAAACTGTTCCCCAACAGGCCGTCATGCTCCTGTTCGGCTTTAATTTCATTTAGCTCAACATCTTGCACTTTAAGTGCGTTTAAGAGCATGTCTTTAAGCTTATCAACATCGCAAGGCTTGGCAATAAAGTCCACCGCGCCCAATGACAATGCGCGCTTCACATTGACATCATCACTTTGGCCCGAAAGCACATGAATTTTAATGGTAGGGGAATGCGCTAATAGTGCGCTGATGACTTTAAAGCCCTCTTCAGGCGTATGCGGTGATGGTGGCAGCCCTAAATCTACTAACGCCAAGGCTGGCGGGGCATCTTGCTGCAACAGTAAACTTTTGAGCTGCGCGTGCGATTCAGCCACACAAACATCAAAGTATTTACTTAAAACAAAATGCAACGTATCCGTAATTAAAGGATCATCATCAATAATCATTAAAACTGGACGAGGTACAGCCATTCAAAAACCTTTACAAAAATTAAAGTGTAATCGTTGATACTATAGCCTTAAAGGCTACGCGTATCAATGAGTTTGACGAATACGGGCCGCCTTCGCGCTCACGATTAAATGTGTTTTGATTGCTGGAGAAAATTTGGGGTGGCTGATGGGGCTCGAACCCATAATTTTCACAAGCCAGCGTTAATCAATGTGTACGAGCCTATTGTAGCGTACAAATCCCAAAAATAAGTGCTACCGTAAGTGCTACCCTCAATTGGATCCATTC
>ERZ795044.3989-NODE-3989-length-12252-cov-5.286218_pt1 | contig 12252 bp, 8 predicted proteins | sample MGYA00375128_ERZ795044 | MGnify/ENA primary metagenome ERZ795044 (study PRJEB30173, sample SAMN05720213) | anaerobic digester metagenome | isolation source: active sludge of municipal wastewater-treating anaerobic digesters | place: USA | collected 2014-12-22 ... | reverse complement strand
ACCGTTAAACATCCAGTTGACTGACGGCGGGATTGCCAAGGTTCTGGATTTCGGCCTTGCCCGGGCAATCACGGACAAGTCGATGACCGCGACGGGGACGGCTGTGGGCACACCGGCATACATGGCGCCGGAGGTGCTCGAAGGCGTTCGTGCCACACCAAGGTCGGACATATACAGCCTTGGCGTGATTCTGTTCCGGATGCTTTCGGGCCGCCTTCCATATGACCTTCCGGATACGGAGTCTTCGCTTCAAGCTGTTTTTATGGCAGTAATCCGTGGGATAGATCGTGGTCTTCCGGATGTGCGTCAATTTGTGCCGGGCCTGCTTCCGCAGCTTGCCGGCCTTACGATGAGGATGCTGTCGCGGGATCCTGGGGACCGTCCGGCCGATGGCGGTGAACTGGTCCAGTTGCTTGCGACGATCTCGACTGTGGGCAATCAAACCGGGATGCAGCGTGCCGGGACGACATCTGCAACTGAAGACGTAACCCGTCTTGGAATCGACCTTGCGGGAATGCGTTCAGGTGGTGCGGCAAAGGCCGCTCCAGAACGGTCGCCAACACCCGCGCCAACACCACCTCCGCCAGTTGCCGACCCAGCCAGGCCGCATCCCGCGCAGGACGCTGATCGTTCCTTGCTCGGTATCAATGTGGATGTGCCGGGGGCAGCATCCAAGCCTCCGCCCCAGCCTCCGCCCAAGCCTGCAACCACGCCACCGCCGGTAGTCACTAAGTCAGACCGGCCTCGTCCTGCGCCGGATGCGGATCGATCATTGCTTGATATCAAGGTGGATGCGCGTGCGCCCGTGCCAGCATCCAAGCTCGCGCCGACATCCCAGCCTGTACCCAGATCCGCGCCCGCATCAAGACCAGCCCCGTCGGTAAACCCGCATCGCGAACTTCGGCATGGCCGCAATGAACATGAATCACGTGCTTTTGGCCGAGCACTTAATGACTTACTGTCTGGAAAAAAGTGGTTCGTTGTGGGATTCAACGCCGTGGTCATTCTTGGCGTGGCAGTTTCGTTGCTGATGTCCCGTCGTGAGCCGGTTGTCAGGCAGAAATCTGGTGTAACAGCAGCTTCATCGGCATATTCGGTGGCTCAAACCCAACCCAGAGTTGTTGAAGGCCAACCACCCAAAGGAGATACCACCAAATGGATCCTTCTTCCCGGCGGAACGTTTGAGATGGGTTCGAACAACGGGGAGGATGACGAGAAGCCGGTTCACAACGTGACGTTGTCGGCGTTCGAGATTGCAGAGACGGAAGTGACGGTCGCGCAGTATCGTGCTTGCATGCAGGCCGGGGCGTGTACTGCCCCGGATACTGGCGAAGACTGTAATTGGGGCAGGTCTGATCGGGACGATCATCCGGTGAATTGCGTTGACTGGCATCAGGCGACAAATTATGCGCAATGGGTTGGTGGCCGTTTGCCGACCGAAGCGGAATGGGAATACGCGGCCCGAAGCGGGGGTCTGAACCAGGAATATCCGTGGGGCAACGAAGAAGCCACATGCAGGTATGCGGTCAAGTATGAAGGTGGAAGTGGGTGCGGTCGAGAAAGCACTTGGCCGGTGTGTTGGAGGACGGCGGGCAATACGACCCAGGGTCTGTGTGACATGGCCGGCAATGTATATGAGTGGGTATCTGATTGGAAGGGTGATTATTCATCCGGTTCACTGACGAATCCGACCGGCCCTTCATCGGGCTCCTCCCGCGTCCTACGGGGCGGTTCGTGGGATCACGGACTCAGAAATTTTCGCGCTGCGTTCCGCTCCGACAACGACCCGGGCCATCGCAACCGTAACGTCGGCCTTCGCCCGGCCAGGTCTGTCCGATAACCCTTAACTTCTTCACCCTTAAACTCTTGTCACTGCGCCGTGAGGTCGTCCGAATGCCCATGTGGCCCCGCGCCCGGGTTGGGGTGGCCGGTAGGGACGGGTTGTTACGGCGGGCGAATTTCCTGCACTGAGGCGGGCGAATTTTCATTCGCCCTTACAAGGGGACGGGGAGCGGGGTTACGGCTTCCTTTGGGTGGCGTTTAGAGTAAAGTCTGATTTTGTCTTGACAAATTTAGAGTTTACTCTGAAGATTCACGCATGATTGAAAGAACCATCACCACCCATGTCGAAAAGATCCTGAATGAATGGAACAAAATCGTCCTTCTGAGTGGACCCAGGCAGGTGGGAAAAACCACGCTGGCGAAACACATGCTGGATTCCGGCTGGCAGGGGACATATTTCAACTGGGACAACTTCATCGATCAGAAGCGGCTGGTTCTGAATCCGTATTTCTTCAGGCAGACGGATCGCGAGCCTTCAAGTCCGGCATTGCTTGTCCTTGATGAAATCCACAAGTACGCGATGTGGAAGAACTGGCTGAAAGGTGCCTGGGACGCCGATGCGTCCGAATGGCGCTTTCTTGTTACAGGAAGCGGTCGGCTTGATCTGTTTCGCAGGGGCGCCGACAGTCTTCTTGGAAGGGCGGTGGGCGTCTTGTTGCTGCCGCTGTCCGTCGGGGAGCTTAAGGGCGCCTTTCCTTCCTGGCAGACCTTCATCGAATCCCTTTGGCAAGCTCCGGCGCCAGATGCGGGCGACAGGGAACACCTTGATGGTCTTTTTCGTTTCGGCGGCTTTCCAGAACCGTTCGTCAGGGCACAGGATGATTTTTCCAGAGTCTGGCGTCAGGAACGGAACAAGATGCTGATTCGCCAGGATATACGCGATGCAACCAGAATTCGCGAAATTTCGATGCTGGAAGTCCTGGGTCATCTTGTTCCCGAAAGGGTTGGAAGTCCGTTGTCGATCAATTCCCTGCGGGAGGATCTTGGTGTCGCGTTCGAGACGGTTCGCGACTGGCTTCTGATATTCGAGCAGTTTCATTATCTTTTCACGGTGACGCCGTGGGCTGGGACCGTCGCACGGGCACTGAAGAAGGAAAAAAAGGCGTATCTGCACGACTGGGCGGATATAGCCTCCGAAGGTCCCAGGTTTGAAAACATGGTCGCCGCACACCTTTTCAAGGCGGTTCAAACCTGGCGCTCGACCGGATCCGCCGATGTCGGCCTTTATTACTTTCGTGATCGCGAAAAGCGTGAAGTTGATTTCGTTCTTTGCGTTGAAGGTCGTCCGCGTGTCCTTGTGGAAGCGAAGAGTGGCGATTCTTCGGTGTCACCGGCCCTGCTGCATGCCAGGAAGGTTCTTGGCGCAGAGGTCGTCGTGCAGGTTGTCAACAAATCCGGCATCTGCAGGAACCTGGGCGAAAGCGGCAGTCCTGTCTGGGTAATGTCGGCTGATCGATTCCTGGCGATGCTTCCCTGACCTTCTGGCGCCTTCATTGCGCAAACTGGTTCATGCCGTTATCATCCGTCCGTCTCGGCCATACCGGCCGGTTCCATTTCAAATCTGGTGTCGATGGCGATGGCCGAAATATCAGGAATGCTTGCTGAAATTGCGCCCCGGCTTCGATCCGGTGCGCTGCTGGAGTCCTGCCAGGCGGCCGTTTCAGACAACCCGCCCTGGGAGTCGGCCGCAGGGCGTTACCTGATTGTGCGCCTGTCGCCGGTGCGCGACATGGCGTCTTCGGCGGGGCATGTTTTTCTGCACCGGCTGCTGAGATCCACGCTGGGGCCCGGCGCGTTCATCGATTTTTCGTTCATGCCGGCAAAAACGGACCGTCGCGAACTGTCGGCCGCCGGAATTCCCCTGATGCATGGAATCCTCGGCATGCGGGGCGCTGCGGATTACGACGCCGTCCTGATGTCATGCTCGTACGCGCCGGAACTGGTGAACGTCCCGATCCTGCTTGAAGGCTCCGGGATGCCGGTGCGCGCGTCCGACCGTCGCGGATCCATGACGGACGGCAGACCGTGGCCCGCGGTCATACTGGGCGGTTCGAATGCGCTTGCGTCCCAGGCGCTGCTCTTTGATGACGGCGACAGTTTTGTCGATGGGATTTTCTTCGGTGAAGGCGAGGGCGCGGCCACGGGGCTGGTTCGGGAACTGGACTTGACGCGCGGCATCCCCGCCGGCGAAAGGGCGGCGCGACTTGCCGCCGCCTGCCCGTCCTTCTGGCCGTCAGGGTCGCTGGACGGGCCGCAGGTAACGGTCGCGCGCTGCATGGACGCGGACGAAACGCCCAGTGAAACCGCGCATCCAATCCTGAACACGCCCGAAGCCGATACCGCCAGGCTTCAGACGTCCCGTGGCTGCCCTTCGACGTGCACCTTTTGCTTCGAGGGGTGGGAGCACAAACCGTACCGCGAGATTCCGGCCGCCACTATTCTTGAACGCGCCCGCGAACTGGCAATCGGAACCGGCGCCAATTCGATCGAGCTTCTGTCGTTCAACTTCAACGCGCATACTGATATCGCAAAAATACTGACCGGACTGAACCGCGTGTTCGAGCGCGTCGGAATGCTCAGCCAGAGCGCCGACCTGCTTTTGACCACGCCCAGGATGATCGATTTCGAACTGGCCGCCGGAAAGAGCAGCTTCACGATTGGCGTGGAAGGCATATCGGAAGGAATGCGGGAACTTTATTCCAAGGGTCTTTCCGGTCAGACGCTTTGTCGCGTGCTGGAACGCCTTGCGCGCGAACGCGTGCGCGAAATCAAGCTGTTTTACATCCTGGCCGGGATCGAGACCGATGACGACGTCAGCGAGTTCGAGTCGTTTGTGAAATTCCTGGCCGGCCTTCGCCAGAGGAACGATTCGGCCCTGAAGCTGAATTTTTCGTTCGGATACCTGGTTCGGATGCCGTTTACACCGCTTCGCGGCGCCGGCCTTTGCCTGGATCGGAAAAGGCTTCAGGCTCTGGCGGAGCGCCTTGCCCGGATCGTTGAGTCGGCCGGATTCGAGTCCAGGCTGGCGGCCGGGTGGGACGAATACGTCGCGGATCAGATCCTGGTGCTTGGGCCGTACGGGATGGCGTCGGCGCTTCAGGCCGCGGCCGAAGCCGGCGTGATGTTCGATGGCGGTTTCGAGGGCGACATCATCAGGTTTTTGAAGGCCTTCCTTGTCGAACGTGGCCTTCTTGACCCGGGCGGAATGACCGGTCCGTTCGTCGAGCGCAAGCCGGACGGCTGGAAGTATCCGTTTGATTTTGTTCAAGCCGCGGTCGGGCCTGAAGTTCTGGACGCCAGGCTTTCCGACGCCGAGCGGCGCGTCGGAACCCCTTCCTGCATGGGCGGGTTCGACCCGGCGGCCCCTCATGGTTCTTGTCGCGGCTGCGGCGCGTGTGGGGAATCGTCCGGGCGATCGTTCCTGACCGGGCACTCGATTGATGTTCCCGCTCCCGGCCAGGTGCAGGAACTGGCCGAACTGGTGCGCGCCAAGCGTCGGATGCGGCCAAGGTATATGCTTGCGAGGATTCCGCCGGTCCTGTCTGGCTCGACCTCGGAGCTGTTGCGCGCATGGCTGCTGCGATCGGCGCTTTCAAGGCGGCCTGAACTGGTCGGGAAGCTGTTTCGGGTCGAAGAGGCCTTGTGGTCTTCGCCCGCCTGGCGTGACAGGGCGCCCGCTGGAATCACCGGCCTGTGCCTGCTTGGGGCGTACGGGATCGACCTTCAGGTCGGTGGCGAGCCGCCGTGCCTTTGCGATTCTTCGCTGGGTCTTGTCGCCGACGCCCTGGGCGAGGCGACCGGACATCCTGTCGAGTGTTTTGAAGCAGTGGATCTTCCGGAAGTTGGCGGAATCGATCTTGTGCTGAAATTTCCCGGGATTCTTGATGAAAGGGCATTCGTCGGCCTTGCAAGGTCCTGGCTGGCGGCGTTGAAATTGAATGCGACCGAGCGCAGGCAGGGTGACGGAAGACTGTTCGAAGTGGCGCCGAAGGATGCAAAAAAACGCATCGTCGCGTCGATTCTGGTTGTTCCGTCATCGGGCATGATGACTGTCAGGGGCGGCGCGCGAATCGATTTCGCGCCGCTGTTTTCACGTCCGGGCGATCAGGCCGGGGTTCGGGTGGAAGTGACCAGGCTGGGTTTGGCCTGACCCGTCGCTTCCAATGACGCATGTGCGGATGCATGTGCGGATTACATCCGCCCGCTGCGGCCCGCACCTGATGGAGGTTACATGTTTGAAAGTCTTGATGGCGTAAACGTGGCGATAACCGTGTGCGACCGCGAAGGCCGCGTGGTCGAGATGAACGAAAAGTCGAAGGCCACCTTCGCGAAGTACGGCGGCGGGGATCTTGTCGGCCACAGCCTGCTGGACTGCCATCCCGAACCGTCCAGGACGAAGCTGGTCGGGATGCTCGAGCAGCCCCGAACGAACGCGTACACCATCGAAAAGAACGGCGTGAAGAAACTGATTTACCAGACGCCCTGGTACAGGGACGGCGAATTCGCCGGCCTGGTCGAGATGTCCCTGGAAATCCCCGCGGACATGCCCCACTTCGTCAGACGTTCGTAGTTGCGCGTTCAACCCGGTCTCGTCCCGGCCACTTCCATTCCACCTGAAGTCACGAGCAGGCCACTTGACAAGTGGAGTCTGTTTGATAATAATCGCTTATATCTGGTGCTTTAAGGCTTATAAAGCGATAAATCTGGTGCTTTATGGATCTGCCAATTCCGTTTCAGGTTGAAAGAGCCTTGAAGAAGCTGGGCCGGGATCTTTCACTGGCACGGCGTCGCCGAAAGCTGACCCAGGCCATGCTTGCAGAAAGAATCGGGGCTTCGGTGGCAACGGTTCGCCGGATTGAAAACGGGCACCCGGGGACGGCGATTCACCTGGTCGTGCGAATCCTTGACGTTCTGGGTGAACTGGATCGCGTCAACCTGTTGCTTGACTCGAGTCGCGACGGGCTTGGACTGATGCTGATGGATGAACAGGTTCCAGAGCGGGTTCGCAGACCGGGTCCTGACAAAGGGGTGATGTAGATTGGCCAGGCCGGGTGACAAATCGCGCGCGGTATCGAAACACCTGGATATCCGTATCGGCGATCAGGCCGCGCTGGTTGGCCGGCTGACATTCGTTTCGGACTCAAACCGCAGGTATTCGACCTTTTCGTACGACTCGGGATGGCTCGCCTCGAAGGCGGTTTTTACCGTTTCACCCGATCTCGCCCTGCTGGCTGGTCATCAGATCCGAAAGGCCCCGTCCGACCTGGACTCCAGTTTTTTCCTGGCCCTCGGGGACACCGAACCGGATGCCTGGGGTCGCCGCGTCATAGCCAGGGCCAACGCAAGGGAACGTCGTGATAACCCTGCCCTTCGGCCTCTGTCGGAACTGGATTACCTCTGCGCCGTCGATGACTTCAGCCGTGTCGGGGCACTGCGGATCTGTGACGGGGCTGGTTGTTTTTTGGGCGCGGGACACGATGGTGGTCGAAGAACCCCGCCCCTGGTGGATCTTGGGCGTGTTTTCCAGGCCAGCAGGGCGGTCGAAGCCAACGACGACTCGATCGAGGATCTGCGGTATCTCCAGGGAAGGGGGACGTCCCTTGGTGGACTGCGGCCGAAGTGCACCGTCCTGGATGAGGACGGGAGCCTGGCCATCGGCAAGTTTCCAAGTATTTCCGACCAGAGGAGCGTGACCCGTGGCGAGGTTCTTGCCATGCGCCTGGCCGCCAGGGCCGGCATCAGGGCGGCCTCGGCACGAATCGTCATGATCCCCGACATCCCGGTGGCGGTGATTCGGCGGTTTGACAGGGCTTCCGGCGGCGGCAGGATTCATTACTGGTCGGCGTCTTCCATGCTGCAGTCCGACCGTGGCGAGGATCGTTCATATACGGAACTGGTTTCGGCAATAGCCCGGTACTGCGTTGATGCCGTCGCCGACAGCCGGGAACTGTGGCGAAGGATCGTGTTTAACCACCTGATTACAAACACCGACGATCACCTGCGCAACACTGGGTTCCTTCATGTCGGGGGCGGGCTGTGGCGGCTTTCTCCGGCGTTCGACCTGAACCCCTTCCCGGACAAGGCGCAAGAGTCCAAGACATGGCTTTCAGAGGACACCGGACCGGTGACGTCGATCAGAACCTTAATAGGCATGGCTTCGAGGTTCTATCTTTCACGCGACGAGGCCCTTGCCATACTCCGCGAGATCCTGGGCGCCCTGGTTGGCTGGAAGGCGTTGTCCAGAAACAGGGATATCGGATTGTCGGATGCGGACGTCAGGGATTTCGAATCTGCATTTGATCATGAAGAGATGGAAGTTGCCTTGAGCCTTGTGGGTCGGTGACATGGCGGTCGGCGCTGCGATCCGTCGGTTTTCCCGAATTCGATGAAGTCGTTATCGCGGCGCAACTCTAAAGAGGCTTTCTGCTGGCGGCGGTAAGGTCGGCGACGGGGACGGTGAAGGCGCCCTTGACGTTCAGGGTGTCGCCGCCGGTGGTGCCGATGCGGACGGCCTGGACGCCAAGTTCTTCGGCCATCAGGGTCAGGCAGGACAGGTCGGCTTCCGGAACGGTGACGAACGCCATTGACGGGGCTTCCCCGAACAGTTCGGCCGGTTCGGTCCCGACGTTGTCAAGCGTGGCGCCGACGCCATTCCCGACCACGCTTTCGGCGATCGCCCACAGCAGGCCGCCTTCGGACACGTCGTGGGCCGCGGTCACGATGCCCTTTTCGATGCCGCGCACGATAAGCTCGCACAGGGCCGAGTGGCGCTTCGCGTCCGCCTTCCTGACGAACCCGCAGACCTTGCCGGTCTTGAGGCGCGCGTAAAGGGACGCGTCGAAGCTGAAGTCTTCGCAGCCAAGCAGGACGATGGCCTCGTCCTCGCGGGTGAAGAACGTCCCCGCCACGCGGTCGCAGTCTTCGACCAGGCCGACGACGCCGACCACCGGGGTCGGCTGGATCGAAGTGCCCGCGGTTTCATTGTAAAAGCTGACGTTGCCGCCGGTGACCGGGGTGTCGAACGCGATGCACGCTTCGGACAGGCCAGCCACGACTTCCTTGAATTCCCACATCACGTCCGGGCGTTCCGGGTTGCCGAAGTTCAGGCAGTCGGTCAGCGCGATGCCGCGCGCGCCGACGCACGCCAGGTTCAGGCATGCCTCGGCGATGATGTTGAACGCGCCGTTGTACGGGTGCAGCCAGCAGGCCGGGCTGTTGCCGTCCGACGTCATGGCCACGCCGCGGTTGGTTCCGGTTTCCAGCAGGCGCATGACCGCCGCGTCGCCGTCGCCGGGGCGGACGACCGTGCGCAACTGGACCATGTGGTCGTACTTCTGGAACACGGGGGCCTTGGACCTGAACGACGGGTCGTCGATGAGACCCAGGAATTCGTCCTTCAGGTCGCCAACGGTGAATGCCGGAACCTTCCACCTTTCGGCCAGTCCGGCCGGTTCGGCCCACGGACGGTCGTACAGCGGGGCTTCGTCGGTCAGAAGGTTAATCGGCAGATCGACGACCTTTTCGCCGTTGAACCACATTTCCATCTGGCGGGTGTCGGTGACTTCACCGATGACCGCGCCGGGGATGTCCCACTTGCGGCAGATTTCAAGGACGCCTTCCTCGTTGCCGCGTTCGCAGACCAGAAGCATGCGCTCCTGCGATTCGGACAGCAGGATTTCCTGCGGCGTCATGTTCGCGGCGCGCTGCGGTACCTTCGACAGATCGACCTTCATGCCCATCTTGGCGCGGTCGGCCATCTCGAACGTCGAGCATGTCAGGCCCGCTGCGCCCATGTCCTGGATGCCCAGGACCAGCCCGGACTTCATCAGTTCAAGCGTGCATTCGAGCACGACCTTTTCGCAGAAAGCGTCGCCGACCTGGACGGTCGGGCGCTTCTCGGCGGCCTTTTCGTCGAACGCCGCAGATGCCATCGAAGCCCCGCCCATGCCGTCGCGGCCGGTCGCCGGACCCATATAGATGACCGGGTTCCCGACGCCCGCGGCCTTGCCGTAGAAGACGCCGTCGGCCTTCACAACGCCCAGCGTGAACACGTTGATCAGGCAGTTGCCGTCATACGTCGGGTCGAACACCAGTTCGCCGCCGACGGTCGGCACGCCCATGCAGTTGCCGTAATAGCTGATGCCGGCCACGACGCCGTCAATCAGGTATCGCGTCCTGGGATGCGACAGCGAACCGAATCTCAGCGAGTCCATGTTGGCGATCGGCCGGGCGCCCATTGTGAAGATGTCGCGAAGGATGCCGCCGACGCCGGTCGCGGCGCCCTGGAACGGCTCGATGTACGACGGGTGGTTGTGCGACTCCATCTTGAAGGAAATCGCCCAGCCGTCGCCGACATCGACGACGCCGGCGTTCTCGCCGGGGCCGACCAGAACGCGTGGTCCGCGGGTCGGGAAGGTCTTCAAGTATTTGCGTGACGATTTATAGGAAACGTGTTCGTTCCACATCGCCGAAAACGCCGCGATTTCGGCAATCGTCGGGTCGCGCCCGATGAAGCCCAGGATCTTGGCAATTTCTTCTTCGTTCAGGCCGCCCGCAACCGCAAAAGCCTTAAGCTGTTCGTTCATCTGGTCACCCCCTGCATCCGCACTTGCACACGGAACCACCGCCGGCCGCAATCAGCGACTCGAACAGGATCCTGCCCTGGTCGCCGCCCAGGATGCACTCGCTGGCGCGTTCCGGGTGCGGCATCATGCCGAAGCAGTTGCCTTCGCGGTTCATAATGCCCGCGATGTTGTTGACCGCCCCGTTCGGGTTCATTTCCGGGGTCACGTTTCCGTCCTGGTCGCAGTAACGGAACAGCACCTGGCCGTTGTCCTCGATTTCCTTCAGGAGATCGGGCGGGGCGTAATAGTTTCCTTCCGCGTGGGCAATCGGCATGCCCAGGATGGCGCCCTTGCCGGCCTTGCGGGTAAATATCGTTTCGCCGTTCTCGACGCGCAGCCAGACGTCTTTGCAGACGAAGTGGCCGCAAGTGTTCAGGCGCATGCCGCCGGGCAGCAGGCCGGCCTCGAGCATGATCTGGAAGCCGTTGCAGATGCCGACGACGATGCCGCCCGCGTTGGCGAAGCGGATGACGTCATCCATGATGGGCGAAAAGCGCGCGATGGCACCCGAGCGCAGGTAGTCGCCGTACGAAAACCCGCCTGGCAGCACGACCACGTCGGTCGCCGGCAGGGTCTTTTCCTTGTGGAACACGAAGAAGGCGTCCTGCCCAAGGACGTTGCCGAGCACGTGCAGGCAGTCCTTGTCGCAGTTGGAACCTGGGAATACCGGGATTGCGAATCTCATCTGGTCCGTCTCCTGCCAGTGAATGTCGTGGCAAACCGCCGCCGGTTCTACTCGACGATGACCTTGAAGTCCTCGGTGACCGGGTTCGACAGCAGGGCCTTCGCCATCTGGGTCGCCCGTGCCATCACGGTCTCGCGGCTGTCGCCGGACAGTTTCAGGTGAACCATCTTGCCGATTCTGACATCCTGGATTTCGGCGAAGTCCATGGTCTTCAGACCGCCCATGATGGCCTTGCCCTGCGGGTCAAGGATTTCAGCCTTCGGCATCACAACCACCGATACGTTAAAGACGTTTTCTGCCATTGCGGTCCCCTGTTGTTGAACGTTTTTCCGGAATGCTGCCATTACGCGCCGATCCAGGGCCGGACATCGTCCGATCCCGTCCGTGCTGCGGCGGATTTTACCCGAAAACCTGTCGGCGGTCGCGCACAAAATTGGGCTTTAACCGGCTTTTCGACCGGAATCGACATCGGTGTCGCGGACGATGCCGCCATGCCTTCCCGCGTGCCGCCTTAACACGGGGAAGGCCTGTGGCCATGCGGGATTGCGGCCCTCGCGGCTTGGTTCTTTACATTTTGTGATATATTGCGTCAGTTGCCATATCGTGAATTTCCGGGCCTTGCCGCGGGATGGAGTCTGCCATGGAGATGTGGCTGGATCTGCGTCGAATCGTCTATGTCCTGTCGGATGCACTTGATCTTGTCGGCATCGATGACGTCGGCCACGGCAAGCGTGTCGCGTTCATGGCGGCCCGCGCGGGCGAGGTCATGGGCTTTTCCGGGACGGCGATCGAGGATCTTCTGGCGGCCGGGATGTTTCATGATTGCGGCGTGTCATCGACCGGCGAGCACCGCAGTCTTGCGGGCGGTCTCGACTGGGATGGCCAGGAAGCCCACTGTGTCCGCGGCCAGGCACTTGCAGCCCGCTTCAGGCCGCTGGCGCACCTGGCCCCCGTGATCCGCTGGCATCACACCCATGCGCAGGTACTCGAGACGATGGATCTTCCGGTGCTGGTGAAGGTGTTCGCCAACCTGATCTACCTGGCCGATCGCGTGGATGTCATGATGGCGCTTTCGGGCGCCGATCCCCTGCTCGCCCGCGA
>ERZ795044.3988-NODE-3988-length-12253-cov-4.888424_pt1 | contig 12253 bp, 5 predicted proteins | sample MGYA00375128_ERZ795044 | MGnify/ENA primary metagenome ERZ795044 (study PRJEB30173, sample SAMN05720213) | anaerobic digester metagenome | isolation source: active sludge of municipal wastewater-treating anaerobic digesters | place: USA | collected 2014-12-22 ... | reverse complement strand
GTAGCGTTCGCGCTTACTTTTATATCGCCCTTGAGCTGTGCGAACACGTTATGTACTTTAGTAGTATCGACTATCCATGTAGAAGTGTCGCCTACGCCATACATGCGGTAGGTTACGGTTCCTGTTATGGTCACCATGTCGGTAGCCAGATACTTGGCGTATATGCTGGCTATGGGCTTGAAGCTGAGGTCTTCGCTCCTATTGTTCCTCGTGATGAAGAGCAGACCACCGCTCCACTGACCGTTCACGGTCGTGTCGAGCTTCAGCATGCCGATTGCTTCAAATGCATGCGTATCAGGATCACTTGCCGGAACTCCCTCGTCCCAGTAGTAACCGAAGCGGCCAGCAACCAAGGTCTTGAGGTCTACTACGTAAGGTACGTTGGTGAATGCGTTCTCGTACTTGGCATAGAGACCAGCGTTGGCATAGTTGGTGCCCTTCTGGTCGTACTCCCCGAAAGCTTCGACGTGCAGTCCGAACGGGGCGTCGAAGTATAGGTCAGCGTATACTTTGTCAGCAGCGTAGTCAGCTTCGCTGATTACATACTGGCCGACGCCTTCCCAGTTGCTGTTGTAGCCGACGTCGCCGCCGACGGTGCCGAATGCGCCTTCGTACTCAGCCCTGAGCTCGGCTATCCAGCCCCACTCGATAGCGGGTGCGTAAGCTAGCCAGTTGAGCTTGGAGTCGAAGTTGAGTCCGACGGTCAGACCGCCGAAGCCGGCTTCTACGTCGAGGTTAGCGTTGTAGCCGCCGAGCGGAGTCGCGAAATTAGCAGGGAACCAAACAGCGTTCTTGAGGGCCACTGCTACAGGGCCGATCTCACTGGATACGTTGAGGACAGTCTCCATGAGTTTCTTCGTGTAGAAGGAGCCGTAGAGAAGGCTGTCGTAGATGCCGGGCATACCGAACTTGTAGGACAGCTCGTCGATCTTTATGGGACCGACCTGTGGTCCGGTTACACCAGCATACGCCGCGAACGCCCAGAGGTCGTCAGCGGTCCAGAACAACATCTCTGGATCCGGAGCTACGAGCATTTCGAGGTCTGCGAAGTTACCTACTGCTACCTTGAAGTCGCCGCCGATCACCGGTACCTTACCGGTGAGTGCAGTGGCGAGGCCCATTCCGTACGCTGCGTCCTTATAGAGCCAGCCGAAGTCGGAGGTGAGCTTGAGGCCGAGAGGCAGGGTCGCGCCCAGCTGTGCGGCTATTGCATAGTCACCTTCAACATCGTCAACGACTGCCTCAGCAGCGTATGAAAGGTTAGGAGTTACCTTACCCCATACTTTGCTGAACCTGTTGTCAGTATCCGAAAGGCCGCCGAAGAGCTTGAAGTTGTCACCTGCGGACGAGCTGGAGGCCTTCACGCCCAAAAGCTTGAAGGTGCCCTCGAGGCCTGCCCACTGGTATTCGCTGGCGCTCTCATAGTAGTTGTCGCTTATGATCACGTTCAACGGCTCGGTTGCGAACTTGGCATACCAACCCTTGTTTACGCCAATGCCGCCTACGAGGTTGAGGGGTGCATAAGCTGTCAGAAGCCCAGCTTCGTCGAAGCTGAGGTTGAGGGCGAGGCTGAGGCTGTCGGTGCCTGCGCCGTTCGAATACTTATAGCCGCCGGAGAAAGAGCCCGACAGCTTGTAGTTTGCCGCTGCTGCCGGGATGGCGAGCAGGAGCATCGCTACTACTGCGAATGCGAATATCTTCTTCATTTGTTATCCCCCTATAAATAATTAGTCGAGGATTTCCGCCGTGCAGCGGTGCCGTATGGGGGATTCGCCTCAGGAGTTTCCTAGTTGCCTCACAAGGTCCATCCTTCAGATTGCACTTTACACGGCTTCGCCGTACAGCACACATTGTGTGGCCTTACAGCAAGGCCCGATCCGGAAACCTGCGGGGGTGCACCTCCTTCCCTCTTTCCGTACCGGCTGAAATACATAAAACCGCTTTAGCAGCGCTTAAGCGGGATCATGCCGGGTTCTGCAAGTGTAATTCTACATCAATCGGCTCTATTCCTGCAAGTTCGTCGAAATTTCCGATAATTTATTCGAAAATCCGAATATGTCCCGGAAAAGAAACCAATGACCGTTACACACAGATTATAGTTAATCTACCACCTTGTTTGATACTTAGGCAATAGCCAGGCGCTATTTAGCATCCTTCCAGTTGGTGCTCGTGCCCGCGTCAGCGATCAAGGGTACTGCCAGCACGACCGCCTTCTCCATGACCTCCTTCACGAGCGATGCCACATCGGCGGCTTCCTTCTCAGGCGCTTCGAGAACCAGCTCGTCGTGCACCTGCAGAATCAGCTTCGCGTCCTTGTGCCGCACCTTGAGCCTTTCTAGAAGCCTTATCATGGCTACCTTAATGATATCGGCGGCGCTTCCCTGGATGGGGGCGTTCATCACTATCCGCTCACCGAACTTCCTCATGTTGAAATTGCCGCTGTAGAGCTCCGGCACGGGCCTTCTCCTTCCCATCATCGTCGAGATGTAGCCGGCCTTCCTCGCGTCGGCAATGGCCCTTGCGAAGTATTCCTTCACCCCGGTGTAGCGTGAGAAGTACTTGTCTATGTACTCCTTCGCCTCGGACTGGGCTATCCCGAGGGTCCTCGCCAGTCCGAACTCCGATTGCCCGTATATGAGGCCGAAGTTCACTGTCTTGGCCCTGTTCCTCATCTCCCGGCTGACAGCTTCCATCGGCACCCCGAAGACCTCCGATGCGGTCCTGGTATGCACGTCCTGACCCAGGTTGAAAGATTCCACGAGCACCGGGTCTCCGCTCAGGTGGGCCAGGAGCCTCAGCTCTATCTGTGAGTAGTCCGCGCTGATGATCAACTTGCCCTCATCCGCCTCGAAGGCGGACCTTATCTCCAGCCCTTCGGCGCTTCTGGCGGGTATGTTCTGCATGTTCGGGTCCGACGAGGACAACCTGCCCGTCACGGCAACAGTCTGGTTGAACGTTGTGTGTATCCTTCCGCCGTGCCTGCCAGACAGCTCCGGCAGCACGTCCACGTATGTGGACTTAAGCTTTGAGATGCCACGGTAGTCCAATATCCTCCCTACTATGGGACTGAGCGGCATCAGCCCCTCCAGCACGTCGGCGTCTGTCGAATACCCGGTCTTCGTCTTTTTCTCGGCAGGAAGCCCGAGCTTGTCGAAGAGCACGGTCGCCAGCTGCTTCGGTGAGCCTATGTTGAACTCCTCGCCCGCTATCTGGAATATCTCGCCTTCGAGGCTCTCAAGCCTTGCCGCCATGTCTTGCGATATCGACCTAAGCCGCAATACGTCCACCTTGACCCCGTTGAGCTCCATCTCGGCAAGCACTTCAACCAGGGGCATGTCTATCTCGGCAAGCAACCCGGCCATGCCTAGTTCTCCTAGCTCTTTTTCCATGAGCGTCTTCAGCTTCGGAATGTTGGCCGCCACCGCAAGCCGCTCCTCGTGCGGCCTGGATGCCCCGTCCATCGTCATCCTGAAGTACTTGAAGAGCAGATCGGACGGAGAATCGGTCCTCCCCAGCGGGTTTATAAGGAACGTCGCGAGCATGGGGTCGAATGCGGACCTGAACCTGACGGCGCCGTACTTTCCAAGCATGACGGCCGTCGTCTTGATGTCCCACCCGTATTTTGCGACCTTCCCGTCACTTAGCGCCGGGTCTAGTATGCCGGCCGCTTCCCTCAGGCTGAGCCCGTTTCCCCCGAGGAGGGAATCCTCCGCGTCGACGGGGAAATCGTACGCCTTCCCGTCTCCTGCGACGATGAGCCTTCTGGGCACAGCGGTCCAGCCCTTGCCCTCGGTTATAAGGTCGATGGAGATGAAGCCGGACTTGCAGGCTCTTGCGACGGCATCGAATAGCTCATCCTTGCCCTGGGCCTCCACTACCTCGTATTCCGCAAACTGTCCTTCCATGGGCTTGAATGAGGCCGCGGGCGGCATCGAACCGAAGAGCTCGGCTTGTGGGCTCTCCTTCTTGACGGCGGGCTTCCCGAGCTTGGAAAGCAGGCTCTTGAAGCCCTTCTGGGCCAGGAACTCCCTCAGAGGGGAATCGTCCTTCTCCTGCGGGGCGGCCTTGGGGTCGAATTCGATGGGCGCTTCCTTATCTATTACGGCCAGCTTCTTGCTCAGCAAGGCCTTGTCTGCGCCTTCCGCGAGGAGACCTGCCACCCTGTCCTGCTTCATGCCGTCCAACGCCGACAGGATGTTCTCCAGGCTGCCGTATTGCCTTATCAGCTTCGCGGCGGTCTTACCGCCTATTCCCTTCACTCCGGGTATGTTGTCGGATGCATCCCCCGTAAGTCCCTTGAGGTCCGGCACTAGATCGGGCGACACGCCGCATGCTTCTTCCACCTCGGCCGGTCCCATCATCTCGAACTCCGAGAGCCCCTTCTTCGTGATCATCAGGGTGACCTTATCGGATGCCAGCTGGTAGGAGTCCCTGTCGCTCGTCACTATCACGACATCCTTGCCGGCCTCCTCGAGCAGCCTTGCCATAGTACCTATGAGATCGTCCGCCTCGAAGCCCTTGAGCTCTACCACGTCCGCGCCGAACGCCCGGCAGGCCTCCTTAATCACCGGCATCTGCTCCCTGAGGTCCTGGTCCATGGGCTTCCTGGTCGCCTTGTAGTCGGCGTAGTCCTCGTGCCTGAACACGGGGCCTGAGCTGTCGAAGGCGCAGACGAGCCTTTCGGGGCTCTCCTGGCCAATGAGCTTTATGAGCATGTTGCAGAAACCCAGCACGGCGTTGGTCGGCCTGCCCTCGGGATCGGTAAGCGTAGGCGGAAGCGCGTGATACGCCCTGTGAGCCAGGCTGTGCCCGTCCAGGATTATCGTCTTGCCGGCCAATTCAACCACCACCCAAAGGAATTTTCGAATGAATGTCGGGAGAACGGGAACAATGACCGCCACTTTAGTAGTCATATAATATAGTCATCAACTAAAGGATAACACAAAGGAAAAGTCAGAAAGACGGGAGATGTACCATATGAGAAGATGTATCAGGATACTTGCGGCAGCCGCGTTGGCCGCCTCGATCCTTTCGTTAGGAGCCGCCGCCGCGACCAAGGATCAGGTGAGCCTTACGGTCTACAATTCCGACCTGGCCCTTGTGCGCATAGAGAAGCAGATGGAGATACCGCTGGGCGAAGGGCAGGTCCTTTTCCCGTTCATCCCTTCGAGGATCCTCGCCAATACCGTGATGTTCGAGACCACCACCTCGCCCTCGAAGGTATGGGTGAAGGAGCAGAACTACGAATACGACCTCGTAAGCGAGGCGAAGCTCTTGCAGAAGTTCATAGACCAGAAGATCACCGTCGTTACCAAGGGCGGCCAGGTCTACACCGGCTTCCTCATGAGCGGAAGCAACAGCCCCGTCATACTGTCCGAGAAGGAGTCCGGCAAGGGCGAGATATTCTCCGTACAGCTTAGCGACATACAATCGATAAGGTATCCGAGCCTTCCCGAGGGGCTTATCACGAGGCCGACGCTAAGATGGACGACGGTGAACAACACGTTGTCGAAGAACCAGCAGGTAAAGGTGAGCTTCCTCACGGAGGGCATCTCGTGGAGCGCGGATTATGTGGCCCTTCTTGCGAAGGACGAGAAGAGCATGAAGCTTACGGGCTGGGTGACGCTTCAGAACCAGAGCGGGGTCACATATGAGGACGCCAAGCTCAAGCTGGTCGCCGGGGACGTGAACAGGGTGAGCGCGGCGAGGGACTATGAGATGATGGCGAAAGTATCGGCCATGCCCAGCGTCAGCGAGCAGTCCTTCCAGGAGAGGGGCCTGTTCGAGTACCACCTCTACGACCTGCAGTTCCCCACTACTGTGAAGGACAACCAGACCAAGCAGATAGGGTTCATGGGCGCGTCCGAGGTGCCCGTCGAGAAGACCTACCTTTTCAACGGCAGGTATGATTCCGAAAACGTAGGCACCTACATAGAGTTCAGGAACGACCAGAAGTCCGGGCTCGGCATCCCGCTGCCCGCAGGGATCGTAAGGGTCAACAAGCTAGACACGGACGGTTCGGAGCAGTTCATCGGCGAGGACAGCATAGGGCACACCCCCAAGGACGAAAAGGTCTCCTTGTTCCTGGGCAACGCATTCGACATCAAGGGGAGCTGGAGGCAGGATTCCTTCAGGGACATAACCAAGAGCATGCGCGAGGAGACCTACGTGATCGAGATAAGGAACCACAAGAACGAGGCGGTCAAGGTCAAGGTGCTGGAAACTCTCTCCTATTGGACCGCGTGGAGCATAACCGGTTCCACCGAGCAATTTAGCAAGTTGAATTCCACGACGATACAGTTCGAACCCCTCGTTCCCGCCAACGGCACAGCTACGATAACCTATACCGTCCGCTACACAAGGTAAGGGGCATCGCCTGGAACGAGCCAGGATTAGCTTTTCAAGTCTTTCATCGTAGGCGAATAACGTTTATTATAGAACCGGACACATGACAACATGGGAGTCCGGTTCTTGATTTAGCCAGCATAAAGGCATTTAATTTTCTAACCGCACTAAGGCATATTCATATTTTCGAATATGGCGGGCCGGAGGGGCTGCCTTGATGTGTTAACCGGATTTGGATGGATGCATGCTCTCTAGTGAGGAGGGAACCCCGATGATGTCTATACCCGAAGACTTGATGGTAAGGAAGATGAACCTTACCCCGGATGCGATGACGATCCTTGAAAGCAGGTACCTTCTGAGGAACAAGGAAGGTGCCATCACGGAGACACCGGAGCAGATGTGCGCCCGGGTCGCCAGGGAGGCGGCCAAGGCCGGGGCAAGGTACGAAGGCTGCAAGGAGGACGCCGAACAGAGGTTCAGGCGCTTCTACTATATGCTCATAGAGGGCCTCTTTTCGCCCAACTCCCCCACATGGATGAACGCAGGAACGCCCAATCCGCAGAATGCGGCCTGTTTCGTCCTGCCGGTGGAGGATTCTCTCAGTAAGATCTTCGACGCGGTGAAGAACGCCGCGCTGATACACCAGAGCGGAGGCGGCACGGGATTCGATTTCTCGTCGCTCAGGCCCGCCGGCGACGTGGTCCGCTCCACCGGGGGCGTGGCCTCAGGTCCCGTCTCCTTCATGGCGGTGTTCAACTCGGCCACGGAGACGATCAAGCAGGGCGGCAAAAGGCGCGGCGCCAACATAGGCATACTCAGGGTCGACCACCCCGACATAGAAAGCTTCATCACGTGCAAAGAGGACAACAACACCCTCGTTAACTTCAACATATCGGTCGCCCTGACTGACCTTTTCATGAAGGCGGTCGAAGAGGGCGCGGAATATGAGATCTTCAACCCCAGGGACGGCAAGCCCGTAGGCAAGAAGGACGCGAGGGCGATTTTCCATAAGCTGGTAGCGCACGCGTGGAAGAACGGCGAGCCGGGCATTGTGTTCCTGGACAGGATAAATTCCGACAACCCGACGCCTGGGCTAGGCAGGATATCGGCTACGAACCCCTGCGGCGAGCAGCCCCTCCTGCCCTACGAGGCATGCAACCTCGGCAGCATAAACCTGCAGAAGGTGTTCAAGGAAACAGAGTCGGACACAGACGTGCTCGACAGGGATTACCTGCCCGAAGGGCTGGCAGAGGCCTGCGAAGCGGAGATGATGCCCGAGATCAGGAAGGTCGACTGGGCGCTTTTATCAGACGTGGTCCGCAGCTCAGTGGACTTCCTCGATTCTATAATCGACGTGAGCGAATATCCCATAAAGGAGATCTCCGACAGGGTGCGCACCACAAGGAAGGTCGGCCTGGGCATGATGGGCTTCGCTGACCTGCTGATACTTCTAGGGCTCCCCTACGGTTCTGCCAAGAGCGAGCTCATGGCGAGGCTCATATCCAATTTCATAACGGGCGAGGCCAGGATTGAAAGCGCCAGGCTGGCAGCCGAGCGCGGCCCCTTCCCCGCCTTCGAGGGCAGCGCATTCGACGTCTTGGGCGGGCCGGCGATGAGGAACGCCACTGTGACCACCGTCGCTCCCACCGGCACGATAAGCATGATCGCTAACGCCTCCTCGGGCTGTGAGCCTTTGTTCGGAGTCGCGTTCACCAAGCAGAACGTCCTGGGCGGCAAGCAGCTGACGCAGACCAACCCCATATTCTTCGAGGACCTCAAGAGGAGGGGCCTGCTTAGCGACGAGCTCACAGCCAAGGTGGCCGACAACGGCGGCTCGGTCCGGGGCATAGCGGAGATACCCGACGACATGAAGGAGCTGTACCGCACGGCCCTCGAGATACCCTGGGAGTGGCATGTGAGGATCCAGGCCGCGATCCAGTCCGGCACCGAAAACGCGGTGTCCAAGACGATCAACATGATGAACGACGCGAGCCCCGAAGACGTCGGCAAGGCCTACATGCTGGCCTACAGGCTCGGATGCAAGGGCCTTACCGTATATAGGAGCGGAAGCCGCGAAATCGAGGTCATCTCGTCAGGACAGCAGAAGAAGCTCGAAGGCGGCGCCCGTGAGGAAGAGAGCCACAAGCCCTATACGGTCCCCTGCTCCCTGTGGGGCATGGTCAAGCCCATCGACAGGCCCGAGGAGCTAGCAGGCATCACGAAAAGGGTCGCCACCCCCTCGGGGACGCTCTGGGCCACGCTGAACATGTACGCCGACAGGCCTTTCGAGATCTTCTGCCAGATAAGCAGGGCCGGCACCGACATCTACGCATTCACGGAATCGATCGCAAGGCTGATTTCCCTGTGCCTCAGGGCCGGGGTCGACCCGTCAGAGATAGTGAAGCAGCTAAGGGGGATCGGCGGCAGCGGCCATACCGGCTTCGGCCCCAACAAGGTGCTGTCAGTACCGGACGCGATCGGCAGGATGCTAGAGCAGGCCATCGGAAGAAGGTTCAGCTATCCGTCCGGGCTCGATCCCAAGGTGCCGCTGCAGATAAAGGAGCCGTCCGCATCGCAGGAGGTTCTCGCTCAGGATGCCGAGCCGCAGGACTACCCCTCCGCCTCTGCTGCGCATGAGGACTCCGCGCACTCCGCCTCTGAGGTGGCGGACGACGCCGACCAGCCCTCTTTCGACTTCAACGGGGACGTCGCGCACGGACCTGAACCAGCCGGACAGGAATCCTTTGAAGAACCCGCCGCTGAGAAGGCTATGCCGAGGATGGACCTCTGTCCCAGCTGCGGCAACAACTCCCTCGTGTACGAATCCGGCTGCGAGACCTGCATGATCTGCGGCTACAGCCGCTGCTGACGGACCCGGAACGTAAATAGGACGCGGGATTCGATCTACGCGCTCGCATAGGAGCGGCTTGAATCGGATTCCGCGTCCTTCTTCCTCTGCCCTTTCCTAGAAAGCCAGCGCCAGTCCGTCCTTTCGTGACTCGGTGCCCGCTACGTACACACCCTTGTCGTAGTCCCTCATGATCATCTGGCCGCCGCCGAACATGGCCGATGATTCTTCCACCGCGACATCGTATCCCATCTTGGCCAGGGCGTCCTTCGTGTGCGCCAGGCCCTTCTCCAGATGCAGTCTCAGGCCTCCCGAGGCCCTGAACCTCGGCATGTCGATTCCCGATTGAGGATCCAGCCCCAGGTCCGCCACCGCGGACACCAGCTGGACGTGCCCTTGCGGCTGCATGTCCCCGCCCATCACGCCAAACGGCCCTATCGGCCTGCCCTCTTTCATTAAGAACCCCGGTATTATCGTATGGTAGGGTCTCTTGCCGGGCCTGAGCTCGTTGGGATGCCCCTTCTCGAGGCTGAAGCCCGCCCCCCTGTTCTGCATGCTGATCCCGTGCTCGGCTACCACTATGCCGCTTCCGAAGCCCATGTAGTTGGATTGGATGAGAGATACCATCATCCCGTCCTTGTCGGCCGCCGAGAGGTACACCGTCCCGCCCTCCACGGGCAGCCCGGACCCCACGCCGCGAAGGGCCGTACCCGGGCTTATCAGCCCTGCCCTCGCCCTTGCGTACCCATCTGAGAGCATCTCCCCCACCGGAGCGCCGTAGAACGAAGGGTCGCCGACATGCCTTGAGGCGTCGGCGAAAGCAAGCCTTAGCGCATCGGCCATGAGGTTGATCCTTACGGGCTCGTCGTACCCGTACTTCTCCAACCCCATGCCCTCCAGCGCCTTCAGCGCCATCAGCGCCACTATGCCCTGCCCGTTCGGCGGCATCTCGTACACGTCGTAGCCCTTGTAGCCAACGGATATTGGGTCCACCCACTCGCTTTCGTGCGCAGCGAGGTCGTCCTTGCGTATGTAGCCGCCTTCTTTCTCCGACTCGCGGGCGATCGCGTCCGCTATGTGTCCCTCGTAGAAGCACCTGCCGCCGCTTTCCCCTATCGCCCTGAGGCTCTCGGCCATCCTCCCGTTCCTGAATATCTCCCCCGCGGAAGGCGCCCTGCCCCCGGGCATGAAGGCCTTGGCGAAGCCTTCGAAAGAGCCGAACCTCGACGCCGCGTTCGCCCAGAAACCGGCCGTTACCTGCGACACGGGATAACCGTTCTCCGCCATTTCAACAGCGGGTGAAAGTACGTCGACGAATCCGAGGCTTCCGAACCTCTTCGATATCTGGGCCCAGCCGTCCACCATGCCGGGCACCGTCACCGGCTCCCAGCCGGTGAGCGGCACCGAGCCGAGGCCCTTGTCCCTAAGCAATTTTGCATCGAGCCTTGAAGGCGCCTTTCCCGATGCGTTCAGCCCGTGGAGCCTCGCCCCGTCCCAGACTATGGCGAAAAGGTCCGACCCGAGCCCGTTGGAAGTAGGCTCGGTCACGACAAGGCACGCCGCCATCGCGAGCGCGGCGTCGGCGGCGTTGCCGCCTCTTCTCAACACGTCGTATCCTGCCAGGGCGGCCGTGGGCGTGCTGGTAGCGACAGCGCCCGACGCGCCGAAGGCGGCGCTCCTCCTGGTCATGAAACCTGCTCCGAATCTCATGCCGCACCTCCTCGTCATTAAGGCGATTGTAACAGAAAGGCATCACGGGAGCATGTGCTAGAATGGATTACGATAAGGAGGCCCGCCATGAGAGAGAGGTTAACTACGCCACACGGCGAAGTCTTGTTCCCCGCCTTCCTTCCCGACGCGACGTACGGCGCGGTAAGGGCCGCGGACTCTGAGGACCTCAGGCGCATAGGCGTTCCTGCCCTGGTCATGAACGCATACCACATAATGCAGAAGCCGGGCACGACCACGGTGTCGGCTTTGGGCGGCCTCCATGCGATGAGCGGATGGACCGGCCCGATAATGACCGATTCGGGGGGCTTCCAGGCCTACTCCGTGATAAGGCAGTACCCCGAAAGTGGCAGGATCGGCAAGGACGGCATAACGGTGTTCCCGGAAGGGGCCTTGAGGAAGTTCGCCCTCACCCCGGAGAAATCCGTGCAGCTGCAGCTTGCGTACGGTTCCGACATAGTCGTCTGCCTGGACGAGTGCACCCATGCCGACGATGGCAGGACGGTCCAGGAAAGGGCCGTGAGAAGGACGATCGATTGGGCTGCCCGCTGCAAGGAAGAGTTCGACAGGCTGATCAGGCAGAAAGGCCTCGGCACCGGCGGCAGCGCGCGCCCATCGCTCTTCGCCGTTGTGCAAGGCGGAGGCCACAAGGACCTAAGGAGGCTCTGCGCGGCGGAGCTGTCCGCGATGGGTTTCGACGGCATGGGCTTCGGCGGTTGGCCGATCGACGGCGAAGGCAAGCTCCTTACCGAAATACTCATGACCGTAAGAGAATCCCTGGCAGACGACATGCCGCTGCACGCGCTCGGCATCGGGCACCCCTCTTACGTCAAGGAGTGCTGGGAGATGGGCTACGACATGTTCGACTGCTCCCTTCCGACAAGGGACGCAAGGCGCGGAAGGCTCTACACTTCAAGCGGCCCCCTCGGAGAGGACGGCTTCGCCGACGGCTGGTTCAAATACCTGTATATCCAGGATGAGAAGCACATGAAGGACAGAAGGCCCGTCATGGCAGGATGCGACTGCCCGCTGTGCCGAGACTACAGCCTCGGCTATCTCCAGCACCTCATGAGATACGGGGAGGCGCTGTTCCAGCGCCTGGCGACGCTTCATAACCTGCGCTTCATGACGAGGCTGTCTAAGGCCCTCGCAGAAAGGGGCAGGCCTTGAAGGGACCGGGCGGACACGATGAAAGGGCATCCGATGCGGCGGCCGGCATAGCCGAGTCCGTCCTCAAGTCCTCAACGAGGAAGCACCTTGCGGGCTCTTTGGCAGAACGGCTCGCAAGGCAGGAGCTTTCGAAGGGAAGGAGCCCCCGTGAGGCCGTAAAGC
>ERZ795044.3985-NODE-3985-length-12258-cov-5.594690_pt1 | contig 12258 bp, 3 predicted proteins | sample MGYA00375128_ERZ795044 | MGnify/ENA primary metagenome ERZ795044 (study PRJEB30173, sample SAMN05720213) | anaerobic digester metagenome | isolation source: active sludge of municipal wastewater-treating anaerobic digesters | place: USA | collected 2014-12-22 ... | reverse complement strand
TGGAGCAGATCATAGGGAAGCTCGCTCAAGTCGCCGGCTTGTGAATGGAGCGCGACGACGAGGTTGGTCCGCTCGCCGCGGTCCCAACGAGATCGGAACCTAGACTCGTAAGCATACCGGAAGGCGATGCGGTCTTCGAACGGGATTAGTTCGAAACCGCGTTCCCTGATGCCCTCGAGGACTCTCTCTTCAAGTAGAAGCCCGTCCGGGTCGGCCACCAGCGTAAGCCGAGCTACGTTCGGAGCGAACTCGCTCAGGATCCGATCACGCCAGTTGCTCATTTGCGCCTCTCGCCACCCTTACCACAAGTATCGGAGTCATATCGGGATACACATTCTCCTCCCGGAGAAGTCGCTCCCGGAACTCCCGCTCTTCCTGCATGAGAACGCTCAGACGGTGGGCTCGAACCTGCAACAGCCCAACTCGCTCGATCATCTTTCGACGAGCGGCGAACGCGTAACTAGCCTTCTCGCGCTCACGCGCGATCCCGTCTCTATGTTCCTGTGAAAGCGCCTTGTAGATGGGCCCTCCGCATTGCTCCGCCGCTTCCGCCAATCTCGAAAAGGCAGCTCGGGACTGGTATGCGTCAAGCACCGAGCAGACCTGAGGGGTATCCATCAGCAGTCTGTCCCATATGTATCTGGCCGTTGTCACGAAAACCCTACCATCGTCCGCCAGAAAGAGAGACATGATCCGTGCCTCAGGCTTACGTGCGAAGCCTGCAACCTGTGACCCATCACTTCTCATAGAGATCTGCCATAGCGACCACAGCCCCTGGATCTCCGCGGCGAGACCTGGGATGCAAACCACGGCGATGGGCTGGCCTTGAGCAAACCGCGGCAGCTTCAGCACCAACTCGTTGATTCTCGGCTCGTCAAGGCTAAGGCGCCTGGCGCTTGCGAGCCCTTCAGCCTCAGTGCCGGCGAAAACCACGTTCTCGTAGATCTCCCCATCAGGCCAGACGATGGTCCAGCTCGGCCCGCTCTTTCTCGCACGCCCGCCGTGCGCCTCCAAGTAGCTCATAGTCATCCGCTCGATCCAGTGCGGCAGGGGGTGAGCCAACAGTCGCTGGGCCTCAGCGGGATCGAGATCCTCCACTGCGCCGAGGGCCGACGCGGCGGCACGGGCTTCCCTGGCTCTGTCCCTCAAGATGAGGACGACGTTTTCTATCGAATCCTCAACTTTGTCAGGATTCAGGATTGCCTCGACATACATGTCGTCGAAGATTCGGCCTGCCTGAGCCGAGTCAAGCACGTCGGCGGTCTTGTCGATGCCGAACTCGTCGCGAATGATCGCGAGCTTCTCCTCGAGCACTTCCCGGACACGGTGCTCTACCGAGCCTTCGAATACGAAATTCACCGCCCGGACAGTACGGTCCTGCCCAATACGGTCCACACGTCCGATCCGCTGCTCCAACCGCATCGGATTCCAGGGGATATCGTAGTTGATCACTACGTGGCAGAATTGCAGGTTGAGCCCCTCTCCGCCGGCGTCCGTCGAGATGAGGATACGGGCATCCCTGGCAAATGCCTCTTGCGCTCGTCTGCGTTGCTCCATGTCCATGGACCCGTTGATACGGACCACGGGGAAACCTCGATCTGCAAGGAAACCGCTGAGCATGTCCTGGGTAGGAACAAACTCCGTGAACACCAGAACTTTGAGTTCCGAGTCGCCCTCCTGGGCCTGGAGGCGGTATATCCATTCAAGCAAAGCCTCGGCCTTAGCGTCTGGTCCAGACTGCTCGCATCGAGCCGCCGCCTCCATAAGAAGCTTCACTTCCGCTCGCTCGTTCTTCAGCGCCTTGAGTCGACTCCGAAGCAAAACGTCGATCTGCTCCTGGCCATCCAGGTCTGCCCATTCCTCGTCCAGAATCGACGGGAACAGGGTCAATTGCTCCCCTGGAGCCGTAAGCGCCTCAAGCCGCCTCTCGAGTGTGGTACGAATGGCCCTCGTGCTGGACACCACCAGCCGCTGCATGAGAACCATCAGGAAACCGACGTAGGCTCGCTTCTCCCGCATGGCCTGGTTGTACCCCTCGCGCACATACTCAGTGACTGCATCGTAGAGGAGTCGCTGGCCACGGTGGCGTTCCCCCCATTGCACAGGGGCGAGCTGAGTCCATCGTGGTTTGAACAGCGGTTCGCCAGAGGCAGAGATGGCGCTTCGTTTCTCGGTTCGTATGACGTACCGCTGTATCCTCTCGCTAGTAACACTTCCCACGTCGGCGAATTCCTTATCGTCAATTAGGGACATAGGCCTATGGAAGGCGTCGGTTTTGCCTTGATGCGGCGTGGCTGAGAGCATGAGGAAATACGGCGCGGCCTGCGAGAGGCCCTGCCCAAGTTTGAAGCGGGCCACCTGGTCGGTACTGCCCCCCAGGCGGTGAGCTTCATCAACGATGATGAGGTCCCAACCTGCGGACACCAAGTCCTCGAACCTCTCGCGGTTATGCTCGCCAATCTGAGCCGCGCTCCATCCGCTCCGCCTGTCTACGGGTTTCACAGAATCCATAGGCACAACCACTTGCGGGAAGAGGGCCCATGGGTTGCGGATCATCGGCTCAGGATCGCCGCCGATCATAGTTCGGGAGTTCGCTCCGGGAATAACCGAAATGCGGCCAAGTGTCTTAATGTCTTCGGGCAGGATCGCGTGGAAAGACTCGTTGAAATGAGTTCGCATTTCTTCCACCCATTGGCCTACGAGTCCCTTTGGGGCTATGACGAGAGTACGCCTAACCAGTCCCCTCAGCTTGAGCTCTCGCATGATCAGCCCTGCCTCGATTGTCTTGCCCAAGCCGACTTCATCTGCAAGCAGAAAACGCACCCGACGGCCGGCGATTGCCCGCGACAGGACGCGGATCTGATGGGGCAGCGGGATTACGCGCGATTCGATCGGAGCCAGCAGCATATCCTGGGTCAACGCGTCAGCCACCCGCGCGGCAGCGGCGGCGTAGGCAATAGCATCCAAGGACAGGGGGCCCACGCTGTCCAATGGTTTGAGCCTGGACACTGGAATGCAGACCACAGAGCCGGCGTCAGGCAGCCACACACGACAGATCGCCTCGCCCCAGAGCTGTTGAGCTTCAATGACCTGACAGAACTGCTTGTAGTCAGTGCTGTAGCACCAGTCCCCTGCTTCCATGCGCCAGCCCTCTCTGTCTACGCAAAGTACCTTCGTATGACCTCATCTGTCTGCTTGCTCAGCTCGCCCGATTCCTCAGTGATAATCAGCCGGCCAGGGAAGAAACGCCGGTACCAGTCGCGTTTCCTCTCCCAGTGCGCGCGGTAATCGTCCCGATCCAACATGCCTACGTGTTCCCAGTAATAGTCCGTCCCCCGCCAAGTGATCGTGAAGTCTGGTATGTAGAGACTCCTATCAGGCGCATGCAGCGGCTGCTCGTACCGGAACGGGATATCTCGTTCGTAGAGCATGTTGGCTATGATCACCTCGGACTTGGAGCGGACCACGGCATCCGCCAGCGTATGGTGGATCCGGCCGTCTTCATACCATCCTCCTATGGAGATCAAAGCTTCAGGCGCCGGGCTGAACTTGAACAGTGACGAGCTTATGCGTCGTAGTCTTGATGCCTCAAGTCTCCTCATACCCAACAGTGACGACACATCCTGCTCGACCAGGAGAGTGCAGTGCCGCTTTGCACGGGTCAGAGCGGTGTAGAACATCTCCGTCGAAAGCAATGCCTTCTTGCTGTTGGGGATCACGATGTAGACACGTTCGAACTCGCTCCCCTGAGCCTTGTGCACCGAAATGGCGTAGGCTAACTCGAGGTTGTCCTCTACGCTCTCCTCTGAGATCCAGCGTCCGTTGGCGTCCTTGCCCAGGAGCCTGCCATATCCGATCAAATACTCTTTGCGCCGGTCGAACGCCACACAGAACCTTCCGAGGTGATACTGTGGATACTTCCGTTGCTTTGTATCGAAAGGGTGCGGCCTCACAAACCCTAGCTGACCATTGAAGATCTCCGCAGCCTCCATGCATTGCTTGTCATGGTTCCACCCCCAAATCGGCCAGGAGGCGGGTCTATTGCGAACCTGTATGACCTTGTCGAACAGCATTACTCCGGCGAGCGAATTGTGGGCGTCCGGGCGCCTCTCCTGGATGTGTTCCTGGCAGACGCGGTTGAGTTCCTCGATTCCGAAGAACTCCCCGCGGTACGGGCTCAGTACCTGCAAGTAGGCAGGCTTTCTGTTGTTCTCATGTGCCTGACGCCAAAGCTTCGAAAGCCCTTTATCAGGGATTTCGCCGCGCGAACGAACGTCCCCAGCCATGTCTTGGGCCATCTGCCCCAGCAGCGCCCGCGATAGATCCTCTTGGTCACTCCAGTAGATCACACGCAGGTCAGGCGCGATATCTCCGCCCATCTGCACCCGCTGCAGTATCTGCTCAGCCCCGGTTGTGATCTCCTCGTTCTTCGCTGCGCCATTGCTTGCATTGATGTAACACCTAGCGAGGTCAATGATGCCTGTAGCGCCGTCCGTAAGCCGGCCCTGAAGTTGTCGGAGATTGCACGTCAGGGTCGCGATACTCTCAGGAGCGTGATCACGTACGAACTCAATGATGTCGGCGAAAACGCGCCCACGGCCGATCGGCGGAAGCTGGTTCGGATCGCCCACAAGAATCAGTCGCTGCACCGTTGCCCATCTCACAGCACGGAAGAAAGTCGCCGTGAGACTAAGGTCGAGCATTGAGGACTCGTCCAGGATGTAGGTCTGGTAATCCTCCTCTACACGACCTCCCATGCGCTTGAACGTCATGTTGGGGTTGAGCCAGCCCCGCTTTGCCAGGAAGGAATGGATCGTGGCCACCTCCACCCTACCCCGAAGAGCCTCGTCCTTTTCCATGACTTCACGGATTCGATCAGCGGCCTTCCCGGTCGGTGCAAGAGCTATCACAGAGGCGCCGCCGCCGTGCCCCCGCTTGATCGCTTTGATCAGCGCACGGATGACAGTCGTCTTTCCCGTGCCGGCCTCTCCGGACAGCACGCCGAGCGGTCGGACAAACACCCGCTGGCAAGCCTCAACTTGTGCGTCAATCGCGGCACGGTACTCCTCGGGCGCCTTACGATCCAGCACGCTGTTGCGATCGAAGAGATAGCCGTTCCATATTTCCGCTGTCACCGGATGGCGGAATTCGATGTCCGGTCCTCCCATGAGGAAGCGCAGTCTCTCCTCTAGAAGCCTCTCATCTTCGTAGGCTTCCCGCAGATAGAGGTATGCTCGCCCGCCCTCCTTTCGAGCCACGATCGCCTCATCGATTAGTTCCGCGTCTGCCTCAAGGTATCGTTCATGGAAGGAGAAGCGCTTCCATTCAGGCAGCACTGATAAACGACGATTGACCGCCGCAATCGCAGTATCACTCGGCGCGAACACGTGCGCTTCTTCGCGCTTTAGCGAGTCGACAAGAAGCGCTCGGAACCTGCGCGGGTCGTCTGCGCTGGCTAGAGCTTCTGCTCCAAGCTCCGGAGACGGGATCATGCCACGATCTATGACGCCCCACGAGATGAAATCGTCCGGGTCGTCTCCTTCATACTGCTCCGACAGGATATATGGGTTTTCTGTGATGGCCCCCAGATCTTGCATGATCCCGTTCTGCGCGCGCCCGTCGCCGAGGATCTTGCCGATCTGGTCGGCGCGCAGAACGAAACGGGGAAGCACATCCCGCAGCAAATCCTGTTCAGCCTTGGCGCGCAGTTTCCATGCGCGGCGAACGAGCCGGGCAACGGTGGAACTCAGGTTGACTCCTGCAACTGAGTCGACTCTCCCATCCACGAAGGCGAAGATAGCGTCGTGGGCTTCTACCTCCCGGCCTCTCAACGCCTCCTGCTTGAAGAACGGAATCGCGTCTTCAAACGACAGGAGCTCAAGCGCAGCAGTCATGCCGGGCATAAGCCCCCGATGGCGCCAGAGCTCGGAGATAAGCCCTTCAAGCCACCGCGCCCGGACGGACCAGTCCTCGCTTGTATCGCCCAGATCCTGCAATTCACGGACTGAACGCAGGAAACCCTCAACTAACCCGAGCGCATCGTCGTCTCCAAACTGCCTAGTGGCGTATTTGCAGAGTCGAGCGTTCTCAGGCAATAGCGCGACTCGGCCAAGGATATCAGGCCGATCCTGATAGAGGTGGTAGGGCAGTCGTAGCCCCTGATCGGGATAGTGCGATGTCACGGAACGCTGCCAGACGAACCCGCCACCGTGTTTCTCCTTGACGGCATCTGAACAGCCTTCGTGAAAAAGCTCATCTCCAACCGCCTTCACGCGCGACAGCCCAATAAGCACGTAACGCTTGGCTTCATCTTCGCTGAAAGGGTTGGAGTAGTTGGCGTAGTAGAATATGAGGCTCTTGCCAGGCTCGATGGGGCTGAAGTACTCGCGGGCTTTCGCGAGACGCTTGTCGTTATCGAAGCCGCCTCCCACCCGGACGTCACTGCCGTACATCACTTCGTAGGGCCAAATGCACACCGTCGCCGGCGGAAGGAGCCAACGGCGAGTCAAAGCGCCTTCGTTGAACCACTCTGGAGGCGCGGCTTCGGCATGTATCTCGTCCGAGCCAAACGCGTTCATGCTGTAGCAACATGGCGGAATACGTTCGAGATCCCTACACGATTGCCCCCGTACCTGTTCTTCCCACTCCAGTGAACGGTTCTCCGCGATCTGCCGACCAGGATAGGATTGTGCTCCCACGCAAAAGGTGTTCTTGGCGGGATGCCTGCAGATACTGCCATTCCACCCGTTGTCGTGCCACGCCAGACGTGCCGAGATGTGCGTAGTCATGCGTCTGCTCCCATCCGCGTGAGCGCCTGATCATACCACATCAGGAGTTTCGGATCCTCCTGCAGGACGTTCTCGGGGATCTTGCCGGCTACCGCTATGATGGTGGAATAGTCCCGCTCCTGCCAGGCCTTTTTGAACCCCGCGCGCACGGCCTCCAGACGAAATACCTTGAGGCGCCTCTGTTTGGACTCGCGGTACTCCTCGAACTCGCGCAGCAATGAGCGCTCGCGGAGTCGTTCCAAGTCGCCGGCTTTGTTCGGATCGGGCACGTACCACCGGTCTTTGGCCTTGGCCATGAGGTCAGGGTCGTCCTTGGGGAGATTGCGGAGTTCCTTGAAGTTCGTAGACAGGTAAGTATGGATCTGGCTCGGCACCTCTCCCCCACCGTCATAACGGAGGAAGTTCTGTTCGAGCAACTGGGACAGCTCCAATGGTCTCTCATGCTTCTGCCAGCCGCCGATCTCCTTCAGAAACTGCGGATGGAGCTCCTGGAAGGTCTGCGGTTTCTTTGCGAGCTGCTGCTTGAGCCACTGGATCGCCGAAGATTCGTCGGTGACGAACAACTGGAGTTGTGCGACTTCCTGCACGGTCATGCGCTTCTTGTCGTACTCCGCAGCCTGTTCCGGTAGAAAATACATTCCATCGCGGGACGGGAAGCGTTGTTCCAGGCCGGCGTAGAACTCGCCTGCAGATAGAGGCACGGTTACCCCACGCTGAACGTGGAACGCAACCATGCGGTCGAAGAGCAGGTAGTTCTGGCGTTCAGCAATGACCTCGGCCCGGCCGTCGCTTTCGACAAAAGCCGGGAGTTGCCCGAGATGCGTACGGATGAAGTCCCAAACGCCGTCTTCGGTTCCCGCAGTGAGCTTGAAGCGATCCTCAAGGCCATGGTTTGGCTTGTAGGCGGAGATGACGAGATCCTTATCCACGGCATTTGCACTGAGCTGCTTCTTGGTCTTCATGCCTTTGTCTAGCACGCTGACATCCGCTATCATGAGCCTAGCACGGCCAATGGCTTCCTGGATCGCCGCCCAGACTGAGTTCTTCGAGTTGTGGAACTCCACCGTGACCCATCTGCCAGGCTTAAGGATACGGTGCACCTCTCTCAGGCACGCCGTCATCATCTCGGTATACGACGCTAGGCTCTTGCTTTGCTTTCGGCTTACGACGGCATCCCGACTGGAGTTCGTGTATACTCGGAGCCATGCTTCCCAAAAGAAGTTGAGCTCAGCATATGGCAGATTGTCGCCAAAGGGAGGATCGATGAAAGCGTAATCGATCGAGTTGGCGGGGATCTGCATGGATTCAAGGGATTGCGTAGTTATGCTCACTGGAGATCCGGCGCTGGGAACAGCGGCACCAAATCTCCTGATCTTGCCTGCCAGAACATAGGTTGGGCTCGGCTCGCTGACGGTGGAGCCGATGTATAGCGTGCCGCTCAGGTTCGTGTTGACTTGCGAGTACGCCTTCTTGCGGAATCGGTTACGACGCGTGAAGCTCACCGCCACGCTCTGCAGTGTGAACCTCCACAGGCGCTTGAACTCCTCATCCTGAAGGTCATCAGCCATACCCCATAATATAGAGAATGCTGCCAGCTGGCGCGGCAGGCAGAAATCGTGGACTCGGCCAATCCCCTCATGGTATCCGCGGTACAGATCGCCCCATTCTTGCCCTTCCTGCACGAACATCATGAGTTCCGTCGGGTACTCAACTGATTCGACTAGCCTTTCCGCTTTGTCAAGAATGGCGATATCGCCAGCATCAGGTAGTTTGCTCTTCCTGGCGCCCTGGTGTTGATACCTGATCTCTACAGGGCGCAGAACTTGACGCATCCGAGTGGTCCCCAGTGTCGCGTCGTAGTAGGTGGAGGTACATCTCACAAGATCGTTCTTTCGGACCTCCGCCAGGCAGTGCGGGCAGGCAAGGCGTTCGTGTACTCTCCCCGAACCCTCGTCGTACGCCAAGTCCCAGAATTCCAGTTCACCACCGCAGTAAGGGCACGAGAAAACCTCCGACCATATGGTGAAGTCAATCGGGCATGACGAGCCTGTCTCAGGATCCACAGTCTCGTACATCCACCCGTACCTTTGAGTGAACCTATCCAGCAGTCGCGCTGCTGCTATGGCGAAGCCCTCGGCATCCGTTGTCATGTTGTACCCAGCTGCTATCAGCGTGGCGGCGGGTGACAGGTCATTCAGCACCGCGTAACGAGACCCGAGCCGGGACATGGGCCTGTTGCTCCGGTTCATTATCGCGCCAGCGGCGCCCACCGCGGACCCCAGCGCCGAGACTGCGTCACGATTTCCGCACAGCTGCGCCGCCACTCCTGTCATCCCACTCCCGCAGAAACCGTCAAACACGATGTCTCCAGGCTCTGTGTAGTGAAGAACGTACCGCATCACTGCTTTGTGTGGCACTTTGGTGTGATACGAGTGAGCGTTGTAGATCGGATCGTTCTTGCCCTCGCTCACGTCAGCAGCAAACGGTTCCCTAGAATAGGGCACGTTCGGATCGTACGGAGTGCCATAGCACCTGATGAGATCTCCAATGAACGGGTTCGGACACGCGGTGTAGTACGGGGGATCGGACAAGGCTAGGATGTGTTCATCCGAGCCAATGGGGAACCCCTCAATCTTTCGGAACTCTGGATCGCTCAACTTGTCGCGGAGTCTCTCCAGGAAGTACTCGCGTCGCTCCTTGTCGCTGGGGAACGTAATGCCCAGACATTCGACCGGGCCAGCCGGCGCTGATTCTGGTTCAGGACGAAAAAGGCGTTCCATGCGTTAACCCCCTCAACCTTCGTGCCCAAATACCCGCTAGGACGCCGCATGCGGATCTGGAGTGAGGTTCCTTGCGGACCTTATGCGCAGTCATGCGTTTGCTCCCATCCGCGTGAGCGCCTGATCATACCACATCAGGAGTTTCGGATCCTCCTGCAGGACGTTCTCGGGGATCTTGCCGGCTACCGCTATGATGGTGGAATAGTCCCGCTCCTGCCAGGCCTTTTTGAACCCCGCGCGCACGGCCTCCAGACGAAATACCTTGAGGCGCCTCTGTTTGGACTCGCGGTACTCCTCGAACTCGCGCAGCAATGAGCGCTCGCGGAGTCGTTCCAAGTCGCCGGCTTTGTTCGGATCGGGCACGTACCACCGGTCTTTGGCCTTGGCCATGAGGTCAGGGTCGTCCTTGGGGAGATTGCGGAGTTCCTTGAAGTTCGTAGACAGGTAAGTATGGATCTGGCTCGGCACCTCTCCCCCACCGTCATAACGGAGGAAGTTCTGTTCGAGCAACTGGGACAGCTCCAATGGTCTCTCATGCTTCTGCCAGCCGCCGATCTCCTTCAGAAACTGCGGATGGAGCTCCTGGAAGGTCTGCGGTTTCTTTGCGAGCTGCTGCTTGAGCCACTGGATCGCCGAAGATTCGTCGGTGACGAACAACTGGAGTTGTGCGACTTCCTGCACGGTCATGCGCTTCTTGTCGTACTCCGCAGCCTGTTCCGGTAGAAAATACATTCCATCGCGGGACGGGAAGCGTTGTTCCAGGCCGGCGTAGAACTCGCCTGCAGATAGAGGCACGGTTACCCCACGCTGAACGTGGAACGCAACCATGCGGTCGAAGAGCAGGTAGTTCTGGCGTTCAGCAATGACCTCGGCCCGGCCGTCGCTTTCGACAAAAGCCGGGAGTTGCCCGAGATGCGTACGGATGAAGTCCCAAACGCCGTCTTCGGTTCCCGCAGTGAGCTTGAAGCGATCCTCAAGGCCATGGTTTGGCTTGTAGGCGGAGATGACGAGATCCAGCTTTGCAGCACCTGGCCGAATAGCGGCCAAGATTGTCGTAGAACCCTTATCGAAGACATCAACCTGAGCAACGACGAAACCGCTCTCGCCAATCGCAGTCTGGATTAGGTTCCACACACTCGCCATAGTATTGTGAAACTCTACGGTCATCCATCTGCCTGGCCTCAGAACTCTATAGCACTCGCGGAAGCATCGCTTCATCAGAGTAGCATAGTCGTCGAATGCCCTGTTGCGCGTTGGATCGATAACCGCTTCGGAGCTGTCGTTGGTCCTAACTCGTAACCATCCCTCTAGGATGAGATTCATCTCTGAGTAGATGATGTTAGCCCCAAAAGGAGGATCCGTGTAGATGTAGTCAACCGAGGCATCAGGAACTACCGCCATGGTTGTCAATGACTGGGTAGTTGTGGCGGAGACACCCAGGTGACCTTCCTTGTTCTTCTCAGCAACTTCGAGCTTGCTCAGTTTCCGGCGTAGCGAGTCATAGATATTCTTCTCCATCCGGACGACTGGCATATACAGGTTGCCGGACATGCCGCCGCCGCCGCCAAAATAACCCTGTCGCTCGGAAATCACCGTAAATACTGAGGTCAGGGTGGCCTTACATAGATTCCGGATGGCGTTGTCTTCTATACTGCTTAGGCGCGACCACAAGTCGCTGAAAACGATCAGGTTTCGTGTGGAAAGGAACCGTGAGACGTCGGTAATCGCTTTGTCGCCCAACTGGGCTAGCTTGGCCGAGTATCCATCTGGGTTCAACCTGTCAGCAGGATACCATGTAGGGATAGTAAGCGATTCGATCTCTGCTAGAAGGGCGAGATCCCGTTCTGTGGGAGGACGGTTTACTCGGGTCCTGCCAGAACCCGCGTTTACCCAGACAAGCTGCTTCTTCTTCCCTTCGTGGACTATCACGCGCTCAACCCGGCGGATATTCAGCTCCGCTCCACAAGACGGGCATGGGAACCATCGTCTAGTTTCGACCTTGTTGCCACTATGGATGACTCCATGAGGGAAAAACGGGAACTCGAACACGCACTCTGGACAGGTAAAAACGTCCGACCACACGAAGTAGTTCACGGCTAGTACCCTGCCTGCTTCCCGAGTCCGGTATAAGTACCCAAAGCGCTCCTCAGACTCTGTGATAATCCGCTCCAACTCGACCAAAGCCAGTCTCCAGTCATGACTCATGTTGTTGACAGACGAGATAAATGTGGCTATCGGGCATAGATCACCTAGTATTGCATGCCTTCCGCACTCACGAGCGGCTACGCCGGTCATCCCAGTGCCGCAGAATCCGTCAAAAACGATATCGCCCGGCTCCGTGTAGTGTTCGATCAAGCTCCTGATAACCTCAGGCGGTACCTTCGTATGATACGGGTGGAAGGAATAAACAGGATGCCTTGTTGACGATTTCATCTCTCCGCAGAAAGGTAGCCTGAAGTAGGTTGGCGTTTCGTGCGCTACGCCATAGTGTCGGAAGAAATCGGTGATGAACGGATTCGGACACGCGGTGTAGTACGGGGGATCGGACAAGGCTAGGATGTCTTCATCCGAACCAATAGGGAGCCCCTCAATCTTGCGGAACTCCGGATCATTGAGCTTCTCGCGGAGCTTCTCCAGGAAGTACTCGCGTCGCTCCTTGTCGCTGGGGAAGGTGATGCCCAGGCATTCGA
>ERZ795044.3983-NODE-3983-length-12260-cov-9.316673_pt1 | contig 12260 bp, 17 predicted proteins | sample MGYA00375128_ERZ795044 | MGnify/ENA primary metagenome ERZ795044 (study PRJEB30173, sample SAMN05720213) | anaerobic digester metagenome | isolation source: active sludge of municipal wastewater-treating anaerobic digesters | place: USA | collected 2014-12-22 ... | reverse complement strand
GCGCGGGCGGAGACGCTCGAGCGGATCCTCCGTTGGCACCTCAAGGCGGCCGGGCTCGACGACGGGCTCGAGGAGCAGGTGCGGTTCGATCCGGTGCGCCGCTGGCGGTTTGACTTCGCGTGGCCGGCGGAGCGGCTCGCGGTCGAGGTCGACGGCGGCCTCTGGATCCGCGGCCGACACTCGCGGCCGATCGGCCAGCGGGCCGACATGGAAAAGCGGAACGAGGCGGTGCTCGCCGGCTGGCGCGTGCTCCGGGTGACGCGGGAGCACCTCCGCTCGGGCGAGGCGCTCGCGTGGATTGCTCGAGCTCGCGGCCGGGAGTTTCGGAAGGTGGCTTCGGTGGCGGGCGCTACGCTCCCAGCGTGGCGAGAGCTCCGAACCGCCCGTGCGGGCACGCGGGCTGCCCGCGCCTTGCGGCCGACGGCTGGTGCGCCGAGCACCGCGCCGAGCGGCACCGTCGAGCCGACCGCGAGCGCCCCGGCACGGCGGCGCGCGGCTACGGCGCGGACCATCGGCGCTGGCGCGCGGCGATCCTAGCGCGCGATCCGATCTGTCGAGCCTGCAGCCGGGCGCCGGCGACGGTGGCCGATCACGTGACGCCGCTCCGCGCTGGCGGCGGCTGGGAGCTCGCCAACGGGCAAGGGCTCTGCCGGGCGTGTCACAACGCGAAGACGGCCGGCGAGCGCGGGGGTAGGGGGGGCGGAATCTCTGCAACCGGGGGCTTCGTGACCGGCGCTCGGACGCGTAGGGGCGGCCGCAAAATGAAACGGGAAAAAGGGGCGGGGTGATGGCTGGCCGACGGCCGACGCCAACGGCGCTGAAGGTGCTGCGCGGCAATCCTGGCAAGCGGGCGCTTCCGAAGGGCGAGCCGAAGCCGCGGGTGGTCGCTCCGCCACCTCCGCGCGGACTCCGGAAGGATGCGGCGGCGATGTGGCGCCGGCTGGTTCCGGTGCTCGCGGAGCTCCGGGTGCTCACGGTCGCCGACCTCGCGGCGCTGGAGCTCACGTGCTCGGCGTGGGCGGATATGGCCGAGGCGCAGGCGGCGATCGACGCCGCGGGCGGCGCTTGGTACACGACGATCAACGACGCGGGCTCGGAAATGGTGCGCGCGCATCCGGCGCTCGCGGAGCGGGCGGACGCGTGGCGGCGGTTCAAGGTGGGGCTGGTGGAGTTCGGCTTGACGCCGGCGGCGCGGGCGAAGGTGGCGCCGGCGGAGGCGGAGGCGGCCGACCCGCTCGAGGAGTTCCTCGGGCCGCGGGGGCTGGTGAAGTGAGCTCGAGCCGGATTGCGGCGCGGCGGGCGCGGGCGGTGGAGTCGCTCCGGACGGCGGCGGAGGCTATCGGGCCGGTTGAGGCGGGGCTCTCGGTGTTCGCGGTGACGCGCGGGCAATGGTCAATGATTGATGCAATTCGCTACCTCGCGGCGCAGGTGGCGCCGGCCGACGTGTCGGTGTGGACATGGTGCATCGCCGATTATGAGGCGGAGTGCTTCGAGGGGCTGATGGCGGACGGGGCGATCGGCTCGGCGCTGCTGGTCATAGATCAATCCGGCGCGCGGCGGACTCCGGAGCTCGTGGGCCGGTGGCAGGCGCGGTTCGGGCCGGAGTCGGTGCGAATCTGTCTAAACCACGCGAAGCTGTCGCGGATCGCGGGCCGAGGGCTCCGGATGCTCGCGCGCGGGAGCATGAATCTCAATGCGAACCCGCGATTCGAGCAGTTCGATTTGACGGAAGGGGGGCCGGAGTTCGGTCTGGTGGCGGAGCTCGAGGCGTCGCTGCCGGTGCTCGGTCCGGTTTGGTCGCATCGGGAGGCGGTCGAGGCGTCGGGGGTGGCGCAGGCGTGGCCGGCCGGCGAGCTCCGGCGCTTCGAGGCCGGCAAGGTGTGGGCGAAGTGACGGCGCCGCGGCGCAATGGCAAAGCGGCCGAGCCGAAGCGGCCGAGCTCGCGGGCGGAGGCAATCGCGGCGCTTCGCGCCGCGGGGGTGTCGGCGGACGTGGCGGAGCTCTACGCGGACGCGTGGGTCGAGTGGCGGGAGGCGGTCGATAACATCGCGGCGCACGGTTCGATCGTGGCGCATCCGCGGACGGGGGCGCCGATTGAAAATCCCTATCTTAAGGTGAGGGACCGGGCGTTCGATCGGCTCGAGCGGATGCGCCGGTGGCGGGTGCCGGTGGCGGTGCTCTGGTGACGCGGCCGACGCGGGCGAAGGGCGGTCGCAAGCCGGCGAAGGGCGGTCGCAAGGCGGTGAAAGCGACGCGGCGCAAGGCGCCGGCGGTGCCGCGGCGGGTGGTGCCGGCGTGGGAGAGCTACGCGGAGGCGGTGGCGACGGAGCGCGAGCCGGCATCGCGGTTCGTTCGGTTGGCGGCGGAGCGGTTCCTCGGCGAGCTTTCGCGGTGGGGCACGAAGCCGGGGCGGGCGTACCGATTCGACGAGGCCGAGGCGTCGCGGGTGGTGCGCGCCTTTCCGGCGCTCTTCCGCCATCACAAGGGCGAGTGGGCCGGGCGGGCTTTCGAGCTCGAGGCCTGGCAGCAGTTCCTCGTGGCGCAGGTCTTCGGCTGGCGCATGAAGGATGGCCGGCGCCGGTTCCGGAAGGCTTACGTCGAGGTGCCGCGCAAGAACGGCAAGAGTCAGATCGCGGCCGGTGTCGGGCTCGTGCTCCTGGTCGCCGACGGAGAGCCGGGGGCCGAGGTCTACTCCGCGGCCACGAAGAGAGACCAGGCGCTCATTACCCATGACGAAGCGACGCGCATGGTCAAGAGCTCGCCGGCGCTGGCGCGGCGCGTGGGGGCGTTCCGGCACAACCTACACGTGACGGCGACGCATTCGAAGTTCGAACCCCTGAGCGCTGACTTCAATACATTGGATGGCCTCAACCCTCACGGGGTCATTGTCGACGAGCTGCATGCTCACCGGTCGCGCGACCTCCTCGACGTGCTCGAGACGGCGATGGGCGCGCGCCGGCAACCGCTGCTCTTTCTGATCACGACGGCGGGGCACGGCCGCGCCTCGGTGTGCTGGGAGCTGCACGAGTACGGGCGGCAGGTGCTCGAGGGCACGGTCGAGGATCCTTCCTTCTTGGCCTACATCGCCGGGGCGGACGCGGGCGACGATTGGACGGAGCCGGCGACGTGGCGCAAGGCGAACCCGAACCTCGGCGTGAGCGTGAAAGAGGACTATCTGCGCCGGGAGTGCGCGCAGGCGCGGGCGATCCCTAGCAAGCAGTCGGCGTTCCGTCGGTTGCACCTCGACGACTGGACGGAGCAGCGGACGGTGTGGCTCCCGCTCGAGGCCTGGGACGCGTGCGCCGCGCCGGTGGATCCCGACGAGCTCGCCGGCCGTCGGTGCTACGTCGGGCTCGACCTCTCAACCTCTCGCGACGTGACGGCGGCGGCGTGCTACTTCCCTCCGGAGGATCCCGACGACGAGACGGAGGGCGGGGTGGTGCTGTCGCAGTTCTGGATCCCGGCCGAAAACGTGCCGGAGCGGGTGCGATCGGATGGCGTGCCGTTCGACGCGTGGATCGATGCGGGCCTGGTGACGGCGACGCCGGGCAACATCGTTGACTATGCGTGGATTCGGGAATGGTTCCACGCGCTGCGGGAGGGGCTCGACCTCGAGGTGGTCGAGGTGGCTTTCGATCCCTGGGGCGCGGTGCAGCTCGCGACGGAGCTGCAGGAGGAGGGGTTTGTGATGGTGCCGATGCGGCAGGGCTTCCAAACGATGGCGCCCGCGTTGCGGGAGCTCGAGCGGCTCGTGCTCGGGCGGCGGCTGGCGCATGGTGGGCACCCGGTCCTTCGCTGGATGGCCGGCAACGTGTCCGTGAAAATGGATCCGGCCGGCAACGCGAAGCCCGACAAGGCCGCATCCGCGGATCGAATCGACGGGATCGTGGCGCTCGCGATGGCGGTGGGGCGGGCCTCGCTCGCGGCGGGAGCTCGGGCGGTCGACCCCGACGAGCTCCTGATGGTGCTCTGATGCGCGGCCTCGAGGCATGGCAGGGGCTCGCCGGGGTGGCGCTGGTGGCGGTTGGTGCGGGGCTGCGGTGGGGGTTGTGGGCGGCGCTGCTCGCGGCGGGGGTGCTGGTGTTCGGGGACTACCTTTCGGGACGGAGGGACGGCCGGTGATACTGCGGGATCTGGTGGAGGCGCGCGGCGGTGTGCTGCCGGGGGCGGCGCCGGCGAACGCGCCGGGGTGGCTCGTCGACCTCTTCGGCGGCGGGAGGCGAACGGGCGCGGGCGTCGACGTGTCGGAGGAGTCGGCGCTCACGTTCTCGGCGGTGTACGGCTGCGTTCGGATTCTGGCCGAGTCGGCGGCGAGCTTGCCGCTCAAGGTCTACCGGCGGGCGGGGGCGCGGGGCAAGGCGACGGCGCGCCAGCATTGGGCCTGGTCGCTTTTGCACGACGCGCCGAATCCGGAAATGACCGCGGTGGTGTGGCGCGAGCTCGGCATGGTGCACGTGCTCACGTGGGGCAACGCGTACTCGCGGATCGAGTGGGCCGGCGACGGATCGGCGCGGGCGGTGTGGCCGATCCACCCGTCACGCGTCACGGTGAAGCGGTCGGCCGGCGGTTCGGTGTTCTATGAGGTGCGGCCGGATCCGGCAACGGATCCTCCGGGGGGGCACCCGGCGATCCTCGAGCCGGCGGACGTGCTACACGTGCCGGCGCTGGGCTGGAATGGCCTGGTGGGGCTCTCGCCGGTGCGGCTCGCGCGGGAGGCCGTGGGGCTCGGGCAGGCGGCCGAGGCGTTCGGGTCGGGATTCTTCGGCAACGGCGCGCGGCCGGGCGGCGTGCTCTCCGTCAACCAGGCGCTCGACCCGAAGGCGCGAGCGAAGATCGCCGAAGCGTGGGAGGCCGCCCACCAGGGCGTCGAGCGGGCCGGGCGGGTGGCGGTGCTCGGGCTGGGGGCGAGTTTCACGGCAACGACGATCCCGCCCGAAGACGCGCAGTTTCTCGAGACGAGGCGCTTTCAGGTGTCGGAGGTCGCGCGGATCTTCCGGGTGCCGCCGCATATGCTGGCCGACCTCGAGCGGGCGACGTTCAGTAACATTGAGCACCTCGGCCTCGAGTTCGTGATGCACTCTCTCCGGCCGTGGCTTGTGCGCTGGGAGCAGGAAATCAACCGGAAGCTCTTCGGCACCTCCGGCACGGCGGGGCTCTACGCGGAGCACGCGGTCGACGGGCTGCTGCGGGGCGACCAGGCGAGCCGGTTTGCGGCCTACGCGGTGGGGCGCCAGTGGGGATGGCTCTCGGCCGACGACGTGCGCGAGCTCGAGAACCTTGCGCCGCTGCCGGACGGAGCCGGCGCGGTCTACCTGACGCCGTTGAACATGGTGCCGGTGGTCGGGCGGGCCTGGTCGCCGGCGCAGGTGACGCCGACGGAGGCGGAGCCGGAGCCGACCCCGGAACCGGCGCCGGACGCCGGGCCGGAGGTCAACGCGCGGGCCGAGCTGCGCCGGGCGTGCGGGGCGATGGTGCGGGCGGTCTACGCGCGCTTCGCGCGGCGGGAGCAGAAAGCGCTCGCGCGGCTGGCGGCGAAGGCGCGGGTGTCGCGAACGGGCGCCGAGGGCTTCCGGGCAGCGGTGGATGCGTTCTACCAGGAGGCCGAGCTCGTGCTCGAGACGGAGCTCCGCCAGCTCGCCGAGGCGTTCGGGAAGGCGTGGGACGGCGAGCCGGCGCGGGAGGCCTCGGAGTACGTGGGGGCCTCGCTGGCGCAGCTCGAGGCGCTACTCGAGGGAGCGGGCGAGCCGTTCGGGGCGATCGAAGCGCGGGCGGAGGAGTGGACGCGGACGCGGCCGGACGTGGCGGCGCGGCGATTCGGTGAGGAGGTGGGGCGGTGAAGACGAAGCGGGCAGGGCAGACGGGCGAAGTCGAGCGGCGGTTCCTGCCGCTCGAGGCGGCGGAGCTGCGGCTCGCGCCGGCGGAGGCGGAGGGCGAGCCGGAGCGGATCCGGGGATGGTTCGCGATTTACGAGCGGTGGTCGCCGGTCTATGGAAACTTCCGGGAACGGATCGCGCGGGGATTCTTCCGGCCGGCGCTCGAGGCGCTCGCGGACGTGCGGGCGCTTTGGAATCACAACGCGGATTTCGTGCTCGGGCGGACGAAGAGCGGCACGCTCCGTCTCGAGGAGCGGGAGGAGGGCGGCGTGTCGGGCCTGTGGGGAGAGATCAAGCCGCCGGCGGCCGGGGTGCTGCGGGATCTGGCGCTCGAGCCAATGCGCCGGGGTGACGTGACGGGGGCCTCCTTTGCGTTCACCGTGGCGGAGGATTCGTGGGAGGAGGGAGAGGGCGGGGTTTGGCAGCGGACGCTGGTGCGCGTCGGGGAGCTTCTCGAGGTGTCGCCGGTCACCTTCCCGTTCTATCCGGAAACGGCGGTCGGGATGCGCTCGCTGGCGGCCTGGCAGGCGGCGCACCCGACGGAGAATCAGGGCACGGACGCGCCGGACCCGGGGCGAAAGCTGCGGCAGCTCCGGGCGGAGCTCGAGGTGGTCGCCGAGTAGGGCGATTTTCGGCAGTCGCCCGCGGGGGGCTACGGTACTCTGCGGGCGAAGACGAGGCAACCGCGCATCGCCGAGACGGGCGCGGGGCCGCAACCCGGATCAACCCGGGCTCGGCTCCGCGCCTGTCGCGCGTTCGGCCGGCCCGAAACGAGGAGGGCGGACGGCCCATGAACAAGCGGGTGCGAGAGATGCTCGAGCAGCGGGCGCGTCTCGCCGAGGAGGCGGGCCGCATCCTGGCTCGCGCCGAGGACGAGAAGCGCCAGCTCACGAGCGAGGAGCAGGCGCAGTTCGACGCGCTGCACGAGAAGATCGCCAGTCTCAAGGCGGACGCGGACGCGCTGGCGGCGACGCTGGCGAAGCAGGCCGAGGTGGAGGCGGAGCTCGAGGGCGCCCGGACGGTGCCGGCGGGCGGCGCCGAGAACCGCGGCGCGCAGGGCGGGGTGAGCTCGGCGCTCAATGCGTTCCGGTCGTTCCTGGTCAACGGCCGGGGCTCGCTCACGGGAGAGGAGCTCCGGGCGCTGCAGGTCGACTCGCCGACGGCGGGCGGCTACCTGGTGGCGCCGCAGGAGTTCACGGCGGAGCTAATCAAGGCGATCGACGACCAGACCTTCATTCGGCAGCTCGCGACGGTGCTGCCGGTCACGGCCGCCGAGTCGCTCGGCGCGGCTTCGCTCGATGCGGATCCGGCGGACGCGACGTGGACGAGCGAGCTCGGCACGGGCTCGGAAGATTCGACGATGGCGTTCGGCAAGCGGGAGCTCAAGCCGTATCCGCTCGGCAAGCGGATCAAGGTCTCCCGGCGCCTGCTCCGGCTCGCCGCGGCGGCCGAGGGCATCGTGCGGGATCGCATGGCCTACAAGTTCGGAATCACGCTCGAGAAGGCGGCAATGACCGGCAGCGGTGCCGGCCAGCCTCTCGGCGTGTTCACGGCATCGAACGACGGCATTCCGACCTCCCGCGACGTGGCGACCGGCAACGCGGCCACCTACCCCACGCTCGACGGGCTCCTCGAGGCCAAGTACGGCATCAAGGGCGGCTACTGGCAGCGGGCCGCCTGGATCTTTCACCGCGACATCGTGAAGCTGATCGCGAAGCTCAAGGACGGCGAGGGCAAGCCGCTCCTCGAGCTGGCGATGACGCCGGGCATGCCGGACCGGCTGCTCGGCTTCCCGCTCTACGTCAGCGAGTACGCGCCGAACACGGCGACCACCGCGCAGTACGTGGGCATCGTCGGGGACTTCTCCTACTACTGGATCGCCGAAGCGCTGCAGTTCGAGCTCCAGCGGCTCGACGAGCTCTACGCGGAGAGCAACCAGGTGGGCTTCATCGGCCGTCTCGAGGCGGATGGCATGCCCGTGCTGGGCGAGGCTTTCGCCCGCGTGAAGCTGGGCTGAGGAGGGACACCATGAGCCTGCTCAAGAACGCTCTGATCGACTACGCCGGGGCCGCCGTGGGAGCGGCCAACAACACCGACGCCAACACCTCGATTCTCGACATGTCGGGGTGGGACGGCGTGGTGTTCCTCACCACGGTGACGGATTGCGTCAGCGGTGGTGTCGCGACCCTCAAGGTCGAGGCGAGCGACACGAACGCCGACGGTGGCATGAGCGCCGTCACCGGCGCCACGGCCGCGGCCACCTCCGGCGCGAACGACGACCTCAACGGTCAGCTTCTCATCGTGGACGTGTTCCGCCCGCAGAAGCGCTACGTGCAGGGCGTGCGGACCTCGGCGACGCAGAACATCGCGTTCGGCGAGTGCATCGCGGTGCGCTACCGGGGCAGCAAGGCTCCGGTGACGCAGAGCTCGACGACGGTGGCGGCCTCGACCTTCGCGGTCGGGAGCTGACGAAGTGAACCCTCGGGGGGCGGGTGCAAAGGACTCTCCCGCCCGCCCCCCTCTTTTCCTTCGGAGGCGGTGACGCATGAGCTACGAAACGAAGGTCTACCGCGAGCCGGGCGGCGCCACCCTGGTGGTCGCCAGCGGCGGCGAGCTCGAGGTGGCGTCGGGCGGGAAGATCACGGCCGCCGGAACGCAGGCCGCGCATATCGCGGACGCGTCGGTGGCGGCGGGCACCGCGCCCAACAAGGCGGAGTTCGACGCGGTGGTGACCAAGCTCAACGCGGTGCTCCTGGCGCTCGAGGGCGTCGGGGTTCTGGCGAGCTCCTGACGTGGCGAGCTCGGCATCGGTCACCGCGACGGGTGACGTGACGGCCGGCCCGGCGCAGGTGCTCGCGGTCGAAGTGCGGGGCACGGCGACGGCCGGAACGGCGGTGCTCAAGGACGGGGGCGCGGGCGGCACGACCAAGCTGACGGTCTACACGCCGGCCTCGGCGGCGGCGACGGTGGTGCTTCCGATCCCGGGCGGCATCCTCTTCGCTTCCAAGGTGCACGCCACGCTCACGAACGCCGACGGGCTCACGGTGGTCTACCAGTGAGGATCCTGCTGCGGACGCTCGCCGCCGGCCCGGCCGGGTGCCTGGCTCCCGGCGAGCACGAAGTACCGGCGGAGCTCGGCGCGTCGCTCGTGGCCGGTGGCTACGCGGTGGCGGTCGAGACGCGCAAGCCGGCCGCGCCGAGCGAGCCGGCGCCGGTGGTGGAAACCGCGGAGGCGCCGCGGCGGGGCGAGCGGGCCGAAGCGATGGCGCGCAAGGGGCGGCGGGGGCGGTAGCTCGTGGCGCTCCGCGTGCTCACCCGCTCGGCCTACGGGTCGCTCGTCACGCTCGCCGCGGCGAAGGCGCAGCTCGGGATCTCGGGCGCGACGGAAGACGCCGCGGTGGCGGCGCTGCTCGAGCGGGTGCGGGGGCTGTTCGAAGGCGAGCTCGGGCGGCCGCTCCTCCGGCAGCGCTACCTCGAGGCGCTCCCGGTCACGTCGCGGCATCGGGTGGCGCTCTCGGCCTTCCCGGTCGACGCGCACCAGGTCACGGCCGAGGCCTACGACGAGACGCTCGAGGCCGACGCGATCGACCCGGCGGCCGGGATTCTCTACCGGAACGCGGGCTGGTCGGGCGGCACGGCGGGGCCGGAGGAGGCCGAGCCGGAGCTCGAGGTGACGTACCACGGCGGGTGGCTTCCGCCGGATGCGGTGCAGACGTGGGCGACGGGCTTGACGCTCGCGGCCGGGGCCTGGCTCCGGCCGAGCTCGCCGGCGCTCTCGCCGTGGCTTTTCGAGGTGACAACGGCCGGCGCGAGCGGCGCCGGGCCGGAGCCGGTCTGGCCGACGACGGCCGGGGCGACGGTGGCGGTGGGCACGGCGACGGCGACGGCGCGGGATGCGGTGGAGGTGCCGGCCGGGGTGCAGGCGGTGGCGCTGTACGTGCTCGGGCTGCTCTACAGCGCGCGGAAGCGAGAGGCGGGGCTTACCAGCCTTTCGGCGGATGGTTTCTCGGCCTCGTGGGCGCCGGGGGCGGCGCTCGCGGCCGGGCTGCCGGAGGAGGCGCGCCGGGCGCTCGACCCGTGGAGGTTTGCGGGGTGAGCTACGGCGCGGCGGCGCGCGCGGTGTCGGCGGCGGCGATCCGGTTTTTCGGCGGGGATCGAACGGTGACGCTCCGCCGGCGGGCGAGTCTGGTCAATCAGGTGACGGGCGACGGTATCGCGGCGCTCGAGGCGGACGGGGTGCAGGCGCTCGGCGCGGTGGCGCTGGCGCTCAAAGGGACGGGGCTTCGGGGCCGGATCGTGGCCGGGGCGTCGTTGACGGTGGCCGGGCACGCGGCTCCCTACGTGGTGCAGGCGGACGCGGAGGCGACGACGGCGGGGAAGCTCTCCGTGTCGATCGCTCCGGCGCTGGCGGCGGAGGTGCCGGCCGGCGGGGCGGTGACGCTGGCGGCCGGGTACGCGGACCGGACGCTGTACGCGTTCCGGGGCGAGCAGCTCCTCGAGGAGTCGGGCGACGGCCGGCGGACGGATCGGCGGGCCTATCACTTGGTCGGCGACGATTTGACGGCGCCGGAGGAGGGCGACCTCGTGGTCGACGGCGGGGAAGCGTTCCCGGTGGTGGAGGTGCGGCCGGTGGCGCCGGGCGGCACGCCGGCGCGGTGGACGGTGGTCGTGGGGGATGCGGTGAGCTGATGCGCGGCACCGGGCACACGTTCGCGGGCCTCGAGGAGTTCGCGGCGAAGTTTCCCGAGATGGTCGGGCTCTCGCTGCGCGAGCTCACGGCCGAGGTGCACGCGAGCTTGCACGAGCGCCTCCTCGAGCTGGCGCGGGAGTCGTCGCCGGTGGGCTCGCAGCGCGCGAGCGGCCGGCCGAGCTTGCGCGCGAGCTGGCGGAGCTACCCGCCGAATCCGCAAGACGCGATCGCGGCCGGGCGGCCTACGAAGGTAGGCGCCACGGCGCCGCACGCTCTGGTCATCGAAGGCGGCCGGAAGGTGGCGAAGCCTTACAAGCGGCGGCACAAGAGCGGCACCGTCTCGCAGGTGCGCGGGCGCATGGTGGGATCGAAACAGGCTCCGGTCGGGCTGAAAACGCCGATCCTGACGCGCCTGGCGGCCGAAGAGGAGGCGATCGTCGAGGGCGCGATCCGTCGGGTGATGGGGGGCGACGCGTGAGCTACGGGAGCGAGCGGGCGGCGATCGGGGCTCTCCTGGCAACCTTTACCTCCGCGCCGGTGCTCTGGCCGAGCGGGCAGCTCGAGCCGCCGCAGCCGACCTCGCCGCCGGCGCTCCCGGCGGCGTTCGTGAACGTCGAGGTCGAATACTCGGGCGCCGAGCTCGCGGACTTCGCGGGCGGCGTGCGGATCGACGGCGAGGTGGTGTGCGAGGTGTGGAGCGAGCGCCGCGCCGGCGACGATCGGGTGCGGGATCTCGTGGACGCGCTGGTGACGCTTTTCAAGAGCGGCGACGGGAGCGGGGTGCAGTTTCTCGCGCCGCGTCCGTCGGGGGCGTCGGTAACGGACGTTTGGTACGGGCGGGGCCTCCGGGTGCCGTTCGTGCGGTGGGAGGCGTGATGGCCGAAATGCGGCACGTGGTGACGCTCGCGGCGTGGGGGGCCTACCGGCCCGAGACGGTGCTCCGGGTGCTCGAGCCGGGCGAGGCGCCGCCGGAGGGCGCGCGTTTCCCGTTCGGATTCGTGGACGCCGGGCGCGCCGCGCAGCTCGTGGCGGACGGACTGGCGGAGTGGTACGACGCGGCGGCGCTGGCGCCGGAGGCCGCGCCGGGCAAGGCGAAGGCGACGGCCCGGAAGGGCAGGGGGTAGGCGGTGGCGAAGCAGGTGCTCAAGAATCTGGGGCTCTACTACGGGCCGCTCGCGCTGGCGTCGCAGGTCAACCAGGTGGCGCTCGAGGCGACGGCGCCGGAGGTCGACGTGTCCACGTTCGATACGACCGGCTACGCCGAGACGCTCGCCGGGCTGCTCAAGGCGTCGCTGCGATTCGACGGGTTCTGGGACGCGGCCGAGCCGGACGCGTCGGCGTTCGCGCAGATCAGCAAGGCGGATTGGCCGGCGACGGTGGTCAAGCCGGCGGGCACCGTGCCGGCGGTGGCGGACGTGGCCTACTTCCTGCTCGCGAGCGAGTTCTCCTACACGCTCGGCGGGCAGGTGGGCGCGGCGTCGCGGCTCTCCCTGGCACTGACCGGGGCGGGGGCGCTGCTGCGCGGCGCGGTGGCCGACTACCAGGCGGCGGCGACGGCGACGGGCAACGGCACGGGCAGCAACCTCGGCGCGGTCACGGCGGCGCAGCGGCTCTACTACGCGGTGCACGTGGTCGGGGCGAGCGGCACCACGCCGACCCTCGACCTCGTCATCGAAAGCGACGACGCCGACACGTTC
>ERZ795044.3981-NODE-3981-length-12264-cov-4.202474_pt1 | contig 12264 bp, 10 predicted proteins | sample MGYA00375128_ERZ795044 | MGnify/ENA primary metagenome ERZ795044 (study PRJEB30173, sample SAMN05720213) | anaerobic digester metagenome | isolation source: active sludge of municipal wastewater-treating anaerobic digesters | place: USA | collected 2014-12-22 ... | reverse complement strand
CTACCTGTTTCCGGAAACCTATCAATTCATCGAAACACTGACCGAGAAACTCAAACTGAACCTGCACGTGTACTCGGCGAAGCTGACACCCGCGCGACAGGAAGCGCTGAACGGTCGCCTCTGGGAACAGGGCGTCGATGGCCTTGACCGCTACAACGCCGTGCGCAAGCTCGAGCCGATGCAGCGCGGGCTACGCGAGCATGGCGCCCGCACCTGGTTCACCGGCCTGCGCCGCGCTCAGTCGAGCACGCGCGCACACATCGGCGCAGTCGCGCTGCAGGGATCGTTCCTGAAGGTCCATCCGCTGTTCGACTGGAGCGACCGGGATATCGGCGTGTACATGAAGCGCCACGGACTGCCCTATCACCCGCTGTGGGACCAGGGCTATGTCTCCATCGGGGACTGGCACACCACGCGGCCGCTGCACGAAGCGGGCTCTGCCGAAGCGACGCGCTTCCATGGACTGAAGCGCGAATGTGGCCTGCACACGAGCCTCGCCGTGTGAGACGTGCTCAGCTCCTGCGCGGCACGTAGAGGTCTGTCAGCGTCCCCTCGAAGGCCTCGGCAGACAATCCCACCGTCTCGGACAGCGTCGGATGCGGATGGATCGTGAGACCGATGTCCGCCGCATCGGCGCCCATCTCGATCGCCAGCGCGATCTCGGCGACCAGCTCACCGGCGTTCGAGCCGACCAGTCCACCACCCAGCACACGCCTCGTGTCCGGGTCGAACAGCAGCTTGGTGAAGCCCTCGTCGCGTCCCTGCGCCAGTGAACGGCCGCTGGCCATCCACGGGAACATGCCTTTCTTGTAAGCCACGCCGCGCGCCTGCGCGTCCGTCTCGGTGAGCCCCACCCAGGCGACCTCAGGATCCGTATAGGCGACCGACGGGATCACGCGGGCATCGAAGAACGCCTTGTGGCCCGCCACGACTTCCGCTGCGACCTTGCCCTCATGCGTCGCCTTGTGCGCGAGCATCGGCTGACCGACGATATCGCCGATCGCAAAGATATGCGGCACGTTGGTGCGCAGCTGTTTGTCTGCCGCGATGAAGCCGCGCGAATCGACTGCCACACCGACCGCCTCCGCATTGATGCGCCGGCCATTCGGCACGCGTCCGACCGCCACCAGCACTTTGTCGTAGACCTCGTTCGCCGGCGCACCGGCGCCCTCGAAGCTGACGCGCAGCCCGCCCGCCACGACCTCGCAGCCGGTGACTTTGGTCCCCGTCATGATGCGTTCATAGCGGCCCTTGATGCGCTTCTCGAGCGGCCGCACCAGATCCGGATCGCAACCCGGCATCAGTTGCGGCGTGAGCTCGACGACGCTGACTTTGCTGCCGAGCGCGTCGTACACACAGGCCATCTCGAGACCGATGATGCCGCCGCCGACGACCAGCAGACGCTGCGGCAGCGAATCCAGTTCGAGCGCGCCGGTGGAATCGATGACACGCGGATCATCCGGCATGAACGGCAAGCGGACAGGTTCAGAACCCGCCGCGATGATGCATTGCTCGAAGCCGATGATCTCGGTGCCGTTCGCGCCCGTCACCTCGACGGTGTGCGTACCGACGAACCTGCCGGTCCCCTGCACCACCTCGACGCGGCGCTGCTTGGCCAGCATCTTCAGGCCGCCGGTCAGCTTCTTGACGATGCCGTTCTTCCAGTCCCGCAGTTTGGGCAAGTCGATCTGCGGCTTGCCGAAGACGATGCCGTGGGCGGCCATCGACTCCGCTTCCTCGATCACCTTCGCCGCATGCAGCAGCGCTTTCGACGGAATGCAGCCGACGTTCAGGCAGACGCCACCGAGCTGCGGCCAGCGATCCACCAGCGTGACGCGGACACCCAGATCGGCCGCGCGGAAGGCGGCCGCGTAACCGCCCGGCCCGGCACCGAGCACCAGAAGCTGGGTGCGTCGCCCCGGCGTGGGACCGGCGGGGAGCGCTGCCGCAGCAGGCGCCGCCATCGGTTCAGGCGCCACCACGGGTGCGGCGACGGCGGCGTTCGCAGCGGCAGCGACGACGGGCGCTGGCGCGGCTGCCAGCGTGACCCGCGCAATGACCGTGCCCTTCGAAACCTTGTCACCCTTGCGAACGACGATCTCGACCAGCGTGCCGGTCACGCCCGCTGGCACATCCAGCGAGGCCTTGTCGGTCTCGAGCGTGATCAATGGCGTTTCTGCGGTCAGTGCGTCGCCGGGCTGGGCGAGTACGTCGATGACCGAGACATCATTGAAGCCGCCAAGATCGGGGACTTCGATGTTGCTGACCGTCACGGCACCGCCTCGAGCAGCGAGCGTGGATCCGCCAGCCTCGCGCACAGTTCGTTGGTGAAGCGCACGGCCGCGGCACCGTCGATCACGCGATGGTCATAGGACAGCGACAGCGGCAGCATCAGCCGCGGCACGAACGCACCATCGCGATACACCGGCTGCATCGAGGAGCGCGACACGCCCAGGATCGCAACCTCCGGGGCGTTGATGATCGGCGTGAACGCGGTGCCGCCGATGCCTCCGAGGCTGGAGATCGTGAAGCAGCCACCCTGCATTTCCGCCCCGGACAGCTTGCCCGCACGCGCCTTCTCGGAGAGTTCGGCCAGCGCGCGCGCGATCTCGTAGACGTCCTTGCGGTTCGCATCGCGGATCACCGGCACGAGCAGGCCGTTCGGGGTATCGGCCGCGAAGCCGATGTGGCAATACTGCTTGTAGACCAGGTTCTGGCCCGATTCATCGAGCGAGGCATTGAACTGCGGATGCGCGGCAAGCGCGATCGAGCAGGCCCGCACGACGAACGCGAGCGGCGTCAGCTTGACGCCCTCGCTCGACGCACGCTGCTTGAGCTTGCCGCGCGCCTCTTCCAGATCCGTGATGTCCGCGTTGTCGAACTGCGTGACGTGCGGAATGTTGACCCAGGCTGCGTGCAGCCGCGGGCCGGAAATACGCTGCACGCGATTCAGCGGCTTCGATTCGACGGGCCCGAACGCCGCGAAATCCACCGCCGGCACGCGCGGCAACGCCGCGCCGACAGCGGCCGATCCGATCGGGGCAACGGCCGCCCCGCTGAGTACGCGCTTGACGTAGGCCTTCACATCCTCGTGCAGGATGCGGCCCTTCGTGCCCGTGCCGGCCACGCGCGACAGATCCACGCCCAGTTCGCGCGCGAGCTGACGCACCGAGGGGCCCGCATGGGCACGCGAGAATCCGGGCTCGCTGATCGGCGCAAGATCCGTGCGCCCGCCCGGGATCGTCGTGGACGGTGCCGACGGGATGCTTGGTGACGCCGCCGACGTCGCCACGACCGCAGCCACCGCAGGTGCGGGTGCGGGTGCGGGTGCGGGCGCAGGCATGGGCGCCTGCGCAGCGGCCGACGGCTCTGGCGCCGGCGCACGCAGCACCTTCACCGGCACCGTCGCATCAGGCGACACGGCTGGCGCCCCGGCGCCGCCCGCTGCGCTCAGCACAGCGACGAGATCGCCGCTCTTGACCTTGCCACCTTTCGCAAGGTGCAGCGCTTCGACGCGCCCGGCCGCACTCGACGGCACGTCCATCGTGGCTTTCTCGGTCTCGAGCGTCACGAGCGGCGTGTCGATTTCGACCACATCTCCGACCTTCACGAGGATGTCGATCACGGCGACTTCCTTGAAGTCACCGAGGTCGGGAACGCGAATCTCGACTTGCACTGTCATGGCCGTCTCGACTCAGGTGTTCAGCGGGTTCGGCTTGGAGGCGTCGATGCCGAGGGTCGACATCGCCTTCGCGACCGTGGCCAGGTCCATCTTCCCGTCATCCGCCAACGCCTTCAGCGTGGCGAGCACGATGAAACGGCGATCTACCTCGAAGTGATGGCGGAGTTCGGCGCGCGCGTCGGACCGTCCATAGCCGTCGGTGCCGAGCACGGTGTAGCGATTCGCAGGTCCTGCGCCCCCCGGCACCCACTGACGGATCTGATCGGGGACGATGCGCATGTAATCGGTGGCGGCGATGAACGGACCTTCGCGATCCTTCAGGCAGTGCGCGACATGCGGCACTCTCGCGGGCTTCTCGGGATTCAGCATGTTCCAGCGCTCGCAGTCGAGCGCCTCGCGACGCAGCTCGGAGAAGCTCGTCACGGAGAACACATCTGCCGGAATGCCGTAGTCCTTCTCGAGCATCTCCTTCGCGGCCTGCACCTCGCGCAGGATCGTGCCGGACCCGAGCAGCGTGGCGCGCACCTTGCCGCGGCCACCCTGATCGAGGAGGTACATCCCGGCGAGGATGCCCTGCTCGACGCCACGCGGCATCGGCGGCATCGCATAGTTCTCGTTCATCACGGTGATGTAATAGAAAATGCTCTCGCCCTCGGCATACATGCGCTTGAGGCCGTCGTGGATGATCACCGCGAGTTCATAGGCGAAGGTCGGATCGTACGCACGGCAGTTCGGCACCGCCGTCGCCAGCATGTGGCTGTGTCCGTCCTGATGCTGCAGGCCCTCTCCGGCAAGCGTCGTGCGCCCTGCCGTGGCGCCCATCAGGAATCCGCGGGTCCGCAGGTCTCCGGCCGCCCAGATGAAATCGCCGACGCGCTGGAATCCGAACATCGAGTAGAAGATGTAGAACGGCACCATGTTGATGTTGTGGTTCGCATAGGCCGTGCCGGCCGCGATCCATGAACACAGTGCGCCCGCCTCGTTGATGCCCTCCTCGAGGATCTGGCCCTTCTTGTCCTCGCGGTAGGACATCAGCTGATCCGCATCCTGCGGCGTGTACAGCTGGCCTACCGAGGAATAGATGCCAACCTGGCGGAACAACCCTTCCATGCCGAAGGTGCGGGCTTCATCGGGCACGATCGGCACGATGTTCTTGCCGAGGTTCTTGTCCTTCAGCAGCGTCGTGATGATTCGCACGAATGCCATCGTCGTGGAGATCTCGCGCCCATCCGAACCATCGAGCATCGACTGGAAGGTAGCCAATGCAGGCACCAGCAGCGGCTCGGCATCGCGACGTCGACGCGGCAGATAGCCGCCGAGCGACGCGCGACGCTCGCGCAGGTACTTCAGTTCATCGCTGTCTTCGGCCGGCTTGTAGAACGCCAGGCGTTCGATGTCGCTGTCCGAGACGGGAATGTTGAAGCGGTCGCGAAACACGCGCAGGTCTTCGTCGCTGAGTTTCTTCTGCTGATGCGTGACCATCTGGCCTTCGGCACTCTTGCCGAGCCCGAAGCCCTTGACGGTCTTGGCGAGAATGACGGTTGGCTGACCCTTGCACTGCGATGCCGCCCAGTACGCCGCGTACACCTTGCGCGGATCGTGACCGCCACGGTTCAGGCGCCAGATCTCCTCGTCCGACATGTTGGCGACCATCGCCTTCAGCTCGGGGAACTTGCCGAAGAAGTTCTCACGCGTGTACGCGCCGCCCTTGGCCTTGAAGTTCTGGTATTCGCCGTCGACGCATTCTTCCATCACGCGACGCAACAAACCGAGATCATCCTTCGCCAGCAGCGGGTCCCAGCGGCCGCCCCAGAGCACCTTCAGCACGTTCCAGCCGGCGCCGAGGAACGCGGCTTCGAGTTCCTGGATGATCTTGCCGTTGCCGCGCACGGGGCCATCGAGCCGCTGCAGATTGCAGTTGATCACGAACACGAGATTGTCGAGCTTCTCGCGCACCGGCATGGTCAGCGCGCCCATCGATTCGGGCTCGTCCATCTCGCCATCGCCGAGGAAGGCCCAGACCTTGCGGTCCGAAGGCTTCACGAGGCCGCGGTTCTCGAGGTAGCGCTGGAAGCGCGCCTGGAAGATCGCCTGCATCGGCCCGAGCCCCATCGAAACCGTGGGGAACTGCCAGAAATCCGGCATCAGCCACGGATGAGGGTAAGAGGACAGACCGTTGCCGCCCACTTCCTGGCGGAAGTGCCGCAACTGCTCTTCGGTCAGGCGTCCCTCGAGATACGCGCGCGCATAGATGCCCGGCGATGCATGACCCTGGAAGAAGATCATGTCGCCCGGATGCTTGTCCGAACGCGCGCGCCAGAAATGGTTGAAGCCCACTTCGTACAGCGTGGCGGCCGAGGCATAGCTCGACAGATGGCCACCGTACTCTGACGAGATGCGGTTCGCCTGCACCACCATCGCCATCGCGTTCCAGCGGATCAGCGCTTCATTGCGGCGTTCGTACTCGCGGTTGCCCGGATAATCCCGCTGCTGACCGGTGGAGATACTGTTGAGATAGGCCGTGTTCGGCTTGAACGGCAGATAGGCGCCGGAACGGCGCGTGTAATCGATCAGCTTCTCGAGCAGGTAGTGCGCCCGCTCGGGGCCCTGCGCCTTGAGCACCGAATCGATGGACTCGAGCCATTCGCGGGTTTCTGTCGGATCGAGATCATCCGACTTGGAGACGTCTGCCATCGTGATTCCAGCTGCGACCTGCTATTCCATATTCTAACCCGCCAGAGCACGGGGAGCGCTGTGATAGCATTCCGGCTTCAGCGCCGACCGGATCGCAGTACGCCATTCATGGCGTGGCGCACAACCACCGGCAAACCCTGGCCGCACATCGCGATGACAACCCTGACCCTGCCCACTCCCGACGACTGGCACCTGCATCTGCGGGACGGCGCAGCGCTGAGGGCCGTTCTCGTCCACACCGCGAGGCAGTTCGCGCGCGCGATCGTGATGCCGAATCTCAAGCCTCCGGTGACGACGACCGCGCTCGCCGGCGCGTATCGCGATCGCATCCTCGCGGCGCGCCCCGCCGGCTCTGCGTTCGAGCCGCTGATGACGCTGTACCTCACGGACAGCACGCCGGCCGCAGAGGTCGCGGCCGCAAGAGCGAGCGGCTTCGTGCACGGCTTCAAGCTCTACCCGGCCGGCGCCACCACGCATTCGGATGCCGGCGTCACCGACATCGCCCGCATCGTGGACACTCTCGCAGCGATGGCGGAGCACGGCATCCCGCTGCAGGTGCACGGCGAGGTCACGCACGATGACGTCGACGTGTTCGATCGTGAGGCACGATTCATCGATTCGGTGCTCGCGCCGCTCGTGGCTCGTCTGCCCGCCTTGCGCGTGGTGTTCGAGCACATCACGACGCAGGCCGCCGTGCAGTTCGTTCGTTCGCAGCCGAACGTCGCCGCCACGATCACGCCGCAGCATCTGCTGCACAACCGCAATGCGATCTTTCAGGGCGGCATCCGCCCGCACTATTACTGTCTGCCGATCCTCAAGACCGAACCGGACCGTCGCGCCCTGGTGGAAGCCGCGATCAGCGGCGATCCGCGTTTCTTCCTCGGCACCGATAGCGCCCCGCACGCGCGTCACACCAAGGAGAACGCCTGCGGGTGTGCCGGCATGTACTCGGCCCACGCCGCGCTCGAGCTTTACGCCGAAGCATTCGAAGACGCAGGAGCACTGCCGCGCCTCGCGGATTTCGCGAGCCGCTTCGGCGCGGATTTCTACGGGCTGCCACGCAACAGCGGCACGGTCACGCTTGCGCGTGAGAACTGGACAGTGCCCCCGCACTATCCGTTCGGATCAGAGACCGTCGCCGACGCAACCGTCGTACCGATGCGCGCCGGCGAAACGCTGCGGTGGCGGCTGGTGCAGGCGGTCGGCGCGAGCGCGGCATGAGCGATTTCGTACCGTCGATGGCGCGGCGTTTTCGCGGGTTCCTGCCCATCGTCGTCGACGTCGAAACGGGCGGCTTCCACGCCTCGACAGACGCGCTGCTCGAGATTGCCGCCGTCATCATCGAAATGGGTCCGGATGGCCTGCTGCGCCGCGGCGAGACGCACAGCTATCACGTGAAGGCATTCGAGGGCGCACGCATCGACCCCGCCTCGCTCGCGGTGAATGGCATCGATCCATTTCATCCGCTGCGGCCGGCCCTGCCGGAGCACGATGCGCTGACCCGGATATTCCGCGCGGTGCGCGATGCGATGACCGCCGCGAAGTGCAAGCGCGCGATCCTCGTCGGGCACAATTCGAGCTTCGATCTCGGATTCCTGAACGCCGCCGTGGCGCGGGCGGGCATCAAGCGCAACCCGTTTCACCCGTTCTCGTCGTTCGACACGGTGTCGCTCGCCGGCGCAGCGCTCGGCCAGACCGTACTCGCCAAGGCCGCGAAGATCGCAGGCCTCGATTTCGATTCAGGCTCTGCGCATTCGGCGGGCTATGACGCAGAGCGCACGGCAGAGCTCTTCTGCATCGTCTGCAATGCGTTGCAGGGGCACTACGTGGAGGCCGAAATGCGGGCCCAGGCACTGGGCTGGTCGGACAATGGCACGGAAGAGCGGACGAACGCGCCTGCCGATCCGGCCGCGGTCGCCCCGGAGACCGGCATCTGAGCCGACTCAGGCCTTCGCGGTCGTGCCGGCTTCGTCGATCAGTTTCTGCAGTTCGCCGCTGTGCGCCATCTCGAGCACGATGTCGCAGCCCCCGACGAGTTCCCCACCCACGTAGAGTTGCGGATAGGTCGGCCAGTTCGAATAGCGCTTGAGCGCTTCACGCAGCTCAGGGTCTTCGAAGATGTTCACGGCGCTGAAGCGAGCGCCAGATGCGCGCAATGCACCGACGGTCTGTGCAGAGAAACCGCATTGCGGGAAGTCGGGCGTGCCCTTCATGAACAGCACGACAGGTGCCGACGCCAGATGGGACTTGATGCGTTCGATGACATCCATTTCGCTAGACCTCAGGAAAAAGAAAAAACCGCGTGCTGTCAGCCTCTGGCTAACGGCGACGCACCGTGAGTTCATTGCGCACGCTGCGTACGCCGCGGGACTCTCGCGCGAGCTTCTCCGCGCGTGATCGCTGGCCCGCCGTCGCAACCTTGCCCTCGAGAATCACCACGTTCTCATACGTGCTGACGTTGATATCCAGCGCCTTGACCTCGGCATCCGCGATCAGCTTCGCCTTCACGGTGGCCGTGATCGCTGCATCATCGGCAATCTGCGAGGCGCTGCGCTCGTCCTTGCCGATGTAATAGCCGCCCGCTGCCGCCCCGCCGATCACCGCCGCCGCGCATCCGCCGAGCGACAGACAGGCCGCGCCGACGATCAACAGCCCCGACAAAGACCGGACACGAACCTTGATGGAATGCGGTGACATCAGGACCTCGCCGAGCGACGGATTTCGATGGCCCCGAGAACATCCCAGCGCTCCGTCGGGCTCATTCGCAGCCAGCCTGAGATTTCGGCCAGACTGCGCAGGCAGCCCCGGCAAATGCCATGCTCATCCAGCGTGCAGATGCTGACGCAGGGCGACATCGGGCCGCCCGGACCCGGGATCGCGTCAACAGAACCGGCATGCCGGTTGCTCGAATCCATGAGCTCTCCCGTGGTGATCAAGGCGGATGAATGAGGCAGTGGGCAGCCACTGCGGGGCGCTCAGCCAGCGCTTGGCGGAGCTGGCCCAAGCGTTGAATTATGGGGGGTCCTCGCCTATTCTTCAAACCCGCTCGCGCACGGCGAGTCCGTTTGCAAGAACAATGAATTCGGAGAGTCAGCGATGAAGAACCCCCTGGACAGCGTCGGTACCACAGTCACCCTCGGCGTCGTCTTCGCCATCATCGTCATGGTTCTGCCGGCGACGCCCGGCGGCGAATTCAACAACCTCGCGCTCGGGCGCTGGGGTCATATCGTCTCCGGCATCTTCTGGATCGGCCTGCTGTACTACTTCAACGTCGCGCAGATTCCGGCTCTGGCCGCCGCGAATGCCGACAAGGGCGGCCCCGGTGGCGCCGGCATCGTCAAATATGTCGCGCCGCGCGCGCTGCTCTGGTTCCGCTGGGCCGCGGTGGCCACCTGGATCACGGGCGGCTGGATCCTGGGCGCCCGCTTCATGGATGCCTTCCTGCTGCGTGAAGGCAGCGTCGTGATCGGCATCGGCGCCTGGCTCGGCACCATCATGCTGTTCAACGTCTGGGTCCTGATCTGGCCGAACCAGAAGAAGGTCATCGGCGTCGTGGCAGCCACGGACGAGGAGAAGGCCAAGGCGCGCCGCACGGCCACGCTGGCCTCACGCGTCAATTTCCTGCTCTCCTTCCCGATGCTGCTGTGCATGGGCGGTTCGTCGCACGGTCTGCCGTTCTGACCCTGCCGACCGCGGATCTCCCGGCGCAGGTTCGCGCAGCCCTTGCCGAGGACATCGGCAGCGGCGATGTGACGGCGGCGCTCGTGCCGCCCGATCAGCGGGTCCTGGGCACGGTCCGCTGTCGCGAGGCGGCCGTGCTCTGTGGCTCAGCCTGGGCTACGGAGGCGTTCCGCCAACTCGATCCCCTCGTCACGCTGACGTGGCTCGCGCAGGATGGCGACACGCTCACCGCCGACCAGGAATTCCTGCGGATCTCCGGCCCTGCGCGAGCCGTCCTCACCGGCGAGCGCACGGCACTGAACTTCCTGCAGACACTGTCCGCCACGGCCACCGCTGCCAGACAGTATGTCGATGCCGTGGCGGGCACAGGCTGTGAAATCCTCGATACCCGCAAGACGCTGCCCGGACTGCGCAGCGCGCAGAAGTACGCCACCCGCTGCGGCGGCGCGCGCAATCACCGCATGGGCCTGTACGACATGGTGCTCATCAAGGAGAACCATATCGTCGCGGCCGGCTCGATCGCCGCGGCCGTCGAGACCGCGCGCCGCACCGCCATCGGCATTCCGGTGGAAGTGGAGGTGGAGACTCTCGCCGAGTTCGAGCTCGCGCTTGCAGCGGGCGCCGATGTGATCATGCTGGACGAACTGTCGCTCGCCGACATGCGCGAAGCCGTCAGCCGTAACCGCGCCGCAGGGCGAGCCGCAAAGCTCGAGGCTTCGGGCAACGTCTCGATGCAGACCGTTCGGGCCATTGCGGAAACCGGCGTCGACTTCATCTCGATCGGCGGCATCACCAAACACGTGCGCGCCGTCGACCTGTCGATGCGCCTCACGTTCCGGAGTTGACGGCCTTCAGCACGCGCTGCGGCTGGGCGATGCCGTAGCCCTGGGCGTAGTCCACGCCGAGACTGGTCAGCATCTGGATGATCTCGGCGTTCTCGGCGAACTCCGCGATCGTGAGCTTGCCGGTCAGATGGCCGATCTCGTTGATCGAGCGCACCATCTCGCGATCGATCGGATCGTGCAGGATCTCGCGCACGAAGCTGCCATCGATCTTCAGGAAATCCACCGGGAAGTGCTTCAGGTATCCGAATGAAGACAAGCCGGTGCCGAAATCGTCGAGCGAGAACTTGCAGCCGAGTTCCTTCAACGCCTTGATGAAGCGGTTCGCCTGCGAGAAGTTCGCGACCGCCGCGGTCTCGGTGATTTCGAAGCAGATCTTGGTCGGATCGATGCCGCTCTTCTGGAACTGGTCGATCACGAACGGCAGGAACTTGTCATCGCCGAGGCTCTGGCCGGAAAGATTGATCGCGCACAACGTCAGGCGTTCGCGCTCGTCCGCCTCGGACACCAGCCAGCGCAGCGCATTCTCGATGACCCAGCGGTCGATGTTCGGCGTGATGCCGTAGCGTTCCGCCGCCGAGATGAAATTGTCGGGCGACACCATGCGGCCGTTCTCGTCGCGCATGCGCAGCAGCAACTCATAGTGCGCGCCGGGCTCCGGCCGCTGCAGCGGCTGGATCGTCATTCGGTACAGCTCGAAGCGCCCTTCTTCCAGCGCGGCATTGATGCGCGCGGCCCACTGCATCTCGCGCCGGCGGCGCATCAGTTCGATGTCGTTCTCGGCGAAGCTGTGCACGCGGTTTCGGCCGGCTTCCTTCGCCGCCTGGCAGGCGCTGTCTGCCGCAGAGAGGATCGAGGCGACGTCTTCATTGTCCGCGGTGATCGGCACGACGCCGATGCTCGCGCCGAGCCGGAACGCGCGATCTTCCCAGGTGAAGCGGAAATTGCGGACCGCCTCGCGCAGCGTCTCCGCGGTGCGCATCGCATCGTCCAGCGAGCAGCTTTCGAGCAGGATGCCGAACTCGTCGCCACCGAGCCGCGACAGCGTGTCGCGCCAGCGCACCTTGGCCTTGAGCAGCGCGCCGACCTGGCCGAGCAGCGCGTCGCCGGCCGCATGGCCGCAGCTGTCGTTGATGATCTTGAACTGGTCGAGGTCGAGGTAGCAGAGCGCGTACGACGACTCGCGCGCCTTGGCGCTCTTCAGCGCGCGCTCGAGGCGGTTCTCGAACTCGCGACGATTGACCAGGCCGGTCAGCAGGTCGTGGCTCGACTGGTACGACAGCTTGCGGTTCAGCTCGCGGCTCTCGCTGACGTCGTGGAACACCAGCACGCCGCCCGAGACCTTGCCGGCGCCGTCACGGATCG
>ERZ795044.3969-NODE-3969-length-12276-cov-3.992554_pt1 | contig 12276 bp, 10 predicted proteins | sample MGYA00375128_ERZ795044 | MGnify/ENA primary metagenome ERZ795044 (study PRJEB30173, sample SAMN05720213) | anaerobic digester metagenome | isolation source: active sludge of municipal wastewater-treating anaerobic digesters | place: USA | collected 2014-12-22 ... | reverse complement strand
TCCGTCGAATAGGTAAGCATAGCCGCCCGCTTTTGTGCACCATAAGCCGAAATATTGATTTGGGTTGTCGGCACAGGTTGACCGGTGCAGTTGCACGATAGGAGCGCATCCTGATATACCGGAAGCTCAGCCATAATGGTGTTTGCCTGATAGGGTGTAAAAACAGCCTGATAAACGCGTTTGATGTATTGTGTATGCGCCAGAGCGTAATCTTTTACAATTCTGCTAACCACAACATGATCCGGATGGCCATATCCACCAATAACATCATCTAAGGTAAAAATAACAGAAGGCTGATACTGCTCAATAAATTGCTGAATGAGCAGCGTTAGCGTGTCCATCCGATAAATAGAATCGCGCATCACCTCCGGCACATAAGCGTATAATTTCGGATATGCAGTATGGTGTGCACGATAGTTCAATGTGTGAAAAGTAATACTCCGGATGCCCTGCGCAGCAATGGCCTGTTGCACATCCTGCTGCCGTTGCAGATTCCTGGTCACGTTTTCCGGAATATCATGATAAAAACAAAGCATATGCACCTCCCAACCATTGGCTGTCAGCATACTCACGGTGCCCGCACTGCTGATTGCATCATCATCATGCGCAACGATAATTAAAGCCTGCTTGCGCGTTTGGTTGAGTAGCCAGTTGTCGTCTGCATAGTGCTCAACCGGGGCCATTTTTTCTAACTTTTGTGTCAGGCAGCTCTGCAATAATAAGAGACCAGTAAACAGCAAGGCGCCTTTGAAAAACAGTGAATGATGTATGTGCATGGCAATCGTTCTCAAAGTTAAAGGTATGGGCTGATCTTGAATTGACCGGTGATAAAAACGGTTTTTTTTGGCTTAAACGTATTTTTATTTTAAGGATATAACTCCTGAGGTGGGCATGTAATCATGTATTATCTGGTGTGAAGTTGTACGTAAAGGATAATCCGTATGAATTGCCTATATTTGATAACACTAAATCCGATAATATGAAAACCCGAATTACAATTGTATTGCTGATATCCATCTTTGCCTTCAGTGCTTGCTCTTCCGACAACAAAAAACAAGGCGAGGGCGACGAGGTTGCTGTTTCCGCTGATGACGAACAGGGAAAGGCGTCAGAGAATGGCCGTTATGGTATCAGGTCTGGTATGTATACCTCTAAAACAACTCAAACCGGGGCACCTGCAGAAATGGATATCACAACAATCGTGTATTTTGATGCCTATGGAGAGGATGAATTAACGGAAACCGTAACCAAAATTTCAGTTGCCGGATATAACAATGAAACACGAGCCTATAGTTTGCGCAAGGGTATGATGATGTATTCATGGAATGATGGACAGACTACAGGGACCAAAATGGATATTTCTACCATGATGGATAAGAATATGAATTATGAAGCCTTATCCGAAGACATGAAAAAGCAATTCAACTATAAAGAAATAGGCAACGAGACCATTCTGGGTAAGAAATGTAAAAAGATTTCCATGGAAATGGAGCAAGGGGCTAAAGTTGAAGTGAGCACATGGAAAGGCATTCCTATGAAATCGGTTGCGAATATGATGGGCATTACTGCCACCATTGAGGTAACAGATATTCAGGAAAATCCATCCGGCGTTGCAGATAAACTTGCAGTGCCAAAAGGGATTACCTTCAGCGAACTTACCTATCCAGCCGGCAAATAATAGCTGTCGCAGCAAAACGCCATCCAAACTGGGCTACAGCCTATGTTTGTGCAGTCAAAACGGAAAACGTACATTTGTAAAAATTCTATTGGCATGCGCAAGGCAGTTTTTGTATTGACAGGATTATTATTGGCCACTGCATTTTGTAACCAGATACATGCTCAGTCGGGCAGTTTTTTACTGAACTATAAAAGTGATTTGCCAACTCCTCAGGAGGTGGAACAAATCAAAACGCGTAAACTCATCATTATGTCGGCACGATGGGAGGCTGATATTGTTGAAGAGTATAAACGTTTGAAAGAATTTGCGGCGCTCGAAGAATATAAAGACAATTGTGCCTCATACAGCAAGGCTTATACCGACATGATTGAAGGCTATTGGTCGCTGCATGATACGGCTATTGTGCGCTCGTATATCGATATCAAAACCATGTTGGAAGCGGGGGAGAAAGATTATGTAGTGCTGGCCTTTGTGCAGGTGCATGGCAGAATTAATAATGATGATAAGAAAGAATTCACCTATACCTATTCGTATACAGGTGATGAAGCGGCAAATGATGCCCGCCCTTACGACCCGCTGAATTATAAGGCTTTGGTATTATTGCCTATAGAGGCACTCACTGAATTTCCGGATGATATCCGTAAAATGTACTTAGGTGTTGCCATGCCACATCAGGTGCCGGTTAAATCAGATATGATTTATGGTATTGATATCATGAATGATATCGTTAAACGCAAAGCCGCAAATCCGAAATTTTCGGATAATATGCTGAAAGAATATGCACCTAAACTCAAGGATTATACCCTTGCTATTTCAAAGGATAATTGGGAGAGCTCATATTTGTTACGCGAAGCAGAAGAATGGTACAAATTACCAATTGAAAAAGTTGAACCTGAAAAATTCGCTGAGCTGGTCGAATTTGGTATGCCCGGTTATGCAATAGCCTTTAAAGTGGGCAATTTTACAGCAGTCATACTTTCTGATACACGCGAGATAGCCTATATCCAAACACCGATGGATATTCCCACTAAAAAAACTTCTCAATACTTCAACAGTCGCGATTTCCATAAAATCTACGAAGCCGTGACAGGGGAGAGGGTGACGTTTAAGGAGAAGTGATTACCTTAAAGGCATGTCGAGGCCTGGAAGACTTGAAGACGGGAAGTTTTACATTCTTGCCGTTTTATGCATGTTTGAGTAAACTTGTATTCTCGTGCTTGATAAACTTATTTTGTGTTGATATAAGCTTCTTATGATGTCGTGCTTAATGCACATTCGGTATCTCCTGTTTATTGAATTCAAATTGGTCATCTTTTTCTTTGTATTGCAGCACTAAGTCGAGTGCTTCTGCAATAACATCGGAACAGATGGTGATGTGGCTGCCTTTTTTGGCGTTTTCGATCACGTATTTAATGGAATCTTTTTCCGGATTGATGCAGATGATTTCTAATTCAGGTTTAACTTCATGAATACCTTCTTTTAATAAGTTCATGATTTCCAGATCGGTGCGACCACGCAAGTTTTTATCCTGACGAATTACAATTTCATCAAAGGTTCTGGCAGAAATGCGTCCAAGCTCACGAATATCTTCATCGCGACGATCGCCGGCGGCTGCTATTAATCCCACTTTTGGGTAGGCATTTACTTTGCTGATATAATTGCTGATTGCCTGGAAGCCATCCGGGTTATGGGCAAAGTCGACTAGCACTTCGAAATTCGCAAATTTGAAAATGTTCATGCGGCCCGGTGTAGTGGTTGGTCCCGGAATAAATGTTTGAAGCGCAATTTTAATTTCTTCTAACTTAAATCCCTGCAAATATCCGCACAGCGTAGCCGGCAGAATATTTTGAATCATAAATGTTGCTTTGCCATCAAAGGTGAGTGGAATATTCACCACTTTTTCTACGCGTAATTTCCAGGCACCTTTTAATATGGTTATCCAGCCATTTTCTAAAACGGCACACATGCCTCCACGCTCACAATGATCTTTAATACGCGGATTGCTTTCATCCATACTGAATAAGGCAATCCGACATTCCAAGTTCTTGCGCATGCCAAACACTAAATCGTCATCGGCATTTAAAATAGCATATCCGTTTTTATGTACTGTTTCAGGTATGACAGATTTTACTTTAGCCATTTCCTCAACCGTATCAATATCTTTTAATCCGAGGTGATCAGCGGTAACATTCGTAACAATGGCATAATCACATTTATCAAATCCCAAACCGGCTTTCAGTAAGCCACCTCTGGCACATTCTAATACTGCATAATCAACAGTAGGATCCATCAACACAAATTTGGTACTGATTGGTCCGGTGCAATCACCTTTTTCCAGCATGCGGTTTTGAATATAAATACCATCGCTGGTAGTAAATCCAACTTTATGTCCCATGGTTTTGGCAATATGCGCGCACAGACGTGTTGTGGTGGTTTTACCATTTGTTCCGGTAACCGCCACAATCGGAATGCGACCTTGTGCACCGGAAGGAAACAGCATATCTACAACAGGTTCTGCAACGTTGCGACCGATACCTTCGCTAGGTGCAAGATGCATGCGGAAGCCGGGGGCTGCATTTACTTCTAAAACCACGCCGCGATTTTCGGTCATCGGAACAGAAATATCCGGACTCATAATATCAATACCGCAAATATCCAATCCAATGGTGCGGGCAATGCGTTCAGCTGTGAAAACATTATATGGATGCACAATATCCGTTACATCTGTTGCTGTGCCTCCGGTACTTAAATTCGCAGTTGATTTCAGAAAAATTTCCTCACCAGGTCCCGGCACACTGTCTTCCGTCATACCGAGTTTTTCTAATAGGCGGATGGTGTGGTCATCAATTTTTATCGACGTCAATACATTTTCATGTCCGTATCCACGACGCGGATCTGCATTTACCATATCCACTAATTGGCGCACTGTATGTTTGCCATCACCAATAACAGCAGCAGGTTTGCGCAATGCTGCCGATACAAATTGATAATTTACCACTAACAAACGGTAATCATAACCCACAATATATTGTTCAACAATTGCCCATCGTGAAACTTCTTTTGATTTTTTTAATGCGGCAACGGCTTCTTCCCAATTTTTAATATTCATGGTTGAACCGCGTCCATGATTTCCGTCGATAGGTTTAATCACGATCGGATATCCGATGCGGCGCACGATGGCTTCCAGGTCTTCCTCATCATAGGCACTGCCACCTTTGGCTACCGGAATATTTAATTGTTGCAATAAATTTTTGGTTTCTTCTTTATCGCAGGCAATTTCAACAGCAATATTTGAAGTTGTGCTGGCAACAGTAGCCTGAATACGGCGCTGATTTTTTCCCCAGCCTAACTGCACCAGCGAGCGTTTATTTAATCGGATATAGGGAATATCTCGTTTAATAGCTTCTTCCACGATACTGCCGGTTGATGGTCCGAGGCGTTCACGTTCGCGTATTTCTTTCATTTTTTGAATATGCGGCGTGATATCATAAAACTCACCTTTCACCAGAGATGCACATAATTCAACGGCGATTTTACCCGCATACAGGCCCGTTTGTTCTTCAAGATAGGAATACACAACATTGTACACACCGGGAGTTGAAGTACTTCTGGTGCGACCAAAGCCTGTATCCAGACCAGCAAGCGTTTGTAATTCAAGGGCAATATGTTCTACCACATGACCCATCCAGGTACCTTCATCCACACGCTTAAAAAAGCCACCTGCATGGTCTTCCGAGCAGCGATGTTCGTATAGACTGGGGAGCACTTGTTCTAGTTGCTCGCGGAATCCCGGAATCGTATTGGTAGGCCTTTCCTCCAATTCTTCAAGGTCGAGCTTCATCACAATCAGTTTGTGGCGGCGGATACTCCAATAGTTCGGGCCCTTCATTACGGCAGTAGACAAAATCTTCATAGTTGTGCTTTGGGGCTAATATAGGGAAAAAGGTCAAGCATTGGGTAAGGCAGCCTCGGGAAAGTCATCATGTGCATAAGTCGGCCTACGGAGAAAGGCAACTTTATAAATTTGCGGCATGAGTTATGTGCTAAAGGGTAAACTGATTGCGGTAGGTGGTGCCGAAAGTCGCGATCATATCGAACAGGAAAAGCTGGAGGTGTTAGGCAGAATATTGCATGAGATGCGTGGCAAAGACACCGTATTAGAAATTATTCCCACAGCCTCAGGTATTCCGAAACAAATAGCCAGAGAATATACAGATGCATTTGGTTCGCTTGGATGCAAGGCAGCCAGGGTGATGAATATCCGAAAGCGAAAAGATGCAGAAAAAAAAGAATTTCTCGAGCGCATTCGCACCTGCGATGGCATTATGTTTAGCGGAGGCAATCAAACGCGCTTAAGCGAAATTTTTCTTGAAACAGAATTTTTATCCATCCTCAAAGAGCGCCTAGCCACAGAGCCCGGATTTGTTATTGCCGGAACCAGTGCAGGTGCCATGGCGCAAAGTGCACATATGATTAACGGCGGCGCACCTTCAGAAGCCTTAATACGCGGAAAAGCCTTGATGATAGAAGGTTTGGGATTTATTGAAAATGCGATTATCGATTCTCATTTTGTAAATCGCGGACGGTTTGGTCGTTTAATGGTTGCTGTTGCCGAACATCCTGAAATGACCGGTATCGGCATTAGTGAGGATACAGCAGTCATTATTACAGAAAATAGATTTATGGAAATTATTGGTACCGGTTTGGTGGTGATTATGGATGGTTCAGCATTGGGTATTAATACCATCGCTGAACAAACGGGTGAAATGCTCAATTTGGAGCATATGATTTTCCATTTGCTTTCGAAAGGAAAACGCTACGATATCCTCAACCGAAAAGTGGTGTAATCGATTAAGCGTAAATGCCGGTAAACATATCTTCCGGTGAACGCATAAAACCCCTGTACATGCCTGGTGTATTAAATGGTAAGGCGATATTGCCCTCATGGTCAATCGCTATAAGTCCGCCATCAGCATCTGCAGATTTTAATTTTTCCATAACCATATACCGGGTTGCATCCTCCAACGACATGCCTTTATAAGTAATGAGACAATGCACATCATAGGCAACTACATGGCGGATAAAGTATTCACCATGCCCGGTGCAACTTACGGCCACACTCGAATTATTCGCATAAGTACCCGCCCCAATAATTGGTGAATCGCCAACGCGTCCGAATAATTTATTCGTCATGCCTCCCGTTGAGGTGGCTGCAGCCAGATTTCCCTGTGCATCAAGGGCTACAGCACCAACTGTTCCGAATTTTTTATCATCCACATGGTCAAGCACCGTGATGCTTTTTTTTAAGGCTTTTTGCCATTGGTCATAGCGCAATTGTGTGAAGAAATAAGTGTCATCCTCCATTGGCACCTGATGTAGTGCGGCAAATTCCTCTGCGCCTTTTCCCAATAAAAATACATGCTCAGAATGATCCATGACACACCTGGCTAATTGCACCGGATTTTTAATATGACTTACGCCGGAAACTGCCCCGCAAGCCAGATTGCTGCCGTCCATAATACTGGCATCCATCTCGTGATTTCCTTTGTTGGTAAATACAGCCCCCTTCCCGGCATTGAATAGCGGAAAATCTTCCAATACTTTTACGGCTGTTTCAACCGCATCAACCGCAGAACCACCTGCATGCATTACAGCATAACCGGATGTTAGTGCTTGCTTGAGGGCTTGATGACAGAGGGACTCGGTTTCAGCAGACATTAATTTTTTGGGCATAGTTCCGGCACCGCCGTGCACTGCTATGCGAAGAGGAAAATTCATGGGCTAAAGGTATATTTTTTTCCAAAACCTGAAAGCAGGTGGCTGCCTGATGGTGGATTTCAAGGGTAACGAACACCTGATTGAATTGATGCTGGTGTTTTAGCTTTGTGCAGGCGGTGTTTTATTGGCGGTATTACCTGCGCAAAGTTTGCTCAGGCGAAACCAATGAACCTTATTCTGCCGTATATGGTTATAGTGAAATTAAGTTACCATGATGAATAAATCGGTTTATTTGGGAAGTGTTTTATTTCTGGCCGTTGCCATTATCGGTTGCGGGGCGGGAAAAACGAATCAGGAGCCTAATGCTGAACAAAAGGCTTCTTCAGCACAAACAGATATGAAAAACGTATATACAGAAGAGGAAATTGCAGCTAATGGCTGGGCTACTGCCACATTTGGTGGTGGATGTTTTTGGTGTACAGAAGCCATTTTTGAACGCATTGAAGGCGTAAAAAGTGTTGTTTCCGGTTATGCCGGCGGTCGTATGGAAAATCCGACATATCAGGCCGTTTGCACGGATACAACCGGTCATGCCGAATGTGTGCAAATTGTATATGATACCACAAAATGTTCATTTGCCACCTTATTAGATGTGCATATGAAAACGCATGATCCTACCACACCTAATCGCCAGGGAGCCGATGTGGGTATTCAATACCGCAGCGTTGTATTTTATGCGGATGCTTATCAGATGTCTGAAACTTTGCACTACATTAAAAAGTTGCAGGAATCAAAATATTACAGCGATCCGATTGTAACCGAAGTAGTACAATTATCTAAATTCTGGCCCGCTGAAACATACCATCAGGATTATTTTGCAAACAATCCGGATCAGCCTTATTGTGTAGCCGTAGTTGCTAAAAAAGTAGACAAGGCCGAACACCTGTTTCCGGAATTATTGAAAAAGTAAGACGATGTGCATGAGCTGAAGCCGGTTCTATGACTTCAGGTTTCCATCCAGTCATCTAAATCTCGGCGTTCTTTTTTGGTAGGGCGTCCCGTGCCTTTTTCTCTGAAAGCAGCGGGCATGTATTCCAATACGGTGCCTTTTAATCGCTCCTCTTCGGGGGTGATATCTTCACAGTGTTCCTTCACCAAAGGGGCACTCACGCGTTTTTCGATTGCATGGATTACCCGGTATTGATATTTGATCACACCACGGGGAATTGTGACAACGAGGCCGGGGTATACCTCAAATGCAGGTTTTACCGCCTCTCCGTTTACTTTTACTTTGCCGGCCTTTACCGCTTCCGCAGCCAGACTGCGTGTTTTAAACAGACGCACCGCCCAGAGCCATTTATCTATACGCGCTTTTACAACAGTTTCAGGCATGATACTTGCAATTGGTAAGGGTAAAAATAAGCTACATTCATGTATCTTAGCGGCAATAAGTATAAAGATGCAAAAACCTGAAACTGCACGCGATATTGTGTTGTCGCTCAAAGACCGCTTCAGGCCTGAAAAGGCGGAGCAGGGATACGAAACGGTGTTTCATTTGGACATTTCCGGCGATCGCGGTGGACAATTCACTGTTCGAATTGCGGATGGCAGCCTTAATATTGAGGAAGGATTACATGGCATTCCAAAGTGTATTGTGACAACCAAAGATGAGACTTATGAGGACACTGAATGGGGTAGAACCAATCCACAAATGGCCGTTATGTTCGGGAAAATAAAGGTGAGCGACCTTGGCGAAATTTTGGATTTTGTGCCTTTATTCCATCGGTTAGAAGATTTCTATAAATAATACCAAACAACAACAGCGAAAATAATCACAGCTATGCGGAAAGTACTTTCAATAGTGTTTATCTCCCTGATCACAAGTGCTGCATGGGCACAGCAGTTTAACGGCATGAGTGTGTCAACCGGTAATATGTACCCTGAGAGTTCCAATTTTGGTGTTGTACTCCAAAACGAATTAATTCAGGTATCAGAGTTTGATTCGGTAATAAAATATGATGTGGTATACGAATTCAAGAATAACACAACAAATTTTGCTACTGTAACCGCCGTATTACCCATTAACCTCTATTTCAATGAGTTTGCTCCGGGAAAGAGAGCTGAAATGCTGGACAGGCTGGCATCCATCCCAACCTTTAATGATTTATTTGGCGTGCAGGACAAAAACCTGGATACACGCGAACAAATCCGGAATAATTTTCAACAGCGCAAATTCGTGCGTAAATATGTGAGCCTGGATAACCTGAAATCGCTGGGTATTTATGTTGATTTATTTCGCAACAATACCCGTGTAAACGTTAAGAAAGTATGGTGTGAAATTAAATTTACTGATGCAACACCTTTGTATTTGCCAAAAAATACAGAAGTGCTCAGCATGGAAATCCGGTTAATTGCGGAAATGAATTTCGCTCCGGATGAATTATCTACCATTCTTGCCTTCATGACCTTGCCAACTGTTGAGGCAGGCATAAACCGCGAAGAATCATATGCAATGTATGCCTTAGGTTTTGAAAAAAACTGGTCGGGCCGTTTAGAGGGTTTATATCTTAAGCACGACATGTTTCAATGTGCGCCTATACTGCCGGTTAAGATGAATGAATATACCACCTATGTAAGTGGCGAACGCGATCAGGTGTTGCGTTTCGATGATATCATGTTAACCGACAATGATAAAATTGCTTTTTATGCCTTGGGTGAATCAAATGCTTGCAATCCAGGCAACCAATATGCCGATCAGGCGGTTGTTCCAAGTGCGATTAAAAGCGTAACGGCTTCCTCTTATCTGAAAACAGATTTGGAAATGCCTAAACGCCTTTTTCATCAAACCCCAATGGTGGCGTTCAGCGATTCATTGCATCCATACCAAACCGGAAATCCTACGGGTGTTGATGTTTTAAATACGGCACTCCAACAGAAAATGTATGATGCCGCCGGTTATTATGGTCATGTATCCAGTACCTGTAAGAGCAGTAGTCCGATTATCACTTTGAAAGAAAGTGGTCACCCCTTATTTGCTTTTGATGTGAGCGACCATGTTTATGAGGACAGCACTTACGATAACCGGGAAAATTTTGCACGTCAGACCTGCTGGTGCGAAGGCGCTTCGGGTATGGGTGAAAAAGAATGGATTGAATTTGAAATTACACAGCCATCACGCGAAATGCGGATGTATAATGGTAATCAATCCAGCAAGAAAGTATTTACTGAAAGTTCAAAGGCAGATATTATTACCATTGCCAGTTTAGACGGACACAAGATTAATCCGAATGGAGAAAATCCAACTGTGTTCAGAAGCAGTATTATTGACTTAACGATTATGAACGTGTATGAATTAAATATGCCTCCGGGAAAATATCGCATTACGATTGAGGCTGTAGATAAAGGTACTGTTCAAAATACCTGTTTCTCCACCATTGCCTTCGACTTTCAGGTTGTTGATGAGTGGTTTATGCGTTCACAAAGTATGCTGAGAAGCTTCTTTGGGATGGATAAGTAATAGAAAGATATACAAATAATAAATCCGGAGCTGTAAGGCCCCGGATTTTTTTTAATACAAATATATCAAGCTTCTTTTTCTACTGAATTATCATCGTATTTCATCATAACAGCTGTTTGATGTTCGATGGATTCTTTGTGCATAGCGTGGAATAATTCCTTGATGAATTTTTCAGATAAATTCTTGCGTATGCCGGTAACTAGTCGGTCTTCTAAAATTTCTGTCCAGCGACTCGGTTGAACGATGGCGAGGTTGTTATTGCGTTTGTATTCTGCAATTTCGCGCACAACATCCATACGTTCGCTGAGCATTTCTAATAAGTAATGGTCGAGGTGATCAATTCTGCCGCGGAGCATCTCTAATTGATTTTCTGCGGATGGATTTTCTTCCAGCGATTCGCGTTTTTGCAATAGCGACATCAATTCGCCAAAGGCTTCAGGCGTTACCTGCTGTTTTGCATCACTAAGGGCTTTATCCGGATTGATATGCGATTCGAGGTGCAGTCCATCAAATCCAATATCCAATGCCGTTTGTGCAACCTCACGCAGGTATTCGCGGGTACCGCAGATGTGACTTGGGTCGCAAATAATAGGGAGTTCTGGGAAGCGTCGTTTTAATTCGATTGGAATATTCCAACGCGGGATATTACGATACTTCGTTTTTTCATGCGTGCTGAAACCTCTGTGGAGAGCGGCTAATTTGGTAATACCAGCACGATTCAATCGCTCGAATGCGCCAATCCACAATTCAAGATCCGGGTTGATTGGATTTTTCACAATCACCGGTATATCTACACCCTGCAATGCATCGCAAATTTCCTGCACGGCGAATGGGTTTACTGTAGTGCGTGCACCGATCCACAAAATATCAATATTCATGCGGAGCGCTTCATAAACGTGTTTTACATTGGCTACTTCGGTGGCTACCGGTTTATTGATCGCATTACCGGCATCTTTTAACCAACGCAAACCCTGACTGCCAATACCTTCGAAGGAATTTGGGCGTGTACGGGGTTTCCAGATACCTCCGCGGAGAATATCAACCGGTTTATCTTTTAACTGCAGGGCAGTTTCCATCACCTGCTCCTCAGATTCAACGCTGCAAGGTCCTGCAATGACCAAAGGCGTGGAGAAGGTGAAGCCCCATTTGTTCAGGGGGGTAATGTTTAATTCTTTACTCATATCATTTATGTGTTTTCAGTTGTTGTATTTGGGGTGATTATGTTCCGCTGGCGGTTATACCTTCCGGATAAACACCTAATAATTGGATGTTTACACCTTCAGCCACCAGATTGTTCAGTTTTTGTTGCCATTCTTCTGATCCTGTTTCGTGACACTCAGCGTAAACAGCTCCGTTTTCTATA
>ERZ795044.3968-NODE-3968-length-12277-cov-6.105629_pt1 | contig 12277 bp, 8 predicted proteins | sample MGYA00375128_ERZ795044 | MGnify/ENA primary metagenome ERZ795044 (study PRJEB30173, sample SAMN05720213) | anaerobic digester metagenome | isolation source: active sludge of municipal wastewater-treating anaerobic digesters | place: USA | collected 2014-12-22 ... | reverse complement strand
GCCAGATGAACGAGCCGCCGGGCAACCGCCTGCGCGTCGCGCTGACCGGCCTGACCATGGCCGAGTACTTCCGTGACGAGAAGCAGGCGAACGGCAAGGGCCGCGACGTGCTGTTCTTCGTCGACAACATCTACCGCTACACGCTCGCCGGCACGGAAGTGTCGGCGCTGCTCGGCCGCATGCCGTCGGCGGTGGGTTACCAGCCGACGCTGGCCGAGGAAATGGGCGTGCTGCAGGAGCGCATCACGTCGACGAAGACGGGTTCGATCACGTCGATCCAGGCTGTGTACGTTCCGGCGGACGACCTCACCGATCCGTCGCCCGCCACGACCTTCGCCCACCTGGACGCCACGGTCGTGCTGTCGCGCCAGATCGCGGCGCTCGGCATCTATCCGGCGGTCGATCCGCTCGACTCCACCAGCCGCCAGCTCGATCCGCTGGTCGTCGGCGAAGAGCACTACAACACGGCGCGCGCCGTGCAGCAGGTGCTGCAGCGTTACAAGGAACTGCAGGACATCATCGCGATCCTCGGCATGGACGAGCTGTCCGAGACGGACAAGCTCACCGTGTTCCGCGCGCGCAAGATCCAGCGCTTCCTTTCACAACCCTTCAATGTGGCGAAGGTGTTCACCGGCCAGGACGGCAAGATCGTCCCGCTGAAGGACACGATCCGCGGCTTCAAGGGCATCCTGGCCGGCGACTACGATCACCTGCCCGAGCAGGCGTTCTATATGGTCGGCTCGATCGAAGAAGTCGTCGAGAAGGCGAAGACGCTGCAGTAAGCAGCGTCCCGCCCCGCACAGACAGGAATCAACACCGTGGCAGACAACACCATTCACGTCGATATCGTCAGCGCCGAAGGCGAGATTTTCTCGGGCGCCGCGAAGATGGTGTTCGTCCCCGCCTCCCAAGGCGAGATTGGCATCGCGCCGCGCCATGCGCCGCTCCTGACGATGATCAAGGCCGGCGAAGTGCGCGTGCAGACGCCCGACGGCCAGGAACAGTTCTTCTTCGTCGGCGGTGGTGCCCTCGAGATCCAGCCGAAGAAGGTCACGGTGCTCGCGGATACGGCGCTGCGCGCGAAGGACGTGGACGAGGCCGCAGCGATGCAAGCCAAGCAGCGCGCTGAAGAAGCTCTCGCCGGCAAGGTCGACAAGATCGAGCAGGCCGAAGCGATGGCCGAGCTGGCGCGCGCCGTCGCCCAGCTGAACCTGCTCAAGAAGCTGCGCAAACCGCGCTGAGCTCCCGCTCGCTGGTTTCACCCGTCAGGTGTTCCCTGACGGCAGTGCGTCCTGTCGCAGTTGCGACCCTCACCTGCCCAAGACAGACGGATAGGCCTCAACCTCCGTCGCCGCCGCACCGATACAGCAGCGGTCAGGGATGACTGTCATCCCGTGGAGTGGCGTGAACGATGGTCAGCTTTCGTGCCTTGCTGTTTTCTCTCGTACTCGCGGCGTTGGCCGCAGCAGGGTTCCTCACGGCCACCGCGATGCGCGGTCTCGGCGCGCTCGGTGACGAGGCGGCCAAAGTGTATGTCGCGAAAGACGTCACCGCCGACATCCTGCCGCCGCCCCTCTACCTGATCGAGACTCGGCTCATCGCGTCGCAGGCTGTGGATGGCTTCATCGATCTGCGCACGGCCGAAAGCGAGTTCGCGCGACTGCGTGAGGAGTACGAGGCACGCGCGAAGTACTGGAAGGAGGCTCCGCCCTACGGGCTCGAGCGCGATCTGCTCGGCGCGCAGCATGATGCCGCACAGCGCATGAATGCAGCGGTGCAGGAGCAGTTTCTGCCGGCTCTGCGCCGCAACAACATCGCTGATGCGCGCGCCGGGCTGTCGGTCCTCGACCAGCTGTATCGCGAACATCGCAGCGGTGTGGATGCCACCGTCAAGAAGTCTGTCGCGTTCGCGGCGGATTCGATTGCCTCGTTCGATGCCGCGCGCGGCAACACCCGCAGGACGTCCATGGTCGCATTGCTGATCGCGGCAGCAGGCCTCGCGGCGCTGTTCATGTTGCTTCGCCTGCGTCTCGGCCGAATGCTCGGCGCTGAACCCGAGGCGATCGGCGCCTGGGCCCAGCGACTGGCCGATGGCGACCTCCAGTCCAGTCCCGTCGACGCCCGGCCGGGCAGTGTGGCCGATGCGCTCGAGCGCATGCGGGCACGTCTTGTCAACATGCTGACAGAAGCGACGGCAGCACGTGACGCCGCGGTCGCGGCGTCCGAGGAAATCCGCGCGCGCGCAGAACGCGAGGCGCAGATGGCCGTGGAAAATGCGCGCATCCGTTCGGCACTGGATTCCGCAGCCTCCTGCGTGATGATGGCCGACAGCTCGGGACGCTTCGTGTATGCCAACGATGCCGCACGCCAGCTGCTGCGCCGCTACGGCCGGGAGCTCGGTGAGCATATTGCCGGCATCGATGCCATTGGCACGGATGCCCAGGCGCTCGGCCGCCTGACGCTCGAAGTTCTTGAGGCGACGGCGCGCAGGCAGGGCAAGACGCTCGCGAGCGATGCGAGCGCCGACAGCGGTGCGGAACTGACTTTCGGCGCCGCCATCCTGCGCCTGCAACCGAGTTGGATTCGCGCGGCGGATGGCACGGTCCTCGGCACCGTACTCGAACTGCGCGATCGCAGTCAGGAGTCTCTGGCGGAATCCGAACTTCGCACGGTGGTGGCCGCAGCGGTCGATGGCGATCTGACGGTGCGGGTCGAGGAGCATGGCAAGACCGGCTTCTTTGCGATCATCGCGCACTCGCTGAACGAACTGATGAACTGCACGGAAACCCTGGTGCAGCAGGTCAAGGATTCAGCCGGCTCGATCGATGATCAGGTGCGCACGGTCGCCGAGGGCAGTCGGGATCTTGCGAGCCGTACGGAGCGGCAGGCGGCCGGACTCGAGGAAACGGCCGCATCGATGGAACAGATGACGGCCACCGTCCAGCAGAACTCGTCGAGTTCGACGGAGGCGCAACGCCTCGCCGCCGAGGCACTCGAAGACATGAAGCGAGGCCAGGTGGCCGCGCAGACGACCGCTGCCGCGGTGCAGGAAATCGGTGAATCGAGCCGGCGGATCAATGACGTCGTCGGGGTCATCGACGATCTGTCCTTCCAGACCAACCTGCTCGCGCTGAATGCGGCCGTCGAGGCGGCGCGCGCTGGCGAGCAGGGACGCGGCTTTGCAGTGGTGGCCACCGAGGTTCGCTCGCTCGCCACGCGCAGCGCCGCAGCCGCGAAGGAAATCCGCAACCTGATCCACGAAAGCAGCCAGCGCGTGCAGAACGGCCAGACACTCGCGACGGAGTCGGGCGTCGTCTTCGAACGACTCGTCTCCGGTGTGCAGCGTGTGGCTGAGCAGGTGCTGTCGATTGCCGCTGCCGGGCGTCAGCAGTCCGCGGGCATCGTCGAGATCGATCGGGCCGTGACGGATATGGACCGACTGACCCAGGAGACCGCCGCGCTCGTGCAGGGAGCCAGCAGTGCGGCCGAGATGCTGACGCGTGAATCGCAGGCCATGCGCGAGGCGATTTCGCGATACCGCACGCGCGCCACTGGTCGGCCGACTGCGGTCGCCGACGGTACCGCGTACGCGGCCTAGCAGCGATTGCAAGAGCGATGCGGGAACGGCACCGGCGCGATGGCCGGTCCGCCCCCGCACGCCATCATTACTTGACGATCAGTTCGCGAATCAGCTCGCTGCCGAGCACTTCGCGCATTTCTTCGCGCTTGATCGACGCGGCATTGGCCTTGTCGAGTGAGCCTGCGACCTTCGCCAGGATTGCGTCCTGCCGGTCGTCGAGCCCGTCGAACGCCGCCATGTTCTTGTAGGTGACGGTCAGGATGAGGTCCGGCTCATTCGGGCTGCGCGCCTGCGCGCTGTACACGCGCCAGTCGAGAATGACGCCGGCCTTCTTGTACTCGTCCATCAGTGTCTTGCGGTCCGTAGCAACCCACTTCATGTAGGCATCGAACATGCCCGCCTTGATCTTGATGTAGCTGACGTTGACGACCGGGCCGTCCGAATACGGTCTCGCCTCGTCCGCGACCGATTGCGTCGCCATCGTCAGCAGCAGTGCCGTTGCCAGAACCTTGAAAATCGCTTTCATCTTCATTTCCCCCGTGAATGTTTGGATCGCTCTCGCCGGCCGCTGGCCGCGAGAGTGCGCGACACGCTACGCCCCCTTGTGCGGGCAGTCCACGAGTACCGGCGCCGTTGCAGCGCGTTGCACTGGCGTATATTCGTCACCCTGACGCAACGGGGACAACGCGAATGGCCATGCATCGCAGACGATTTCTCGCCGGTACCGCGCTCGGTCTCGGCGCTGCGCCGTGGCTCGGCGCGCAGGCTTTTGCCGACATACCGGCGGCTGAGGCTGGCAAGGCTGCGGCCGTGGAGGCGGGCGGAACGGCGTTGCCGGCACGCTTGCTGACCGGTGGCGAGACGACCATCCCGCGCGTTCACCTGCAGCAGTTCGCCGCGAGCCTGCGCGGCCGCGTGCTGGTCGCGAGCGATGCCGATTACGACAGCGCGCGCCGGCTGTGGAACGGTGAGTTCGATCTTCGCCCGGCGCTGATCGCGCGCTGCACCGGCATCGCAGACGTCATGCGCTCCGTCGACTTCGCACGCGAGCACGGGCTGCTGACGGCGGTGCGCGCCGGTGGGCACAGCACGGCGGGCAAGTCGTCCTGCAACGGCGGCATCATGATCGACGTCTCGCCAATGCAGGGCGTGCGGGTCGATCCGGTCGCACGCCGAGCCTATGTGCAGGCGGGTACGCTGCTCGGGCAACTCGATCATGAGTGCGCTGCGTTCGGACTCGTAACGACCGCGGGCACGGTGTCGCACACCGGCGCCGCTGGACTCACGCTCGGTGGCGGTTTCGGTCGCGTAGGCCGCCGCTTCGGTCTGGCCTGCGACAATCTGCTCGCGGCGGATGTCATCACCGCCGCCGGCAAGCGGCTGCGCGCGGAGGAATCCGCAGACGCCGAACTGCTGTGGGGCCTCCGCGGCGGCAGCGGTAATTTCGGCATCGTCACGCAGCTCGAATATGCGCTGCATCCAATGGACCCGGTGATCCTCGGCGGGCGCATCGCCTGGCCGTTCGCGCAGGCGCGCGACGTGATGCGGCTCGTCGCCGAGATGCATGCGGCCGCCCCGGATGAGCTCAACATCGAGCCGATCCTGGTCTCGCCACCTGGGGCGCCGCCGATGATCATGGTCGAGGTCTGCTGGTCGGCGGACCGCGCTCTCGGCGAGCAGCGTATCGCCCGGCTGCGCGGCTTCGGCAAGCCGCTGTTCGATCAGGTCAGGCCGATGCGCTATGTGGACCTGCAGGCGGCGAACGACGTGGTCAATCCGCACGGCGTCCGGCATTACGGCAAGGCTGGCTTCCTGCCGGAGCTCAGCGATTCGACCATCGATGCGATCCTCGAGGTGTTCGCGTCGACGCCGCCCGGCCACGTCAACTTCATCTTCCAGTCGAGTGGCGGTGCGATCGCGCGCGTGCCGGTGACCGCCACGGCGTTCCCGAACCGCGCAAGTCCCTGGTGGCTGATGCTCGGCGCCAACTGGCGCGATGCCGCCGATTCCGAGCGCAAGCTGGGCATCGCACGCGCGGCGTGGAAGCGGGTCGAATCGCTGACCCAGGGCTTCTATGTCAATTCCATCGATGATCGCGCCGACGCGGAATTTCGTGGAAACTTCGGTCCCAACTACGACCGTCTCGTGGCACTGAAGAAGCGCTACGATCCCGGCAACCAGTTCCGTCTGAACGCCAACATCAAACCCGGCTGAACCGCACGCATGAAGCTCTCGATCGTCATTCTGGCCGCGGGCCAGGGCAAGCGCATGAATTCCGACCTGCCCAAGGTGCTGCAGCCGCTCGCCGGCCGGCCGCTGCTGCAGCATGTAATCGATGCCGCCCGCGCGCTGTCGCCGGATGCCATTCACGTGGTGCACGGCCATGGCGGCGAACAGGTGATCCAGGCGATGGCACACGAGTCCACCGGCGCGAAGCCCGTGACCTGGGTGCTGCAGCCCGAGCAGCTCGGCACGGGTCATGCGGTCGGCTGCGCGATGGCGAAGGTTGATGCGGAGAGTCTCGTACTCGTTCTGTACGGCGATGTGCCGCTGATCGACCCCGCGACGCTGCGGACGCTGATCGATCTGGCGGCCGGCGGCAGTTCCGGCAAGGCCGCTCTCGCATTGCTGACGGTGGAGTTGCCGGATCCGACAGGCTATGGCCGCATCGTCCGTGATGCGAAGGGCCGCGTGCAGCGCATCGTCGAGCAGAAGGATGCGACCAAGGCGCAGCTCGGGATCCGCGAAGGCAACACCGGCGTGCTCGCTGCGCCGGCGCGGCTGCTGTCGCGCTGGCTCGGCCAACTCAGCAACGACAACGCGCAGCGCGAGTACTACCTCACCGACATCGTCGCGATGGCCGTGGCGGACAAGGTCAAGGTCGAGCCGCTGATCGCACCGACGCTCCCCGAAGTGCTCGGCATCAACGACCGCCTGCAGCTCGCGGAGGTGGAAGCGCATCTGCGTGCCGCGCGTACACGCGCATTGATGCGCGCCGGCGCGACGCTGCTCGATCCAGCACGCGTCGATGTGCGCGGCACGGTGCAGGTCGGCCGCGACGTGCAGATCGACGTCAACGTGGTGTTCGAGGGCGCGGTGACACTCGGCGATCGCGTGCGCATCGGACCGAACTGCGTCATCCGCGATGTACAGATCGGCGCGGATACTGTCGTGCAGGCCAGCTGCGTGCTCGAGCAGGCCACGGTCGGCGCGAACTGCCAGATCGGTCCATTCGCGCGACTGCGTCCCGGCGCGGCGCTCGCCGCGGACGTGCACATCGGCAATTTCGTCGAAGTGAAGAATTCGCAGATGGCCGAGGGTTCGAAGGCGAATCATCTGGCCTACGTGGGCGATGCCACGGTCGGCGCGCGCGTCAACATCGGCGCCGGCACCATCATCGCGAACTACGATGGCGCCAACAAACATCGCACAGTCATCGAAGACGACGCGCACACGGGTTCGAACTCCGTGCTGGTCGCGCCGATCACGATCGGCGCGGGTGCCACGGTCGGCGCGGGTTCCACCGTCACCAAGGCGGTGCCGCCGGGCAAGCTCACCGTGGCCCGCGCGAAGCAGTTGACGGTCGATGGCTGGAGTCGCCCAAAGAAGCAGCCATCCAGGAAATAGGCTTTTAAATCATGGAATTGCATGGGTCCTTCGCCGTCAGCGAGAGGCCGGTCACGTTTCAATAAGTCAAACGCGGGAGCGCGCCGCGGAATCAGGCAAACTAGCGCCCCCACAGTCCCAGGACCTTCCACATGTGTGGCATCGTCGGAGCCGTCGCAGAGCGCAATATCGTCCCCATCCTGATGGAAGGACTGCGCCGGCTCGAATACCGCGGCTATGACTCTGCCGGCGTAGCCGTGCTGAACGGCACCGACAAACTCAAGCGCGTTCGAACCGTCGGCAAGGTGCAGGCGCTGCAGGACGCGATCAACCAGTCGCCGACGCACGGCAAAATCGGCATCGCGCATACGCGCTGGGCCACGCACGGCGTGCCGTCGGAGCGCAACGCGCATCCGCATATCTCCGATGACGGTCTCGCGATCGTCCACAACGGCATCATCGAGAACCACGAAGAGCTGCGCCGCGATCTCGAGCGTCTCGGCTACAAGTTCACGTCCGAGACGGACACCGAAGTCATCGCGCACCGTATCCATCATCACCTGCAGACGGTGGGCGATCTGTTCAAGGCTGTGCGCGCCACGGTCGCCGAGCTCGAAGGCGCGTACGCGCTCGCCGTCGTCAGCGAGAAGGATCCGACGCGGATCATCCTTGCGCGCGAGGGTTGCCCGGTTGTCGTGGGTCTGGGTGTCGATGAAAATTTCGTCGCCTCGGATGTGTCTGCGCTGCTGCCGGTCACGCGGCGCTTCATGTTCCTCGAAGAGGGTGACGTCGCCGATGTACGCCGGACGTCCGTGCGCGTCATCGATCGCGACGGCAACAATGCCGAGCGCGCGGTGCGCGAGAGCGAACTGACGGCGGATGCCGCCGAGAAGGGCCAGTACCGGCACTTCATGCTGAAGGAGATCCACGAGCAGCCCCGTGCCGTGGCGAACACGCTGCAGGAGCGCGTGGCGAATGGACGCCTGCTCGAGCAGGCTTTCGGCCCTGCGGCCACCGCGATCTTCAAAGCCACCGAGCACGTGCACATCGTGGCCTGTGGCACGAGCTATCACGCCGGTTCCGTGGCGCGTTATTTCATCGAGCAGATCTGCAAGATCCCTTGCTCGGTCGAGATCGCGAGCGAATATCGCTATCGCAATCCTGTGGTGCCGAAGAATTCCCTGTTCGTGACGATCTCGCAGTCCGGTGAAACCGCGGACACGCTGGCCGCGCTGCGCCTGGCGAAGCAGGCGGGGTATCTCTCCTCGCTCGCGATCTGCAACGCACCGGAAAGTTCGCTGGTGCGCGAATCCGAACTCGTGATGCTGACGCGCGCGGGTCCGGAGATCGGCGTCGCTTCCACCAAGGCCTTCACGACTCAGCTCGCGGCGCTGTGCATGCTGGTGATCGCGATCGCCAAGCATCACGGCGCGGATTCGGAGCGCGAGCGCAGCCTGGTGCAGCAGCTGATCGAGATCCCGTCGCTGATCGAGAAGACGCTGGCGCTCGATCCGCAGATCGTGCAGCTCGCCAAGCGGTTCGCCGACAAGGAGCACACGCTGTTCCTCGGTCGCGGCGTGCTGCATCCGATCGCGATGGAAGGCGCGCTGAAGCTGAAGGAAATTTCCTATATCCACGCCGAGGCCTATGCCGCCGGTGAGCTCAAGCACGGGCCGCTGGCGCTGATCGATGCAGACATGCCGGTCATCACCGTGGCGCCGAACAACGAGCTGCTCGAGAAGCTGAAGTCGAATCTGCAGGAAGTGCGGGCGCGCGGCGGTGAGCTGATCGTGTTCGCCGATCCGGACTCCGGTTTCGAATCATCCGATGGTGTCACCGTCATCACGATGCCGAAGCACGTCAATTATTTCCAGGCGCCGGCCGTGTACACCGTGCCGCTGCAGCTGCTGTCGTATCACGTCGCCATCCTGAAAGGCACGGACGTCGATCAGCCGCGCAACCTCGCCAAGAGCGTCACGGTGGAATGATCCGCCGCGCGCCGTCCGTGCTGCTGGCATGCTGTGCGGCCGCGCTGCTCGTGGCGCTGCCGGTCGCGGGCTGCGTGAACCAGCGCGATGCCGCCGCACAGGCCGTGACGGATGCCGAAGCGGCGCTGTCCGCGCTCGGTGCCGATGCCGAGCGCTATGCGCCGGAACAATTTGCCGCCGCCAAGTCTGCGATCGCGCGCCTGAAGCAGCGCATGAAGGACGGCGATGCAGCCGGCATCGTCGCCGCCGTCCCAGAGATCAGCGCCAGTCTCGATGCCCTGCAGTCGGCCGCCGCGCAGCGCAAGATCGAGGCATTGGCTTTGCTCGAAAGTGCGCGCAGCGACTGGACCCGGCTGTCGTCGGAAATGCCGACACTGCTGAACTCCCTGCAGAAGCGGCTCGAAGCGCTGGGTCGGTCCGGGCAGCTCCCTCCCGGCGTCGATCGGGCCATGGTCGAGCGTGCACGCAAGGAGCTCGACTCCCTGAAGGCCGCCTGGGCGAAGGCGCTCGAGTCATTCGCGGCCGGTCGCGTGCCCGAGGCAGCGGACGAAGCGCGCGAGAGTCGTGAGCGCGCGCAGGCGCTGCTCGATGAGCTGGGCGCGAACACGGCCTGAGGCGGCAGGGGACGCGCGCAACGCCCGGTGCGTGTCCGCATCAGTCGGGACGCGCGATCTTCGCCTTGAGGTCGTAAGCACCCGCTGCGGTGATTTCCACGTCCGCAAACTCGCCGACTGCGAGCTTGCCACCCCGCGCGATCCGCACCACGCCATCGATCTCCGGCGCATCGCCGGCGCTGCGCGCGATGGCCGTGCCACCGTCGATCGCATCGACCAGCACGCGCATCTTCTGGCCGACGCGCCGCGCGAGGCGCGCGGCACTGATCGCGCTGGCGCGTTCCATGAATCGCGCGAGCCGCTCCTCCTGAACTTCCGGTGAAACATGCGGCGCAACGTCGTTGGCGGTGGCGCCTTCGACTGGCGAATACTTGAATGCGCCGACGCGATCGATCTGCGCCTCGTCGAGCCAGGCCAGCAGTTCATCGAACTCGGCGTCGGTCTCGCCGGGGAAGCCGACGATGAAGGTGCTGCGAATGGTCAGGTCCGGACAGATCTCGCGCCAGCGGCGGATCCGCGTCAGGGAATTGTCCGCGTGCGCAGGACGGCGCATGCGCTTCAGCACGCTCGGGCTGCCGTGCTGAAACGGCACGTCGAGGTAAGGCAGCACGCGTCCTTCCGCCATCAGCGGGATCACGTCGTCGACGTGCGGATACGGATACACATAGTGCATGCGCACCCAGACGCCGAGCTCGCCGAGGCCGCGCGCTAGATCGAGGAAGCGCGTTTCGTACTCGCGCTCGCGCCAGCTGCCGCGACGATATTTCAGATCGGAGCCATAGGCGCTCGTGTCCTGCGAGATCACCAGCAGTTCGCGTACGCCCGCGCGCACGAGTTTCTCGCCTTCGCGCAGCACGTCGTCGATGGGCCGGCTCGCGAGCAGGCCGCGCATCGACGGAATGATGCAGAAGCTGCACTTGTTGTTGCAGCCTTCGGAAATTTTCAGATACGCGTAGTGCCGTGGCGTGAGCCGGATACCCTGCGGCGGCACGAGATCGATGAACGGATCGTGCTTCGGCGGCAGGTGCTCGTGCACTGCGCCGATCACGTCCTCGTAGGCATGCGGGCCGGTGACTTTCAGTACCCGCGGGTGGCGCTCGAGGATGCGCTCAGGGCGCGCGCCAAGGCAGCCGGTGACGATGACGCGCCCGTTCTGCTCGAGGGCCTCGCCGATGGCGTCGAGCGATTCGTCCACGGCCGAGTCGATGAAGCCGCAGGTGTTGACCACGACGACGTCCGCACTGTCATACGACGGCGCCACTTCGTACCCTTCGGCACGCAGCTGAGTGATGATCCTCTCGGAATCGACCAGGGCTTTGGGGCAGCCGAGACTGACGAATCCGACTTTCGGGTTGCGGCGGGACATGCGGTGGGGGCGGGTCTGGAACGGGCGCGTATCTTAACCCTGCGACCGCGTCTTGGCCCGTGACCGCTGACTGGACCATGCACCCCAAGCGCCTTTTCCCCCTCCCGCCAATCGGCGTGAATAGCGGCCCTGCACGCACATCTGGTGCCGTTTTCTGACATGAAAGACCTGAATATAGGAATCGTCGGCGCCGGCATCGGTGGCCTGACGGCGGCGCTGGCGCTGTTGAAGGAAGGGCACCGCGTGACGGTGCTGGAGCAGGCTCCCCAGCTGGGCGAAGTCGGCGCGGGCTTGTCGCTCTCGCCGACGGCCGTGCACGCGCTGAACTACGTGGGCCTCCGCGATACGCTCGAGACCAAGGCCTACAAGCCTGAAGATCAGTGCGTCAGGCACTTCAAGGACGGCGAGCCGCTGGCGTGGATCAATCGTGGCCAAAGCCTGATCGAGCAATATGGTGAACGCTACTACCTGATCCACCGCGCGGATCTGCACGATGCACTGGGTGCCGCCGTCCGCGCCCAGCCGCGCGGCAGCATCCTGCTGTCCAGGCGCTGCCGTGAGGTGCATCAGACCCACGGCGAGGTCCGGGTCAGTTTCGACGATGCTTCGAGCTATTCGTTCGATCTGCTGATCGGCGCCGACGGCTCGCGCTCGGCCGTGCGCTCGCAGCTGTTCGGGCCGCTCGAACCGCAGTACACCGGCTATATCGCCTGGCGCGGCCTCGTGCCGATGGATCGCGTACCGCAGGAGATCCTGCAGCCACCGTCAGGCATCTTCCTCGGCAATGGCCACATGGTGAATCGCTATCCGGTTCGCAATGGCCAGCTGCTGAACTTCGTCGCGTTCGCGGAGCGCGCCGCATGGGCCGAAGAAGGCTGGTCGATCCGCTCCACCGTCGAAGAACTGCTGGCGGAGTTCGAAGGCTGGACGCCGATGGTGCTGCGCTTCATGGAACAGGTGCCGCCGGAGTTGCTGTTCAAGTGGGGTCTGTTCGATCGCGAACCGCTGACGAGCTGGAGCCAGGGCCGTGTCACGCTGCTCGGCGATGCGGCACATCCCGTGCTGCCGTTCCTGGGCCACGGCGCGGTGCTCGCGATCGAGGATGGCGTCGTGATCGGACGCG
>ERZ795044.3967-NODE-3967-length-12278-cov-5.014317_pt1 | contig 12278 bp, 12 predicted proteins | sample MGYA00375128_ERZ795044 | MGnify/ENA primary metagenome ERZ795044 (study PRJEB30173, sample SAMN05720213) | anaerobic digester metagenome | isolation source: active sludge of municipal wastewater-treating anaerobic digesters | place: USA | collected 2014-12-22 ... | reverse complement strand
GTGCGGCGCGGCTGAATCGCCGCGACGGCCGCTGCGAGCGTGCGCCGCGCACGCGTCGTCGCGAGACTTGCGTCGAGATCCGTCAGCACCGGCAGGCTGAGCTGATGCGCCCAGGCGAGCTGCGCTCGCTCCGGTTGCAGCGCGTCCAGCACGGAACGCAGATACGGAGCCAGCTCGACCAGTGGATCCGGACCCGGCAGGGCAGCGTCCACTGCACGACGGCGCGCAAGCCGAACGACGCCCTCGCGGACCGTGATCGCGCCGATACGCAACAGCTCCTTGCGAACCGATGCCGCCGGCATGTCTCCACTGTAGCGACGCACGAGTTCCTCGAAGCTGGGGGCCGGCCCATGCAACGGCAACGCACGCGGCGCGCCCTTGGCCGTGCGGAACAGACCATCCTGCGTCCAGCCCTCGAGCACTCTGGCAGCACGATCGAGCTGCCGCGGCGGCGGCGCAGTGGCGCGCCGCGGCGCGGCCAGCAGGCGCCTGACCTCGACGCGACTGAGGCCGGTCAGCGTCGCGACGCGCGAGTGATTGATGCGGCCGCTCTGCATGCGCGAATCCCCCGCAGCGGCGCGGACGAACGCGAGCCGGGCCAGCTCTTCGACGACGGCCGGCGTGAGCCGCGAACGCAGCAGCAGTGGTGCGAGCCCATCCAGCAGCGCCTGCAGTGCGCTGCGCAGATCGATCGAGGTAGCGGTAGCGCGTGCCCGGGGCATGGCCCTTCTGATACTCCCGCCTGCCGCTGACATCAAGCCGTGAAATTGGGAATTTCTTTCCGATGTCGGAGGAACAGTTCCGCCGCAAGCCGAGCCGCCGGCCCGGCGCTGTCCGGCTGCGCGAGGATCACGTACAGCGGCACGCGCCGGCAGCGCCCCGCCACGAGCGGCAACGCCGCGAGCGTGCCGGCGGCGATGCGCGGCTCGACGAGGTGATCCGGCAGCCAGGCAAACGCGAGGCCAGCCTCGACCGCCGCGAGTGATGCCTCGACGGCACTGACGGTCCAGCGCAGCGGTGAACCGAGCCAGCCCGCATCGCGCGGCCGCTGCGTGCCGGAATCGCGCACGACAGCCTGCGTATGCCGGGTCAGATCGTCGAGCGTCAACTCGCGTCCCAGCGCGAACAGCGGATGGCGGGGGCTCGCGACGGCGATGAACGTCACATCCATCAACCAGTCGCCGAGCATCGAGCCGGGCACGGACGGCGCGATCGCGACATCGGCGCGACCTTCGGTGAGCGCCTGCTCCGCACCGGACAGCACCGCATCGTCGAGCTGCAGCCGCGTGTTCGCGCAGGCCTTCTGCAGCTCTTCGAGAATGGCCAGCAGCTGCGCGCGCGGAAAGGCGGCATCGACGACGAGATGCAATTCCGATTCCCAGCCGCTCTGCAGGCTGCGCGCGAGTTGCTCCAGCGAGTTCAGCTCATCGACGATGCGCCGCGCCCGCGCCAGCAACACCGTGCCGTGCTCGTTCAATTCAGCCTTGCGGCCGCGGATCTCGAGCAGCGGCAGCGCGAGCAACTCCTGCAGTTTCGCGACCGTATAGCTGACCGTCGACTGGCTGCGATGCAGCGCTTCGGCGGCCTGGGCATACCCGCCGCGATCGACGATCGCTGCCAGCAGGGCCCATTGCTCGACGGTCGTGCGGGGCAGTTTGTCTGGCATGACACGCTTACATATCTAAATAATAGATAGTTTAGACCATATTTTTGAGCTTTTCCATCGACTTCAGGCGTTGCATGCTGTCCGCCTACAGGAGGTACCCATGATCGACATTCGCAAGAGCGCTGACCGCGGCCAGGCTGATCACGGTTGGCTCAACTCCCAGCACAGCTTCTCCTTCGCGGACTACTTCGACGCCGAGCACATCGAGTTCGGCGCGCTGCGGGTCATCAACGAGGACCGCGTCGCGCCGCGCATGGGCTTCGGCACGCATGGTCATCGCGACATGGAGATCATCAGCTACGTCCTCGAGGGCGCCCTCGAGCATCGCGATTCCATGGGCAATGGTTCCGTGATGCGCCCGGGCGACGTGCAGCGGATGAGCGCGGGCACCGGCGTCATGCACAGCGAGCGCAATCCGTCCGCCGATGAACCCGTGCATTTCCTGCAGATCTGGATCCAGCCTTCGGCGCGCGGCACGACGCCGAGCTACGAGCAGACGCATTTCACCGAGGCCGACAAGCGCGGCCGGCTGCGACTGATCGTGTCCCCGGACCGCACAGACGGCTCGATCGGCATCCAGCAGGATGCGCGGCTCTACGCGGGTCTGTTCGATGGTGATGAGCGCGCAACGCTAACGCTTTCGGCCGGACGCATGGCCTACGTGCACCTGGTGCGCGGCGCGCTGACCGTGAACGGCGTGGCGCTCTTGGCCGGCGATGCCGCGAAGCTGCGCGACATCGCGTCGGTGGAGCTCGGCTCAGGCCGGGAAGCCGAAGTGCTTGTGTTCGATCTGCCCGCCGCCACGCATTGAATTTCTTGACGCATTCAACAAAGGACTGATCATGACCAAGGTACTGGTGCTGTATTACTCGAGCTATGGCCACATCGAAACGATGGCCGAGGCCGTCGCCGAAGGCGCACGCGCCGCCGGCGCGCAGGTGGACATCAAGCGCGTGCCCGAACTCGTGCCCGACGACATTGCGCGCAGCTCGCACTTCAAGATGGACCAGAAGGCGCCCGTGGCAAGTGTCGCGGAGCTCGCGAACTACGACGCCATCGTGTTCGGCACTCCGACGCGCTTCGGCAACATGGCATCGCAAATGCGCAACTTCCTCGACCAGACTGGTGGCCTGTGGGCGAAGGGCGCGCTGATCGGCAAGGTCGGCAGCGTATTCGCCAGTACGGCGACGCAGCATGGCGGGCAGGAGACCACGATCACGTCATTCCACACCACACTCCTGCATCACGGCATGGTGATCGTCGGTGTGCCGTATTCGCAGCCGCAGCTCTCCGACATCAGCGAGGTGCTCGGCGGCACGCCGTATGGTGCCACCACGATCAGTGGCGGCGACGGCAAGCGACAGCCCGTCGAGAAGGAACTGGCGCTGGCCCGCTTCCAGGGCGAGCACGTGGCGAAGATCGCGTCGAAAATCGCGGCGAAGCCGCTCAGCTGACTCAGCCGAGCGTCGACTCCCAGAGGCGTCTGAGCCACTGGGGTCGCACGCTCGCGAACACGATCAGGGCCGCCGGCAGCACGAACCATCGCGTGTCTGCCGACAGGCCTTCACCGGCACCCGGCAGCTGCAGCTGAAGCGCGAGTTGTACGCCCGCGATCTGCCATAGCCCACTGGTCAGCGCGACCGCCACCAGCGCGATCGCCCCGAGTGCCAGAACTGCCATCAGTGCGCGCCACCGCGTCTGCGACTGGGCCTCACGCAGAACCGCATACTCACGCAACGCAAGGTCCAGCGCCGCGCGCCGATCGAGCCGCGCCTCCCGCTGCCGCTCGGCTTCCAGTCGCACGGCGAGTCGTGCATCGAAGTCCGCTGCGGGGCACGGCCCTGCGAGCAATCTTGAGAGACGGGCGTCGAGATCGTTCATGAAGGAATCCCCGTATCATCTTCCGGCGACTGTGCATCGCCCATTGCCTGCGCGAGTTGGCCACGCGCACGATGCAGCAGCGTCTTCACCGTGCCCAACGGCATCGCGAGCATCTCTGCCACTTCATCATAGGATCTCCCCTGAAGATAGAAGAGCGTCACGACCTGCCGCTGCTTTTCCGGCAGGTTCGCAAGCGCAGTGGCGAGTCGTTCCTCTTCCGCAGCACCACGCTCTTCCTGCGCCTCGGGCGCTCGCGCTGCCAGCGCCGTTTCGGCTTCCGCAAGCACTATCTCGTCCTGCAGCGACACCTGCTGGCGTCGCTGGCGCAGCGCCGAGATCGCCGCATTGCGCGTGATCGCATAGATCCAGGTCGAGAAGCTCGCTCTTGCGTCGAAGGACGGGAGGGAACGCCAGACCTTGACGAATACGTCCTGCGCTACATCATCCGCGATGGCCGAATCCTTCACGATGCTCCAGGCGAGGCTGTACACCTTGCGGCGATACTGCGGCAGGACGGCAGACAGCACGGCATCGCGCTGCCCGGCACGGACGGCCGCCACGATCGCTGAATCGTCCATCAAGGGCGGCTCATCATGTCAGGCGGTCGTCCACGATCTTGATACGCGCGGAGGCGCCGGAAGGTTTCACGATCTTTTTTGGCTCTTGGTGAAACCCGCGACACCCAGCCCGCGTATCAACCCCATGAGCACGCACGACACGACTTCCGCCCTGCTGGCTGGCGCCCTCGCCGGTTACCTGCTGGCTGAGTACGGGCCGCGGCTGCTGCCGTTCCGCGAACTATTTTCCCTCATCTGGAGCTGAAGACCATGGGCCCGGGAGAAATCGGCGTATTGATTCCCATCATCGCGATCGTCATGGGCGTCGGCCTCGCCATGATCGAGACGATAGCAAGTCATCGGCGCCGCAGTCAGGCGCTCGAGCAGCGCCATCGCGAGCGCATGGCTGCAATCGAGAAAGGGGTCGAACTGCCACCGGATGCCAACGATCCGGAAGCGCAGCTCGAACTGGCCAAGGCGATGCGCAAGCCGCGCTTCATGCTGCGCGGGTTCGTTCTCGTGGGTATCGGTGGCGCATTGATCGCCACCTGGCCAGGTGGCGACGAACATGTGATGCACACGATCGGCTGGGTCGTGCTCGCGATCGGTGTCGCGCAGCTCTTGTATTATGCGATCGAAGGCCGCAAGGAACGCGGCCCGGAGAGCGGGCCGCCGGGCACGCGACGCTGAACTCCGTATACGATCAGGCGCTGGCCAGATCCGCGAGCAGCGCGCGCAACGGTCGCGGACGCGCGACCGCATAGCCCTGCAGGGAGTGCGCACCGGCCCGCTTCATCTGCGCGCACAGCTCATCCGACTCCACGCGCTTGGCGCGCACCTCGATGCCGCAGGCGGTCGGCAGGCCGCCCGTCGTCGCCGCCGCGACGATCGAGTTCACGTCGAATCGCCCGGTCACGACCAGCGTCGCATCGACGTTCAGCGTCGAGACAGCGAGATCACCGAGTCGCGCATGCTCGCCCGACGCACAGTCGAAATCATCCAGCGTCCGGCCGCAGCCGAGCCGGCGCAGCCTGCGGAACAGATCAGCGAGCATGTCGCCATGCCGCACCGCCACGTCATGATCCGTCTCGAACGACAGCCAGTTCGCGGGTACGCCGGACTGAGTGATCGTCGTTTCCAGGAATTCCGCGAATTGCGGATCGACGATCGATTCCTCGGTCAGATTGATCGACATCTCCGGTGCCGCAATCGCGCCGGATCGATGCCAGTGACGCAGCACGCCAAGCGAACGTTCGACGACCCAGCGATCCACCTCGGACAGCATGCCGCCCTGCTTCGCCGCATCGAGCAAGGCTGCCGGCGATTCGACGATGCCACCGGGCGCCTCCACCCGTAGCAGTACTTCGAAGCGCTGACGCGGCGAATCGGCGCTCGATTCGATCGATTGGGCGTAGAGACGCAGGCGATCGTTGGCCAGGATGTCGCGGACTTCCGGCGCGCTGAGCACTGCCCGGGCGCGCGGCCGGCGATCCAGGTCAGGCAGCTCGAGCACCACCGTACTGTCGTGACTGTCGGACTGCGCGATCTGCAACGCCCGATCGAAAGTCTGTCGCGCAGCGCATTCCGCCACACCGACACTCAACTGCAGCGCGATCGGCGGATAACCGAGTCGCAGGCCTGAGACTTCGCGCCGGATGCGCCGGGCTACGGCGTGGGCATCGATCTTCACGGATGCCGGCAGATGAATCGCAAACTGGTCCGGCGCACACCGCGTCGCGATCGCCGCGGCAGGCAGCTGCGGCGCACGCAGGCGCTGTGCCACCCAGTCGACGGCCGTGCGACCGGACAGTTCTCCAAGCGTCTCGCGGATCACATCGAGATTCTCGAGCGTCACGACCAGCAGTGCGCCCGCAGCGGTCGTCGCGCCCACGGAAGCGGCACGAGCCAGCGCTTCGAAGGTGGCATGAGCGAGCAGTGGCGTTGCAACGTCCGGTGCGTCGTCACGCAGTACGGAGCCAAACTCGAGCGCGGCCTCGCGCGCAGCCTGCGCCTCGAGATCCGAGAACGAGGCATGCTGACTTCCGCGCAGCAACGTCAGTTGCCCGATTCTCTGACCGCCATCGTCGTAGATCTGACAGACCAGAGATTCCGCCGATCGCTCCGGCATGCGCAGCGCGAGCAGCGCCTGCTCGCCCGCCGACCCCGCATGCCAGTCCATGATGCGCCGGGTGTCACCGTCCACCCGTAGCGCCGCCGCATCTGCGCCGAGATGGACGCGCACCAGGCGCAGAAGCTGCTGCGCACGTTGCACCTGGGGTCGCGACAGGGGACCGCGCGCCGCTGGCGTCACGATGTCGTGCGCGGGAGCGGCGCCAAGCGAGGCGAATTGACGCAGCAGCGGTGCGAGCGTGGTCTGCATGTCTTCTACCGGCGGCAGCTGGCCCGCCGCACCCGGCACGCAGCGCAAGGCGAGCACGCCGCTGCGTCGCAGTTTTGTCCCGCGCTGCGCAGGCAGCGGCAGCGCGTAGACGCGCTCGCCGCGCGTATCGTCCCGTGATGCGCGACTGCGCGCGTCGCGGACCGGCTTGCGGCTCTCCAGCGCCGAATCCATCAGATCGAGGAAGGCCCCCGTCGTGCAATCCTCGGACAGCGCGACCAGTCTGCCGCGATCATCGAAGAATGCGAGCGCATCGGTCTCGGGAACGATGCGCTGGATCAGCCGTGCAGCCGCGCTGCACAGTTCGCGTGAGTTGAGATCCGGCACCGGTTCCGACGACACGACAGGACTCCACGGGTTGGGGTGGACTCATGATGTCGCATCGCTGCTCGCGCCCTGCTGTCGCGCGCCGCCGACGCTGCCGTTCACAGACAGCAGCGCATCCACCACAACGTGTTGGACATAACTCACGTCAGGACTTGGTAGACAACTCCCGCCAGCGACCCGAGGCCGCCGCCGACCAGCACTTCCTTCAGCGAGTGCCGCGCAAGCAGGAGCCGCGACCACGCCACTGCGATCGTCATCACGATGCCTGCCGTCATCGCCCACGGATGAGGCCACAGCAAGGCCGTCGCAAAGCACGCGAAGCCGACATGCAGCGACACCTTGATCCACGCTCCAGTCAGGAGCGCGATCGTGCACAGCAGTGCCAGCAGGGCCAGCGCCACCGGAAGTTGGATGGATGCCGCGCGAGTCCAGGTGAACGCCGCGGCCCCCGCGAGCAGGACGATCAGCAGCAGATTCAGTGAGCGTCGCTCGGACCTGCGCGATGCGTCGACGTGCTGCCAGGCGCCGGATCGAACCTTCATCAGCGAGTAAGCAGTCACGAAAAGCGCGAGGCCAACAGCGATGACCATGAGTCGTTGCACGGTCGCCGCGGGCGCGCCCTGGTGGATGGCTACCCAGATCAACGCCGCCGGCACGAGCACTGCCGGATGACCGATGATCGAGATGAAACGCGCAACCGAATTCGTCAATGGACTCATCCGTCGACAGGCTGCAGCGGCGTCTCTAACGTCAGCTGATAGAAGCCGAGATCCAGCCAGCGTCCGAACTTGAAGCCGGCCTGGCGGACGGTACCGACCAGTTCGAACCCGAGCTTGCGATGCAGCGCGATGCTGCCGGCATTCTCGATATCGATGCCACCGATCATCACGTGCACGTCTTGCGTACGCGCGCGGGCGATCAGCGCGGTGAGCAAGCGCTCACCGATGCCAAGTCCGCGATGCGAGTGATGGATGTAGACCGAGTGCTCGACGGTGTACTTGTACGCAGGCCATGCGCGAAACGTTCCATAACTGGTGAATCCGAGCAGCCGGTCTGCATCGTCGACTGCGCCGATGACCGGAAAACCTCCCTCACGCTTGGCCGCGAACCAGCCCGCCATACTTTCGATAGTGCGCGGACGATAGTCGTAGAGGGCCGTTGAATTGACGATCGCTTCATTCAGGATCGAGAGAATCGCCGTGCCGTGTGCGTCAGGGCTGCAATCGATCAGACGCGTCATCGCGTGCCCCCTGCAGATTCTCGATCTTCTGCTGCAACCGGGCGTGATACGCGCGGTCGCGAAAGTGCATGCTTAAAAAGGCGCCGTTGACCAGGACGGCGAGCACGGCGACCAGCCCGAGTCCGACGGACGACTGCCGGACCGCGATCAGCAGAATGACGATCAGCAGGTCCGCCACGACCAGCACTTTCCAGCCAGGCCCCGCTGCGACCCGGTTCTTCAGCGATGCGAGCGAGCCGCGCGGCGACTGCTCGAGTTGCTGCACGCGTTCCACGAGCCTCGTCAGCGAGAGATTGTCGTTGCGATCCGCGACCGAAAGGCACACCGCGAACTCATCCTGTACTTCGTCGAGAAAGGCGTTAAGACGACGCAGCCCGCGAAACGAATCGTAGACCGCGCGCTTCTTAGCGGGCCGCGCCAGCAGGAAGTCGAGGAAATGTGCTTCTTCGAACGGCGCGCCGGGCATTGCGCGATGCTTTCCGAACAATTCGAGAATCCGCTGGCGGACGCTCGCAGTCCGGGCCACCGTCAAGACGCGGCCGCTCCGACATCTTTATAGAACAGTGCATCGTCGTGCATTGCGCTGCCATCAGGATCGACTGCGAAGCGCGGAATCATGCCGACGTAGACCCAGCCGAGCCTGCGGTAAAGCGCCTCCGCGGCGCCGCCGCGCTTCGCATCCAGCGTCAGCAGCCGGAAGCCCGCACGTGCGCCGGCCTGCTCGATCGAATGCATCAGCTGCGAGCCGAGTCCACCGCGCCGGGCGCGCCGATGCACCAGCAGTTTGGCGACCTCGGCGCGATGCGGCTGGTTCGGCGCCCAGGCCGGGTGCATCTGCACTGTGCCGACGATCCCCTCCGCATCACGCGCGACGAGAATCACTGCGCCCGCCGCCGCCGACTCGAGCATGCCACGCCACCACTGCTCCGCTTGCTCGAGCGACAGCGGCAAAACGAAGCTGACCGCCGCGCCGGATTCCACCGCGTCGACCAGTAACCGCGCGAGATCGCGAACGTCCGCATCGCTGGCGGGTCGCGCGAGCGGCTCGACGATGAAGGCGGATGGCCGCACCGGCGACTCTTTGCCCGACGCCATGGCGGCCGGGTACTTGCGCAGCAACTCGACCGACCGCGTGGGCCGGGGCGACAGGTCGCCGCCGCAATTCGGGCAGCGGCCGGCGAGTGACCCGCTGGCGCAGGTGCTGCAGTAGGTGCATTCGAAGGAGCAGATCCAGGCCCCGGTTGACTCACCCGGCAGGCCGACCCCGCAGCGCTCACAAGCCGATCGAAGTTCCAGCAAGCCTTCTGCCCTCCATCAGGGCCAACCCCTGAAGCGGACCCTGAGGATCGCAGAACCCGCCGGCCAAGACGAATGCACATTGCACACGCGTCGCGCGAGGAACCCGCGAAAGCGAGTTTTAGTCAATGCTATCAATATATTACGGGAAGGCAGCCAGGCCTGACGGGGCCGCAGCCGGACACGCGGGGGCCCCCGTCCCCGCCAGCAATCTCGCGCGGTTTCTTGGTGCGGATGGCCCGGTCGTGTCAGAATTCGCGGTTACATCGCGTCGTGCCAGATCCACCCCCCGCAGCCCCCCGTGCTGGCGGGTCTGTTGCCTCGTCGCCCCGCTCAATTCAACTCTGCTACGGAATCTGCCATGCCCCGCACAACTCCCCTGTCCGACATTCGCAATATCGGGATCATCGCCCACGTCGACGCCGGCAAGACGACGACGACCGAGCGCATCCTGTATTACACCGGACGCAAGCACACGATCATCGACGTCCACGACACGAAGGACCTCAAGACTTCGACGACGACGGACTACATGGAGCAGGAGCAGAAGCGCGGCATCACGATCCAGAGCGCCGCGGTGTCGGCCTTCTGGCGGGGCAAGAAGATCAACGTCATCGACACCCCGGGGCACGTCGATTTCACGATCGAAGTGAACCGCTCGCTGCGCGTGCTCGACGGCGCGGTCGTCGTGTTTGACGGCGTGGCCGGTGTGGAGCCGCAGTCGGAAACGAACTGGCGCCTCGCGGACAACTACGACGTGCCGCGTCTGTGCTACGTCAACAAGATGGATCGCAGCGGTGCCTCGTTCACACGCTGCGTCGACATGATCAAGAAGCGCCTCGGCTCACGGCCTCTTCCGATCCAGATTCCGATCGGCTCGGAAGACAACTTCAAGGGCATGATCGATCTCGTCGAGTACAAGGCGCTGGTCTGGGATTCGGATGACAAGGACGCGCAGTGGCAGGTTCTCGACATCACGCCGGACATCGCCGACAAGCTCGGCATCACCGTCCCGAGCGATCGCAAGATCCTCGATGACGTCGAGAAGTACCGCACTGAACTCGTCGACACCTGCCTCGAGATGGACGACACGGCGATGGAAGCCTATCTCGAAGGCACGATGCCCTCGATCGACACGCTGAAGGCCTGCCTGCGCAAGGGCACGCTGACCTCGGCGTTCAACCCGATCCTGTGCGGCTCCTCGTACAAGAACAAGGGCGTGCAGCAGATGCTCGACGCCGTCGTCGATTACCTGCCGGCTCCGACGGACGTCGCCTCGATCAAGACGGTGGACGCAGACGGCAACCCGATCGGCGAACGCGCCTGCTCGGACGACGAGCCGTTCTCGGCGCTCGCGTTCAAGGTCATCAACGACGTCTACGGCGCGCTGACCTTCATCCGCGTGTACTCCGGCGTGCTGACGCGCGGCGCGTCGGTGCAGAACTCGACGCGAGGCAAGCGCGAGAAGATCGGCCGCATGGTGGAGATGTTCGCCAAGGATGCCAACCCGATCGAAGAAGCCCGCGCCGGCGACATCGTCGCGCTGGTCTCGCTCGCCGAAACCGAAACGGGCGACACGCTGTGCGATTCGGCCAACCCGGTCGTGCTCGAGCGCATGCGCTTCCCGGAGCCCGTGATCAGCGTCTCCGTGAAGGCGAAGGCCAAGGGCGACCAGGAGAAGTTCAACGCAGCACTCGGCAAGATGGTTCGTGCCGATCCCTCGCTCCACCTCGAAACAGATCGCGAAACCGGCCAGACGATCCTGCGCGGCATGGGCGAGCTGCACCTCGAGGTGACGCTGGACCGCATGCGCACGGAGTTCAACGTCGAAGGCGTGATGGGCGAACCGCAGGTGGCTTATCGCGAGACGCTGACCAAGCCGGTCGACGAGCACTACACTCACAAGAAGCAGACCGGCGGTTCGGGCCAGTTCGCCGAAGTGTGGATCAAGTTCGAGCCGCTCGAACGCGGCAAGGGCTTCGAGTTCGTCGACGACACGACCGGTGGCTCGGTGCCGCGCGAGTTCGTGCCGGCCGTCGAGAAGGGCCTGAAGATCCAGAAGGAAGACGGCGTGCTTGCGCACTTCCCGACGGTCGACTTCCGCGCCACGCTCTATGACGGCAGCTACCACGACGTCGACTCGAACGCCCTGACGTTCGAAATCGCGGCGAAGGCCTGCTTCCGCGAGGCGATCCGCAAGGGAACGCCCGTGCTGCTCGAGCCGGTGATGCGCGTCGAGACGGTGACCCCCGGCGACCACCTGGGCGACGTCATCGGCGATATCAACCGCCGTCGTGGCCAGATCCTCGAGCAGCTCGAGCGCGGCACGAACATCGCCGTGGTCTCGACGGTGCCGCTGTCCGAGATGTTCGGCTACATCGGCCACCTGCGTGGCATGACGAGCGGCCGCGCCTCGTACACGATGGAGTTCTCGCACTACGATCCGGTGCCGCGCAACGTCGCGGACGAAGTGATCGAAGCGTCGAAGAAGCCGGCGGCCTGAGTCTGTCGATCGCGTCGGGCACCTTCCCTGCCCTGCAATGAAGAAGGCCCCTCACGGGGCCTTTTTCTTTTGTGCGGTGGCTTGATCCTGTGGGATGCTCGCCACATGTCACCCCACCGCAGCATCATCGCGACCGGCGGCGCTTGTTTCATCGTCGGTGCACTCGCCTTCGTCGGCGTCTTCAGTTATCTCGCCGCAAACTTCGATTACCCGAACGTGCTCGACGGTACCGCGGCAGATGTCTTGCCGAAGCTTCGTGACGGAGGCTCGACGATGCGTGCCGTGTGGGCGTTGTACGCCTTTCTGCCGCTGCTGCTGATCCCCGGTGCGGTCGGCGCATGGTTTGCGTGTCCGACGAGTCGCGGTCGAATGACCGTGGCCGTGCTGGCAGTCTCGATCGGCGCGCTCGC
>ERZ795044.3964-NODE-3964-length-12281-cov-6.240226_pt1 | contig 12281 bp, 12 predicted proteins | sample MGYA00375128_ERZ795044 | MGnify/ENA primary metagenome ERZ795044 (study PRJEB30173, sample SAMN05720213) | anaerobic digester metagenome | isolation source: active sludge of municipal wastewater-treating anaerobic digesters | place: USA | collected 2014-12-22 ... | reverse complement strand
ACGGCTTCCTCGGCTACCCGCTGCTGCAGGCGGCCGACATCCTGATCTACAAGGCCGCGTACGTGCCGGTCGGCGAAGACCAGGCCTCGCACGTCGAGCTCACCCGCGAAGTGGCGCGGCGCTTCAACCACCTCTACGGGCGGCACGCCGACCACGAGGCGCGCATCGCCGCGGCACTGGCCAAGCTGCCGAAGGACGACCAGCGCTACTACGAGAAGCAGCGCAAGGCCTTCGGCGAGACCGGCAGCGCCGAGGCGATGGGCCGGGGCGAGGCGCTGCTGGCGCGCGCCGCCGCGTCGGCCGCGGGCTGGACGCCCGACGACGGCGAACTGCTGCTCGGCCACCTCAAGGGCAGCGGCAAGTCGGTGCTCGTCGAGCCGCAGGCGCTGCACACCGAAGTGCTGCGCCTGCCGGGGCTGGACGGCACGAAGATGAGCAAGAGCTACGGCAACGCGGTGCTGATGCGCGACGAACCCGCCGTCGTCGAGAAGAAGATCCGCGGCATGACCACCGACCCGGCGCGCGTGCGCCGCAGCGACCCGGGCGACCCCGAGAAGTGCCCGGTGTGGTCGTTCCACAAGATCTACAGCGACGACGCCGTGCGCGACTGGGTCGTCCAGGGCTGCAAGAGCGCGGGCATCGGCTGCCTGGACTGCAAGCAGCCGGTCATCGACGCGGTGCTGGCCGAGCAGCAGCCGTGGCGCGAGCGCGCCGAGCCCTACCTGACGAACCCGAAGAAGATCCACTGGATCGTCGAGGTCGGCACCGAACGCGCCCGCATGACCGCGTCGGTGACGATGCGCGAAGTGCGCGCGGCGATGGGGCTGAACTACTGATCGCGCGGCGTCGCGGCGGCGGTGCCGCGCGACGCCGGCCCGCCGCGGCTCAGCAGGCCGCGGTGACCACGATCTCGATCTTCCACTGCGGCTTGGCGAGGTTCGCCTGCACCGTCGCGCGCGGCGGCGCGTCGCCCGGGGCCACCCAGTCTTCCCAGACCTCGTTCATCGCCGGGAAGTCGGCCAGGTCGGGCAGGAAGATCTGCGCCATCAGGATGTGCGCCTTGTCGGTGCCGGCCTCGTGCAGCAGCTTGTCGATCGCGTCGAGCACCTGCTGGGTCTGGCCGCGGATGTCCTGCGACGCGTCGGCCGCCACCTGGCCCGCCAGGTAGACGGTGCCGTTGTAGATCGTCATTTCCGACAGTCGGTCGCCGACGTGGAAGCGGCGCAGTCCGTGATTCATTTCGAAGCTCCGTGAGAGGTGGGATTCTTGGGGTGGTCGTGGTGGTGCGAGTGGCCGCGCCCCTTGCCGTGGCCGTGGCGCACGGGCTCGGCAGGCGGCGGCGGTGCGGCCTTCTGGCCGAGCTTGCTCTCGGTGCCCGCGAGCAGCTTGCGGATGTTCGCGCTGTGGCGCCACACCAGCAGCAGGCCCATCACCGCGACGGCCATCGCCACCGGCCCCGCGTCCCAGATCAGCAACTGGTAGAACGGCGCGAACACCGCGGCGACGATGGCCGCCAGCGACGAGTAGCGGAAGAACGCCGCGATGATGATCCAGGTGGCCAGCGTGGCCAGTCCCAGCCAGGGGTTGATGCCCAGCAGCACGCCGGCCGCCGTCGCCACGCCCTTGCCGCCCTTGAACCGGAAGAAGACGGGCCACAGGTGACCGAGGAAGGCCGCCAGCCCGACCAGCGCCACCGTGCCCTCGCCCAGGCCATGGGCCGCGCCGTAGCGGTCGACCAGGAACACCGGCAGGTAGCCCTTGAGCGCGTCGAGCAGCAGCGTCAGCACGGCCGCCGCCTTGTTGCCCGAGCGCAGCACGTTGGTCGCGCCGGGGTTGCCCGAGCCGTAGGTGCGCGGGTCGTTCAGGCCCATCAGCGCGCTGACGATCACGGCGAACGACAGCGATCCGATCAGGTAGGCCACCAGGGCGGCCAGCGCGGGAAGGGTCAGTGACATCGGCGTGCGATCACGGGGGGCTTGCGGGCCGACATTGTGCCTTGCGCGCCATGCGCCGCCCCTCCGGGCGGACCCGGCGGCGGCTCAGGCTGCGGGCAGCTCGACCACGAAGCAGGTGCCGCCGCCGTCGCGCGCCTCGCAGCGCACGCGGCCACCGTGGCGCTCGGCGATCTGCTTGACCAGGCTCAGCCCCAGCCCCACCCCGCCGGCCTGCTCGGCATGGCCGGGCAGGCGGAAGAAGGGTTCGAAGATGCGCTCTCGAAAGCCTTCGGGCACGCCCGGCCCGCGGTCGCACACGCGCACCTCGGCCGTCGCGCCGCGGCGCGACAGGGTCACGGCCACCTCGTCGCCGGCGTAGCGCCGCGCGTTCTCGAGCAGGTTGCGCAGCGCGCGGCGCAGCAGCCGCTCCTCGCCCATCACGAACACGCCGTCGCCGTCGACCGCGGCGTCGACGCGCGACGCCTCCTCGGCCGCGAGCGCGAGCAGGTCGACACGGTCGCGCCGGTCCACGCCCTGCGCCGCGTCGAGCCGGCTGGCGAGCAGCACCTCCTCGACCAGCGCGTCGAGCTCGGCGACGTTGGTGTCGATCTCGCGCTTGAGCTTCTCGCGCTGCGCGGCGCCGACCTCGTCGATCATCGACACCGCCATCTTCATGCGCGCCAGCGGCGAGCGCAGTTCGTGGCTGGCGTTGGCCAGCAGCGACTGGTGCGACTTCAGCAGCGCCTCGACGCGGCCCGCGGCCTGGTTGAAGCTCGCGGCCACGGCCGCCACCTCGTCGCGCCCGCTGACCTCGACGCGGTGGTGCAGTTCGCCGCGGCCGAAGCGCTCGACGCCCTGCTTCAGCGACTCGAGCCGGCGCGTCAGCCGGCGCACCACCGGGTAGGCGCCGGCCGACACCGCGACGAACAGGATCAGCAGCACGATCAGCAGCCCCAGCCCCCGGCCGAAGCCCGGCGGGCCGAACGGCAGCAGCGGCGGCAGCTCGCGCGGCACGCCGTCGCGGGCGCCCGGCGGCCCGCCGGGCCGCGGCCCGGCGTTGCGCATGACCCACAGCGTGCGACCGTCGTCGAGGCGGATCGCGAAGGCGCGCCCCGGGCCTTCGGCCTGGCGGCGCACGAAGGACTCGGAGGCGACGATGCGTTCGCCCTGTTCGGTGTCGAGGGCCAGCGGCAGGCGCAGCCGCTCGGACCATTCGCGCAGCGCGCCGGCCTGCTCCTGCGGCGGCGCGTCGGCGCCGGGCAGCGAGCGCTGGATCAGTTCGCCCCAGGCCGCCATGCGGTCGCCCGCCATGCGTTCGGCGGCCAGGCGTTCGGCGGTGTACCGCTCCTGCTCGATGTGGCGCTGGAACAGCCAGGTCGACGCGCCCGCGAACAGCAGCAGCACCGCCACGACGGTGACGTAGATGCGCAGGTACAGCGATTTCATCGACGGCCGCGGCGCTCACTCGCCATCGTCGGCGTCCTGGCGTCGCGCGAACACGTAGCCGGCGCCCCGCACGGTGAGCACGCGGCGCGGGTTCTTCGGATCGTCCTCGATGACCGCGCGGATGCGCGAGATGTGCACGTCGATCGAGCGGTCGAAGGCCTCCAGCGGGTGGCCCTTCAGCGCGTCCATGATCTGGTCGCGCGACAGCACGCGGCCGGGGCTCTGCGCCAGCACCACGAGCAGGTCGAACTGGTGGCTCGTCAGGTCGCAGGGCTGGCCGGCCAGTCTCGCCGTGCGCGCACCGAGGTCGATCTCGAGGCGGCCGAAGCGCAGCACCTCCTCGGCGTCGGGCTGCGGCGCGGCGCGGCGCAGCAGCGCCTTCACCCGTGCCAGCAGCTCGCGCGGCTCGAAGGGCTTGGGCAGGTAGTCGTCGGCGCCGAGCTCGAGTCCGACGATGCGGTCCATCGGCTCGCCGCGCGCGGTCAGCATCAGCAGCGGCAGGTGGCGCGTGCGCGCGCCGGCGCGCAGTTCGCGGCACAGGTCGAGGCCGTCGCCGTCGGGAAGCATCAGGTCGAGCACGAGCGCGTCGAAGGACTCGGCGGCCAGGCGCTCGCGCCCGGCGCCCAGCGTCCCGGCGGTGGCGACCGAGAACCCGGCGTTGCCCAGGTAGTCGGCCACCATCGCCGACAGCCGGGCGTCGTCGTCGATCAGCAGCAGGCGTGAACTCATGGCGGGGCGGACGTCGAGGGGTTCGTGCCGGCCGTGCGTGCGCCAGGCGGCGCCCGCGTCGGCCGGCCAGGCGGTCGAAGCCCTCATTCTGGCGCCAACGGGGCGCCGCAGGCGGCCGGCGTCACGGGCGCTGTCCGTGTTCGCGTTCCATGCGCTGCATGCGATCGCGCATCTGGTCGCTGCGCTGCTTCATACGCTCGGCCAGCTTGGCGCGCTGCTCGGGCGTCAGCACCTTCGACACGTCGAGCATCGCCTGCAGCATGCGCTTGCTGGCCTGGTCGTGCTGGGCGAGCATCTGCTGGCGCACGCCCTCGGCGGCCGCGGCGTCGACGTTCGGCGCCGCGAAGACCTGCATCGCCTTGTCGCGCAGCGCCCGCCCGGCCTCGTGCTGCGCCTTCATGTCGGCCGCGGCGGCCTGGCCGATCTGCTTGATCTGCGTGCGCTGCGCGTCGGTGGCGTTCAGGCCGTCGAGCATGCGGTCGACGCCGCGGCCCATGAAGGCCGCGCCGCCCATCATGCCCGGGCCCCCCATCATGCCGCCGCCCATGTGGTCGCCGCGGGCGTAGGCCGACAGGCCCACCGTGCCGCTCACGGCGACGATCAGGCCGGCCACCCACCACTTGGCCCCGCGCAGACCCTGGCGCTCGGGGGTGGCTCGCTTCATCGATTCGGACATCGTTCACTCCATCGGTTGTGGGCACCTGCCCATGAACGAGATGGTCCGCCGCGGGCGTGAAGCCGCCTTGGCGCGGCGGTAAAGATCTGTGAATGCCCGGGCCGCGACCGGCGCCGCGTCACGGCCTGCGGGCGCGCGCGCGCTCGAAGGCGTCGCAGATCGCCTGCGTGCCGTCGAGCACGCGCGGCGAATGCTGGCTGATGTGATCGGCGGGCAGCAGCACGAGGTTGCCGCGCGCCACCGCCTTCAGCTGCGGCCAGGCCAGCCAGAGGCCGAAATGCGCCGCCAGTTCGTCCGGCCCGCCGGTGGTGAGCATCACCTCCGGATCGGCCTCGACCACCGCCTCGAGGCTGGGCTGCGGCACGAGCATCGGCTGATCGGCGAACACGTTGCGGCCGCCGCACAGCGCGATCGCGTCGCTGATCAGGTGCCGGCGGTTGATCGTCATCAGGGGCTGGCGCCAGACCTGGAAGAAGGCGTCGACCCGCGGCCGGCCGGCGTAGCGGGCGCGCAGGCCCTGCCATCGCGCGCGGAAGGCCGCCGCCGCGGACCGGGCCGTGGCCTCGGTGCCGGCGAGCACGCCGAAGCGTTCGATCGTGTCGGCGATCTCGCCGAGCTGGCGCGGTTCGTTGTAGTAGATCGGCAGGCCCATGGCCTCGAGCACGTCCATCTGGCGCTGCGCATTGCCGTGCAGCCAGACGATCACCAGGTCGGGCTTCAGCGCGAGCAGCCGCTCCAGGTCGAGCCCGCGGATGTCCCCGACACGAGGCAGGGCCTTCGCCGCCTCGGGGAAATCGGCATGGCTCACGGTGCCGACGAGGCGATCGCCCGCGCCCGCGGCGTACAGCGTTTCGGTGATGTGCGGGGCCAGGCTGACGATGCGCCTCGCCGGGCGCTCGAGCACCAGCGTGCGGCCGCGATCGTCGACGAGTTCGATGCGCGCCTGCGCAGCCGCGGCCAGCGCCGCCAGCAGCACCGCGAGCAGCGCGCGCCAGGTGCCGCTCACAGCGCCCCCTTGGCGGCCACCGGCAGCCCGGCCACCATCCACACCACGCGCTGCGCGCGGCCGGCCACGGCCTGGTGCAGCCAGCCGGCCTCGTCGACGAAGCGGCGCGACAGCGCGTCCAGCGGCGTCACGCCCTGCCCGACCTCGTTGCCGACCAGCACCAGGTCGGCGCCGGCGGCGTCGAGGGCTTCGATCGCCTCGAGCAGGGCCCGGCATTCGTCGTCGAGGTCGCCGCCCGGCGCGCCGGGCAGCGGCGCGATCAGGTTGGTCAGCCACAGCGTCAGGCAGTCGACGACGACGAAGCGCCCCGGCCCGGCCTCGCGGCGCAGCGCCTCGCCCAGCCGCACCGGTGCCTCGACCGTGCGCCAGGCCGGCGGCCGGTCGGCGCGGTGGCGCGCGATGCGCTCGGCCATCTCCTCGTCGCCGGCCAGCGCCGTGGCGATCACGACCACGGCCGCGCCGTCGGCCTCGGCGCGCGCGGCGCACTCGCCGGCGTAGCGGCTCTTGCCGCTGCGCGCGCCGCCGATCACGAGCGTGATCATCGTGCGGCCCCTTCGTGCCAGCGCCGGCCGTCGTGGTGCAGCTCGACGTGCTCGCACCAGGCGATCGGCAGGTCGGGGAACTGTCTTCCGGGCAGGCCGCGCACCTGGGCCAGCAGGGCACGCATCGGCCCGGCGTGCGCGACGACCGCCATTTCCTCCGGGCCGCAGGCCGCCCAGTGCGCAAAGGCTGCGAGCACGCGCTCGGCGAGCGCGGCGCAGGTCTCGCCGTGGCCGCCGGCAGGCTGCGCCCAGACGTCCTGCGCCCAGCGGTCGAGCGCGGCGCGCGGCACCTCGTCCCAGCGCTGGCCTTCCCAGGCGCCGAAGTCGAGCTCGCCGAGGTCGGCGTCGCGCTGCACCACCAGCCCGTCGCGCCGGGCGATGGCCTCGGCCAGCGCCAGGCAGCGGCGGGCGGGACTCGACACCACCGCCTGCACCGGCGGCAGGCGCTGCAACAGTCCGGCGATCTGGGCCGGCGCGGCGTCCTCGTCCAGGTCCAGGTCGAGGCGGCCGTAGCAGGTGCCCGGCGCGACCGCCGGCTTCGGGTGGCGGATCAGGTGCAGCTTCATGGGGTCGTGGCGCGTGCCAGCAGGGCGGGGGTGGCGAGCACGCCGAGGTAGAAGGCCAGTTCGGTGAGCTGCTGCGTGGCGCCCAGGCAGTCGCCGGTGTAGCCGCCGAGGCGGCGTCGCAGGTAGCGTGCGAGCGCCCAGCGCAGCCCCAGCGCCAGCAGCAGCCCGCCGGCCGAAGCCGCGCCGAGCCCGGCCAGCGCCGGCAGCAGCGGCAGCGCCGCCAGGGCGAGCGATGCGCCGCCGAGCTGTTCGGCCACCGGCCGCGCGCGGGCGCTGTCGTCCAGCCGGACGTAGTCGAGCTGCCAGACCATCGACGCCGCCATCCAGCGGCTCGTGCCGTGGCCCGCGATCAGCGCCGCCACGGTGGCCGGGCCCAGCGCCGACAGCAGCGCGAAACGGCCCAGCAGCACCAGCACCAGCGCGATCACCGCGTAGCTGCCGACGCGCGAGTCCTTCATGATCTCGAGCACCTGCTCGCGCGTCCAGCCGCCGCCGAAGCCGTCGGCACTGTCGGCCAGGCCGTCCTCGTGGAAGCCGCCGGTGAGCAGCACGCCGGCGAGCATCGCCGCGACCACGCCCACCGGCACCGTCGTCAGCGCCGAGACCGCGACGAAGACCGCGGCGCTGGCCGCGCCCACGGCCAGCCCGACGGCCGGGAACCAGCGCAGGCAGGCGTTCAGCTGCGCGCGGCCGTGGCCGACCCAGGCCGGCACCGGCACGCGGGTGAAGAACTGCACCGCGGTCAGCAGCACGCGGAGCTCGTCGCGCCAGGCCGATCGGTCGCTCATCGTTCAGGCGGCGCGCGAGACGCCGGCGGTGTCGAAGTCGGCCATGCGGTCGATGAACGCCGCCGCGGCCTGAAGCAGCGGCCAGGCCAGTGCGGCACCGGTGCCTTCGCCGAGGCGCAGCTCGAGCTCGAGCAGCGGCTGCGCGCCGAGCAGCGCCAGCAGGCGGCGGTGCCCGAGCTCGGCCGACGCGTGCGCGTACACGCAGCGCTCGAGCACCGCTGGCGCGAGGCGCGCCGCCACCAGCAGCGCGGCGCTGGCGATGAAGCCGTCGACCAGGATCACGCAGCGCCGCTGCGCCGCACGCAGGCAGGCCCCGGCGATCATCGCGATCTCGAAACCGCCGTACTCGCGCAGCGCGTCCAGCGGCGCCAGTGCCGGCGCGGTGCGCGCGGCGGCACGCTCGAGCACGCCGCGCTTGTGCGCCAGCGCCGCGTCGTCGAGGCCGGTGCCGCGGCCGGTGCAGTCCGCCAGCGCGACGCCGCCCAGCTTGTGCACGATCAGGCTCGCGCTGGCGGTGTTGCCGATGCCCATCTCGCCGAAGCCGAGCACCGTGCTGCCGCGCCCGCAGGCGTCGTCGACCTGGGCCGCACCGGCGCGCAGCGCGGCTTCGCACTGCGCCGCCGTCATCGCCGGGCCGAGCGCGCTGTTGCGCGTGCCGGGCGCGATCTTCGCGTCGACCAGTCCGGCGGCAGCGCCGAAGTCGTGCTTCACGCCGGCGTCGACGATCGACAGGCCCAGGCCCTGCGCGCCGGCGAAGACGTTGATCGCGGCGCCGCCGGCCAGGAAGTTCATCACCATCTGCCAGGTCACGTCCTGCGGGTAGGCGCTGACGCCTTCGTCGGCGATGCCGTGGTCGCCGGCGAAGACCAGCATCCACGGCCGCTCCAGCCGCGGCGACAGCGTGCCCTGCACGCGCACCAGCTGCAGCGCCAGCGCCTCGAGCCGGCCGAGCGCGCCGCGCGGCTTGGTCTTGCCGTCGATGCGCGCCTGCGCGGCCGCGTCGAGCGCACGCGGCAGCGCCTCGACACGCAGCAGGTCCTGCAGGCGGGCCAGGGGGTCGTTCATGTCATTCGGCGATGAAGGCGGAGGCCGCGTCGTCGCCGATGCGGCGCACCGGGTGCGCGAAGGCCTGGCTCAGCGACGCGGCGGTGAGCACCTCCGACGCGAGGCCGGCGTGGCAGCGGCCGTCGGTGCCGATCACCAGCGCATGGGTCGCATGGCGCGCGGCGAGCGACAGGTCGTGCACGCTCGCCACGACGGCACGGCCACGTGCCACGGCCTGCTCGCGCAGCAGGCGCATGGTCAGCACCTGGTGGTGCAGGTCGAGGTGGGTCAGCGGCTCGTCGAGCAGCCAGACCAGCGGGTCCTGCGCGATCAGCGAGGCCAGCGCGACACGCTGGCGCTCGCCGCCGGAGAGCGTGTCGACGTCGCGCGGCGCCAGGGCGGCGGCGCCGAGCCGGGCGAGCGCGTCGCGCGCGAGGGCCACGTCCTCGGCGCGCTCCCACAGCCGCAGGCCGAGGTGCGGGTGGCGGCCGAGCAGCGCGGCGTCGAGCGCGGTGACACCGAACATCGCCTCGGAGTGCTGCGGCAGGAAGCCGCGCACGCAGGCGGCCTCGGCCGGGCGCCAGTCGGCCAGCGGCCGGCCCGCGAGTTCGATCGCGCCGGCGGCGGCCGGCAGCAGGCCGGCCAGCGTGGCCAGCAGCGTGGTCTTGCCGGCGCCGTTCGGGCCGAGCAGGCACCAGAACTGGCCGCCGTCGAACTGCAGGTCGAGGCCTTCGAGCAGCAGGCGATCGCCGGCGCGCACGGCCAGGCCCCGCGCGGCGAGCCGCGTGCGCGGCACGCCCGGGTCGGGCGTCCGGGCGGCCCTCATGCGATCGCCCTCGCCCGCCGCTGCAGCACGAGCAGGAACACCGGCACGCCCACCAGCGACATGATCGCGCCGACCGGCAACTGGCTGGGCGCGATCACGGTGCGCGCCACCGTGTCGGCCAGCACCACGACCGCACCGCCGGCCAGCGCCGCGGCCGGCAGCAGCAGGCGCTGGTCGTTGCCGGTGTAGCGGCGCACCGCGTGCGGCACCAGCAGGCCGACGAAGCCCAGCGCGCCCGCGGTCGTGACCGCGAAGGCCGTGGCCGCGGCCGCCAGCACGCAGGTCGCCAGGCGCAGCCGGGGCACGTTCACGCCGAGCGCGTGGGCCCGCGCGTCGCCGGCCAGCAGCACGTTGAGCGGGCGCGCCATCGCCAGCGCGAGCGCCAGCGCGACGGCCAGCGCCGCCATCGGCGGCTGCCAGGGCTCGGCGCCGGAGATCTCGCCGATCAGCCAGAACAGCATGCCGCGCAGTTGCGCGTCGGGCGCCAGCGACATCAGGATCGTGATCAGCGCCTGCCAGCCGGCGGCGAGCATCACGCCCGTCAGCAGCAGGTTCGACGGCGCGTCGCCCGCCTGGCGCAGGCTCAGGCTGCGCAGGCCGCGGTGGCCCAGCGCGAACAGCAGCGCGATCGACAGGGCCGCGCCGCCCCAGGCCGCGGCGCCCTGCATCGCCAGCGACGCGCCGGAAAAGATCGCGAGCACGACGGCGAACGACGCGCCGCCGGACACGCCCAGCACGTAGGGGTCGGCCAGCGGATTGCGCAGCAGCACCTGCATCAGCGCGCCGGCGATCGCCAGCAGGCCGCCGACGGCAAAGCCCGCCAGCGCGCGCGGCACGCGCAGGCGCATCAGCACCTCGTGCGCGAGGCTGCCCGGCTCGCCGGCCAGCGCGCGCCAGGTGCCGGCCGGACTGGCGCAGCCCTGCGTGCCGCAGGACAGGGCCAGCGCCAGCGCCGCCAGCGCGAGCAGCGCGGCGGCCGCGGGCACGCCGGCACCGGGCCGGCGGGGCCGCGGGTCAGAGTTTCCAGGCCAGGCCGACATGGACTTCGCGTCCGGTCGCGGGGTAGCTGTAGACGGTCGAATAGCGCACGTCGGCGACGTTGGTCACGCGCGCCGTCAGCCACAGGTCGGGGGCGAGGCGCCAGCCGCCGTTCAGGTCGAGCAGCGTGTAGCCCGGCAGCGTGACGGGCTGGAAGACGGCGTAGTCGACGTCCGGCCGCGATCCGGTGCTGGTCAGCTGCGCCCGCACGCGCCAGGCGCCGAAGTCGCGCGCGAGCTCGACGCTGCCGAAGTCGCGTGCGCGGCGCTGCAGCGTGCGGCCTTCGCCGTCCTCGGGCTGCTGCGCAGTCAGGTTCAGGCGCAGCTGCCAGCCCTCGACGAGCGTGCTCGCGGTGAGCTCCAGCCCCTGGATGCGGGCCTGGGCGACGTTGATCGGCGTGCCGTTCGGACCCTGGTAGTCGATCAGGTCGGTGAAGCGGGTCCGGAACCACGCCAGCCGCGCCAGCGTGTGCCCGGACGCGTACTGCGCGCCGATCTCGAGGCTGCGCGCGTGCTCGGGCTTCAGGTCGGGGTTGCCGAATCCGAAGGGGTAGTAGAGCTGGTTGAAGGTCGGCGCATTGAAGGCGGTGCTGAGCGAGCCGAGCAGCTTCCAGTCGTCGTCCAGCCGCCAGCCGCCGCCCAGCAGCCCGGTGGTGGCCGCGCCGACGCCGCCGGAGATGCGGTCGTGGCGCAGCGCGGCCTGGACCTGCGCCCGGCCGAGGTCGGCGTTCCAGGCGAGCGCGCCGTGGTGCGTCCGGCGGGTGGTGGCGGTGTAGCCGGTGTTGCTGTCGATGTGCTGGCGCAGCGTGCCCACCGTCGCCGACAGCACCTGGCCCTCGGCCAGCGTGAAGTCGTGGCGCCAGTCGACCTGCCGGCCGGTGGTGTGGAAACGGTCCGGCGTGCCGCCGTTGGTGCGGGCGTCCGACACGTCGCGGTGGGCGCCGACGGTCAGGCGCGACTGCCAGTCCGGGCCGAGCCGGGCGTTCCAGCCCAGCGCGAGGTTGGCCAGGCGCGCGTCGAGCACATGCGTGTCGGTCGGCGACGGACCGCCGGCGTAGTCACCGGACTGGTCGTATTCGGTGCGGCCCTGCTGCAGGTACAGGCGCGCGTTCAGCGCGTGGTCGGCCGAGACCCGCTGCTGCACGCTCGCCGTCAGGCCGGTGTTGCGGTAGCCGTCGTCGTCGGGGTTGACGTTCGGGGCGAGTGCCGGGTCGATCGCGGTCTGGCCCGCGGTGCGGAAGTGCGACACGTGCAGGTTGTAGCGCGTGTCGCCCGACTCGCCGCGCCAGCCGGCCCCCAGCCGGCGTGAGGCCCGGCTGCCGATCTCGAGCAAGGCACTGCCGGCCGCGGCGCCGCGGCCCTGCCGCGTGAACACCTGGATCACGCCGCCGACCGCCCCCGAGCCGTACAGCGCCGAGACGTTGCCGCGCACGATCTCGAGGCGCTCGATCTCGTCCAGCGGCAACTGCTCCAGGGCCGCCGTGCCCAGCGTGGCCGAGCCGATGGCCACGCCATCGAGCAGCACCAGCATCTGCCGGCCTTCGCTGCCGCGCAGGAAGGCGGTGGCCGGCGCACCGTGGCCGCCGCTTTGCGTGTAGTCGAAGCCGGCCAGGCCGCGCAACAGGCCGGGCAGGTCGACCTGGCCGCTGTCGCGGATCTCGCGCTCGGTGATCACGCTGGTGTGCGC
>ERZ795044.3960-NODE-3960-length-12289-cov-5.661027_pt1 | contig 12289 bp, 14 predicted proteins | sample MGYA00375128_ERZ795044 | MGnify/ENA primary metagenome ERZ795044 (study PRJEB30173, sample SAMN05720213) | anaerobic digester metagenome | isolation source: active sludge of municipal wastewater-treating anaerobic digesters | place: USA | collected 2014-12-22 ... | reverse complement strand
TTCTCGAGCTCGGCGTAGAACTCCTTCAGCAGCGCGTCGCCGACCTGCGGCGCGTACTTGTCGATCACCGGCTTGACCTTGTCGCGCATGCGCGCGAGTTCGGCGGGTGACAGGTCGTTGATCTGCATGCCGTGGCCGATCAGCACCTGGCGCGACTTCTCGCCCATCTCGCGCGCCACCTTGCGCTGGTAGACGCTGGCCTCGTTCGACGCGTCCTGCAGGATCTTCTTCTCGTCGGCCGACAGCGTGTCCCAGAACTTCTTGCTCACCAGCATCATCTGCGAGTTGTAGATGTGGCGCGTGGCGCTCATGTACTTCTGCACCTCGTAGAACTTCGAGGCCTCGGCGGTCGAGTACGGGTTCTCCTGGCCGTCGACGGCCTTCGACTCGAGCGCGGTGTACAGCTCCGGGAAGGGCATCGGCACGGCATTCGCGCCGAGGGCGTTGAACATGTCGATGTACAGCGGGTTCAGGATCGTGCGGATCTTCAGGCCCTGGATGTCCTCGAGGCGGGTCACCGGCCGCTTGCTGTTGGTGATGCTGCGGTAGCCCTGCTCCATGTAGCCCAGGCCGATCAGGCCCTTCTCGGGCAGCTTGTCCATCAGCTTGCGGCCGACCGGACCGTCGAGCACGAAGTCGGCCTCGCGCTCGTTGGCGAACGAGAACGGGAAGTCGAGCACGACGAACTCCTTGACCATGCCCACCAGCTGCGCAGGCGCCATCGAGGCGGCCTCGATCGTGCCGCCCTGCATGGCCGAGGCGACCTGCTGCTCGCCGCCGAGCGTGCCGCCCGGGAAGACCTTGACCTTGATCTTGCCCTCGCTCTTGGCGGCGACGAGGTCGGCGAACTTCTTCGCGCCGATGCCCTGCGGGTGGTCGAGCTGGTTGACGATCGGGAACTTGATCGTGCGCTCCTTGATGTCGGCGGCGGCGCAGGTGCCGGCGGCGGCCAGGGCGAGGGCGGCCAGCAGCAGGCGGCGCACCGGGGTGTAGGCGGGGGTGTTCATGGCGGGGTCTCCAGAGGGAACAGGGGCATGCGGCCCGTTCGGGCCGGTGGGGGGGTGGGGGTGCGCGAACGGCTAGCCGACGCGGGCGATCTCGTCGAGCAGCGCGGCGCTCATCGCCTCCAGCGGTGCCGGGTGGCCGGTGTAGAGCTCGATCTGGCCGCAGAACTGGTGCAGCAGCATGCGCGTGCCGTCGATCGCGCGGCAACCGAGCGCGCGGGCGTCGCGCACCAGGCGGCTGTCGACCGGGATGAAGGCCACGTCCATCACGAACAGGTGCGGCGCGAGCCGCCCGGCGATCGGGTTCACCTCGGGGGCGCGGAAGCCCGCCGCGGTGGCGTTGATCACGCCGTCGAAGCCGGCCGGGTCGAACGCGTCGAGCGTGCCGCCGAAGGCGAGGCCGAAGTCACGCGCCAGCGCCTGGCCGCGCTCGGCGCTGCGGTTGAACACGGTGAGCGTCGCGCCGGCATTGCGCACGCCGTAGGCGATGGCGCGCGCCGCACCGCCGGCACCGAGCAGCGCGATGCGCCGGCCGGGCAGCGCGGTGATCTCCTCGAGCGCGCGCACCGCGCCGATGCAGTCGGTGTTGTAGCCGGTGAGCCGGCCGTCGACATGGTTGATGGTGTTCACCGCACCGATGTCGCGCGCGGTCGCGTCGAGCGCGTCGAGGTGCGGGATCACCGCCTGCTTGTGCGGCATCGACACGTTCAGGCCGCGGATGCCCAGCGCCCGCACCGCGGCGATCGCGCCGGGCACGTCCTCGACGCCGAAGCACACGAAGGTGTAGTCCAGGCCGAGCGCGCGGTATGCGGCGTTGTGGACCTTGACGTTGAAGGTGAACGGCGTGCCCATGATCGAGCCGCACAGCGTGGGAATGGAGCGGGGCATGGCGTGGGCCTTTCAGGTCGGCGGGAGGGTCAGGTCGTAGGCTGCGCGCGGCGCCTGGCCGGCGAGCGCACGCAGCAGGTTGTCGGTGGCGAGCTCGGCCATCGCGCGGCGGGTCTCGTGCGTGGCCGAGCCGATGTGCGGCAGCGGCGTGACGCTCGGGTGCGTGCGCAGCGGCGAGTCCAGCGGCAGCGGCTCGGTCGAGAACACGTCCAGCCCGGCGGCGCGCAGGCGGCCGCTGTCGAGCGCCGCGAGCAGCGCCGCCTCCTGCACGATCGGGCCGCGCGAGCCGTTGACGAAGATCGCGCCGGGCTTCATCAGCGCGAACTCGCGCTCGCCCATGCGGCCACGCGTCTCGGGCAGCAGCGGCAGCGTCGAGGCGACGATGTCGGCGCGCTGCAGCAGCTCGTCCAGCGGCACGTGCGTGGCGTGCCCCGCGAGCTCGGGCAGCTCGACCGGGAAGGGGTTGTGGTACAGCACCGGCATGCCGAAGCCCAGCGCGGCGCGCCGGGCCAGCGCCTGGCCGATGCGGCCGAAGCCGAGCACGCCCAGGGTCTTGCCGTGCACGTCCCAGCCGAACAGGTCTTCGCCGATGTTGCGCGTCCAGTGGCCGTCGCGCACGTGGTTCGACAGCTCGACCAGGCGGCGCGACGCGCACATGATCAGCGCGAAGACCGTGTCGGCGGTGGTCTCGGTCAGCACCCCCGGCGTGTGGCACAGCGTGATGCCGCGGCGCGCGAGCGCGGCCAGGTCGTAGTTGTCGACGCCCACCGAGATGCTCGAGACCACCTCGAGGCGCGCGGCGGTCTCGATCTCGGCGGCGCCGATCCGGTGGCTCGAGCCGATCAGTCCGTGCGCCGAGGGCAGGGCGTCGTCGAAGCGCGCCCGCTCGGCGGCGCGGCGCGGGTCGGCCACGACCACGTCGTGGCGGTCGGCGATGCGCTGCAGCAGGTCCTCGGGCAGCGCGCGGAAGACGAGCACGTTCTTGCGTTCGGGGGTCATGGGCCGGTCTCGGTGGGGTGGGCGTGGGGGCGGGCGGCCGGGGTCACAGGCCGGCCTGGGCCAGTTGTTCGCGGGTCGGCAGGCCTTCGGTGTCGCCGCTGACCTGCACCGCGCGCGCGCCGATCCAGGCGCCGCGGCGGGCCGCGTCGGCGACGCTGCAGCCGGCGAGCAGCGCGCTGAGCACGCCCACCGCGAAGCCGTCGCCGGCGCCGACGGTGTCGACGACCCGGGCGACCGGGAAGGCGGCGACCGTGCCGCAGCCCTCGCGGCCGTCGTCGAAGTACGCGCCCTGCGGGCCGAGCTTGACGATGACGCGGGCGACGCCGCGCTCGCGGTAGTGGCGCGCGATGCCGGCCGGGTCGCGGGTGCCGGTGAGCACGTAACCTTCCTCGACGCCGGGCAGCACGGTGTCGCACTGCAGGGCGAGGTCGTTGAGCGTGTCGCGCATCGTCTCGGCCGAAGTCCACAGCGCCGGGCGCAGGTTCGGGTCGAAGGACAGGCTGCGGCCGGCCGCGCGCATCGTGGCGATCGCGTGCCGGGTGAGGTCCAGGCAGTTCGGCGACAGCGCCGGGAAGACGCCGGTCACGTGCAGGTGGCGCGCGCTGCGCAGCCAGCCGTCGTCGAGGTGGGCGCGCGTCATGCGGCTCGCGGCCGAGCCCTTGCGGTGGTATTCGACGACCGGGTCGCTGCCATCGTCGACGCGGCCCTTGAACTGGAAGCCGCTGGGCGCCTCGGTCGTGACCTCGACCCGCGAGCAGTCGATGCCTTCGCCCTGCATCGCCGCGAGCAGGTAGCGGCCCATCGAGTCGCTGCCCAGGCGGCTGCCCCAGCCGACCTTCAGCCCGAGACGGGCCAGGCCGACCGCGACGTTGGTCTCGGCGCCGGCGGTGCGCTTGTGGAAGTGGTGCACCGCCTCGAGCGGGCCGGGTTCGTCGGCGACGAACATCGCCATCGCCTCGCCGAGCAGCACGACGTCCAGCGCCGCGGTCATCGCGCCACCTCGGTCTCGCGCAGCAACGCCAGTTGCTGGCGTACGACGCCGACCAGGTCGTCGCCCTGCAGCGGGTATTCGATCGCGCGCGGCGCATCGGCCGGCAGCCGGCGCAGCACGGCGCGCCAGGGCGCGGCCGACTCGGCCATCGGCACGGCGACCCAGCGCTGCGGCTGGCGCTGCACGCCCTTGCAGTGCACGTAGGCGACCTGCGGCGCCAGCGCCGAGGCGGCGGCCAGCGGGTCCTCGCCGGTCCAGTGCCAGTTGCCCATGTCGAAGGTCAGTCCCAGGTCCAGCCCGAGCTGGCGGGCCTCGGCCAGGAAGGCCTGAAGCGCCGGCAGCGTGCCGGCCGAGGCGGTCTGGTCGTTCTCGATCACCAGACCGATGGGCTGGCCGGCGACCGCACGGCTCAGAGCGGCGAGCCCGGCGGCCTGGCCCGGCGCAAAGCCGCCGATCGACATCTTCAGGCGGCGCGCGCCCAGCGCGTGCGCGCTGCGCAGGCCGCGTTCCAGCGCGTCGGCGTCGAAGCGCTGCGCGGCGTCCCAGAGGCCGTCCGGGCTCGAATACACCAGCGCCAGGCCGCGGTCGCGGGCGCAGGCGCCGATCGCGGCGAGCTCGGCCGTGCCGTCGAGCAGCAGTTCGCCGCGCACTTCGACGCCATCGGCCCCGGCGTCGGCGGCGAGTTCGACGTAGTGGCGCTGGCCCTCGCGGCGCACGGCGTCGGCGCCGAACGACGACAGCGAGATCAGGGCCGGAGGCGGTGCGGGAAGCAGGGTCACGGGGGCTCCTTCGGTTCCAGCGCTGGCCTGGGAGGCGCCGCATCGACCTCGATGCGGTTCTGTCTGAAACCGGTTTCTCCAGTATAAGAAACCGGTTTCAGAATGTGCCTGGGGTTTACCCGAAGTTCTGACGAAGGTTTCAGGCCGGCCGGGACGAGCCGCGCACGATCAGACGACCGGGCAGCACCGTGTGGCGGGGGGCGCAGGTCGCGCCTTCGAGGCGCTCGATCAGGCAGCGTGCGGCGAGCCGGCCGATGTCGTCGGTGGGCTGCGCGATGCAGCTCAGGCCCGGGCCGACGTAGGGCGCCCACTCCGGGTCGTCGAAGCCCACCAGGCCGAGGTCGGTGCCCAGCCGCCAGCCGAGCCGCGCCACGGCCGCGGCCAGGCGCAGCGTGACCACGGCATTGCCGGCGATCACGGCCGGCCGGCCCGCGCCGGCGCGCTGCTTCAGGGCACGCAGGGCGGCGTCGAGACCGGCCTCGTCGGCCGCCGTGCTCTCATGGGTGAGGCCGGCGCAGTCCGCCGCGTGCTCGCCGACGAAGGCGTGGAACGCCGCCTCCCGGTCCTGGCGCGAACTGCTCGCGCCCAGCGGCTCGGTGACGAAGAGCCACTCGCGGTAGCCCGCGTCCAGCAGGTGCCGGGCCGCCAGGCCGATGGCGCCCGCGTTGTCGAGTCCGACGAGGTCCAGCGGCGCGTCGCCCAGGCGCCGGTCGACCAGCACCACCGGCTTGCCGTGGCGGGCGCTCACTTCCAGGGCGGCCGGGTCGTGGCCGAGGGTGTGGAGGATGAAGCCCTCGACCTGGTACGACGACAGCGCCTGGATCGCCTCGCGCTCGCGCGGATCCTCGTTGCCGAGGTTGACGAGCATCACCAGGTAGCCGGCTTCGCGGCAGGCCTTCTCGGCACCGCGCAGCACCGCGACGGAAAAGGGGTTGGCCACGTCGGCGACCACCAGGCCGATGAGCCGCGACCGGCCGCGCTTCAGCGCCTGTGCCATCGGGCTGGGCGTGTAGCCGAGCTGTTCGATCGCCACGCGCACGCGCTGTGCGATCTCGGGGCTCAGCAGTTCGTCGCGCCGGTTGAGCACGCGCGACACGGTGGCCTTGGACACGCCGGCCTCCCGGGCGACGTCGTCGATCGTCGTGCGGCCAGACCCCGGCGCGGCGCGTGTCGAGGCAGGGGGCGGTGAGGCGGGCATGGTGGACCGACTCTACCTGAGGTTGAAACTGGTTTCACGTCCTGCAGGAGGACGTTGCGGTCCGGCCATCGCCCGCCGTGACGGCCCTTTCCGGGCGGGCCCGGAAGGCCTCAGTGATCCTCGAAACGGCCGTGCGTGTCTTCGGCCAGCGCGCCGGTGTCGGGGTCGACCCAGTCGGCCAGGCCGAGGTCGCGCTCGGCTTCGGCCAGGGTCTCGCCGGGCTCGATGGCGTCGTCGGAGGCGCTGTCCATGTCGGCCAGGGCCTCCGCGGCGCTGGCGAAGGGGCCGAACTGCTGGCGCCCGTCGGGGGCGACCCAGTAGTAGCCGTCGGGGTGCTGCACGAGCACGTCGCTGCCGGGCAGGGACAGGTCGATCGACGCGACGTCGTCGGTCGTGGGGTCCGGCGGCTCGGCCAAGGCCTTCTGCAGCGACATCATCCTGGGTCTCCAAGTTTGGCGTGACCATGGTACGCCCGCGACCGGGCGCCGGGGCTTGCCCTGTCGCAACAGATGGATTCCTGGGTCGGCGCGGCCGGGCCGGCGCGCGTTGGGGTGCTACCGTGCGCCGCACGAACCGACCCCTGGAGAGCCCCCGCCCATGACCGCCCCCTCCTCTGCCGCGTCGCGACTCGGCGCCGCGCTGCTGCTGGCCGCCGTCGCGCTGCTCGCCGCCGCCTGCGCCGCGCTGCCGGGGCGCGACGATCCACGCGTCACCGTCGTCGGCGTCGAGCCGCTGCCCGGCCAGGGCCTCGAACTGCGCTTCGCGGTCAAGCTGCGCGTGCAGAACCCGAACGACACGCCGATCGAGTACGACGGCGTCGCGATCGACCTCGACCTGAACGGCAAGGGCCTGGCCACCGGCGTCAGCCCCGAGCGCGGCACCGTGCCGCGCTTCGGCGAGGCGGTGTTCGCGGTGCCGGTGACCGTCTCGGCCCTGGCGGCGGTGCGCCAGGCGCTGGCGCTGGCCGATGGCCGGCTGCCCGAGAAGATCCCGTTCGTGCTGCGCGGCAAGCTCGCCGGTGGCGTGTTCGGCACACTGCGTTTCACCGACCAGGGCACGCTCGCGCTGCTGCGCGGCTTCGCCGGCGCCAACTGATCAGCGATCGCCCAGCCAGGCGCGCACTTCGGCCAGGACCCAGCCGGGCGCGTCCAGCGGCAGGTCGTGGCCGGCCTCGGGATGCACGGCGAGCGGGACGCCCCAGGCCGCGGCCAGGGCCCGCGAGCAGCGCGGGTCGACGAGCGCGTCGCGACCGCCCGCGAGCAGCAGCAGCGGCACCGCCGGTGCACGCGGCGGACCGCGAAAGCGCGCCGCCGCCACGAGCTGGCGCAGCGCGTTGCGCGGGGCCACCGGCGCGTCACGGCGCCACGCGGCCCACACCGGTGCGAGCGTTGCCGGGGCGAGCCGGCTCGTCAGGCGCAGCACGGTGCGTTCGGCCCGCAGCGCATCGCCGGGTCCGAGCGCCAGTCCGGCGAGCGCCGGCCAGGCCGTCGGCCGCAGCCGCTGCCACAGGGGTGCAAACGGCCGCAGGCTGCAGCTGACCAGCACGGCGGCCTCGACCTCGTCCGGGTGCGCCACGGCCCAGGCCGTCGCGACCATGCCGCCCATCGACAGGCCGAACAGCCGGAACGGCGGCACCTGCCCCTGGCGCGCCAGGTCGGCGCGCAGCGCCGCGAGCAGGCCCTCGATGCGCGCCGGGCTCGGCTCCAGGCGGCGAGTGCCGTTGCCCGGCAGGTCGGGCGTGAGCACCACCGCGCCGGGGAAGGCCTCGCGCCAGGCGGCCGCGAAGCCACCCCAGTGGCGTGCGTCGCGCGTCAGCCCGCGCAGCAGGACCCAGCGGGCGCCGCCGCCGGTGCGCAACCGCGGGACATTCCAAGGGTCGTCCGCCACGCTCACGGCCGCTGCCCGCGGTACCAGCGGTCGAGGGCGCGCTCGTGCTGCTGCGCGCGCGCGGTGGGCGTCGGGCACCAGCGCGCGTGGCCGATCGCCGCGCGCACCAGGAAGTCGAACCAGGGCGCATGGCGGCGCAGCACGCGCTGCTCGCGGTGCGCCACCTGCGGGTTGAACAGCCCGTGGCGCGACAGCAGCTGGCGCGGGTTCTTGCGCACCCACAGCCACGAGCCCATCTCGAGCGTCAGCGGCACGAAGACCGAGCCCGGCGCGGCGCGGGCGACGAGGTGGTCCCAGAGGTCGCCGTGGGTCAGGTACTGGCGGCTCTGCGGCTCGATCACGTAGCGGTGCTGCGGGTGGCTGGCCTCGAAGATCGCCGCGAGCGCGTGGACCTCGGCCAGCCACGGGAACGGCCGCGCGGTGTGGGCGTACGGGAACCAGAGGCGGTCGACCAGGCCGAAGCCGGAGTGGCAGTCGAGCGCCAAGCTGAAGGGCCGGCCCAGCAGTTCCGATTCGACCAGCCCGCACAGTGCCTGCGCCTCGGCCTCCATCGGCGCGCCGGCGGCGCCGCGGTACCACGGCAGGCGTGGCCCGAGACGCTGGCCGCCGACCAGGGCGAGCGCGCGTTCGGCGTCCACCGGCGCGTTGCGCATCAGGTCGACGCCGTTCGGGTTGGCACGCGTGCCGCGCCAGGTGCCGCCGGGGTTGACCAGCGGCATGAACACCAGCCGCACCGACTCGAGCTGGCGGTGCAGCGTGTCGTCCCAGGCGAGGCGACTGACGAGGCTGCGCAGCCAGGCGATCACGACCGCGGCGCCGATGCGCTCCAGGCCGTGCACGCCGCCGAAGAAGCCCACCGCCGGCACGCCGGGGTCCGGATTGCCCAGGCACATCGCCAGCACCGGGAAGCGCCGGGCGCCGCAGTCCACCGTGCACAGCTGGCGGGTCTGGAGCGCCGGCCCGGCTTCGACGGCCAGCGCGCGCAGCGCGGCCAGTTCGGGCAGGTCGTCGTCGAGGAGGTCGTCGTCGGGCGGGTTCGGGTCCACACCGTGCAGGGCTGGGGGCGAGCCCTGCATGCTGGCACCCAAGTGTGGCAGCCGCGTGTCACGCCGGGGTCATCGACCCGTCACGCCGCGCCGCTACGGTGGCCGGATCCGCCCCCCACCGAAACGCCATGACGACCCCCCTGCCCCGATTCGACCCGAACGCCTGGCTCGCCATCACCGTGGCGTGCCTGCAGGGCGTGGTCGAGTTCGTCGCGCTGTGGCGCTCGCGCCGCCTGCGGCGCTGACGGCCACGCTTTCAGGCGCGGGCATGGCGCGCGATGCAGCGCGCGAACTGCGGCGCCGCGGTGCGCTGCAGGGCGCGCAGCAGCGCGTGTCCGGCGCCCTGCGCGGCCAGGGTGTGGTGGCGCTCGCACAGGTCGGCCTGCATGCGCACGAGCAAGTGAGCGGTGACTTCGGCGTCGGCCAACGCGCGGTGGGCGCGGCCGGCCGTGGGCAGGCGGTGCAGCGAGGCCAGCGTCCCCAGGCGGTGGTTCGGCGCCTGCGGATAGAGCCGCCGCGCCAGCAGCAGCGTGCAGGCGAACTCGTGCGCCGGGTCGGGCTCGCAGCCGGCGAGCGCGGCCTCGGCCTGCCAGAAGCCGCGGTCGAAGGCGGCGTTGTGCGCCACCAGCGGGCAACCGCGCGTGAAACGCATGACCTCGTGCATCACCGCACGCGCCGGCGGGGCGCCGGCGAGCATGGCGTTGCCGATGCCCGTCAGGCGCTCGATGAAGGGCGGCACCCAGGCGCCGCTGTTCATCAGGCTCTGGAAGCGCCCGACGACGCGCCCGTCCTCGACGAGCACGGCAGCGACCTCGGTGGCGCGCGCCCCCTGCGACGGCGACAGGCCGGTGGTCTCGAAGTCGATGACGGCGATCGTTTCCATGCGCTCCACATTGTCACCGTGCCGGCGTTGACATCGCGGCGGCGATGCGCGTTGAATCGGCCTTCATGAACGCGTGATGGAGCGCACGATGAGCCATCTGCCTGGAAAGTTCGTCTGGTTCGAGCATGTCTCGGCCGACACCGCCGCGGCGGCCCGCTTCTACGTACGACTGCTCGGCTGGCGGGTCGACGCCGTGCCCGTGGGCGACGAGACCTACCGCATGATCATGAACGGCGAGGCCGGCATCGGCGGCTTTCGCACCGCCGCCCCCGGGCTGCCGGGCCAGTGGGTGTCGTACCTGTCGGTGCCCGACGTCGATGCGGCCTTCGCCGCCGCCATCGCCGCCGGCGCCGACGCGCGCATGGCGCCCACCGACTTCGGCCCCGTGGGGCGCGGCGCGACGATCACCGACCCCACCGGCGCGAGCCTCGCGCTGTGGCGCGGCGCGCAGGGCGACCGGCCCGACGCCGAGAGCACGCCGCTGGGCGACTGGTACTGGAACGAACTCGTCACGCCCGACGAGACCATCGCGCTCGGCTTCTACGAGGCCGTGTTCGGCTACACGCACGACAGCATGGACATGGGCGCGCAAGGCACCTACTACCTGCTGATGCACGACGGCAAGATGCGCGCCGGCCTGTCGCGCGCGCCCGACGGCACGCCGCCGATGTGGCTGCCCTACATCCACGTGGCCGACGCCGATGCCCTGGCGGCCCTGGCGCCGACGCTCGGCGCCCAGGTCGCGGTGCCGCCCACCGACGTGCCCGGCGTCGGCCGTTTCACGATGCTGATCGACCCCTTCGGCGCATCGATCGCGCTGATGCGCTCGAACCCGCGGGCATAGGCCCGCGCCGCGGTGGGCGCGGTCGCTGGCCGTACCATCGGCCCATGGTGGTGATTCCAGGGTATTCGTACTGGGCCTTCGTCACGCGGCTGGGCGAGGCGCAGATCCTGCTGCCGGCGGCGCTGGCCGCCTTGCTGTGGCTGCTGCGGCGCGACGAAGGTCGGCGCCTGGCGGCGTGGTGGGTCGCGCTGCTGTCGCTGGCCGTGGCGCTGACGACCGCGAGCAAGGTCGCGTTCATCGGCTTCGGCTGGGGCATCCCGGAGATCAACTTCACCGGGGTCTCGGGCCACGCGATGTTCGCGGCCGCGGTCTATCCGCTGCTGTTCGGCACGCTGGCCGGTGCGCTGCCGCCGGCCGGTCGCCGCGCCGCGTTGCTGGCCGGCTGCGCGCTCGCGCTGCTCGTGGGCGTGTCGCGGGCGGTGATCGGCGTGCATTCGTGGTCGGAGGTCGTCGCCGGCCTGGCCGTGGGCGGCGCCGTCAGCGGCGTGGCGCTCGCGCTGGCGCGGCTGCCGCGCACGACCCTCGGCCTGGCGGTGCCCGCCGCCGTCGCGCTGTGGCTCGCGCTGACGCCGGTGCACGCGCCGGCCTCGCGCACGCACGACTGGGTGACGGCGCTGTCGCTGAAGGTCTCGGGGCGGCCGGTGCCGTACACGCGTCGCGAGATGCTGCGCGAGTGGCGCGCGCGCCAGGCGCTGCGACTGGGCCGGTCCGACGACGATTGCCGCCGATGTGCACCAACTACCGCCCGACCGCCCGCGACCTGATCGCGCAGCGCCTGCACGTGGCCGACCCCGGCTTCGACTGGGAGACCGAGGTCTGGCCCGGCCACGCCGCGCCGCTGCTGCGCGTGCGCGACGGCCGGCGCGAGCTGCTCAAGGCGTGCTTCGGGCTGGTCCCGCACTGGTCGCCCGACACGAAGATCGCGCGCATGACCTACAACGCGCGCAGCGAGACGGTCGCCGAGAAGCCCAGCTACCGCCAGCCCTGGGCGCGTCGCCATTTCGGCCTGGTGCCGATGGACGCGTTCTACGAGCCGAACCATGAGAGCGGCAAGGCGGTGCGCTGGCGCATCGAACGCGCCGACGGGGCGCCCTTCCTGGTCGCCGCGCTGTGGGACCGCTGGGTCGCGCGGCCCACCGGCGAGATCGTCTGGTCGTTCTCGATGCTCACGATCAACGCCGACGCGCACCCGCTGATGCAGCGCTTCCACAAGCCGGGCGACGAGAAACGCAGCCTGGTGGTCGTCGACGAGGCGCGCGCCGACGCGTGGCTGTGCGCCGCCGACGGCGACGCGGCGCGCGCGCTGCTGCTGCCCTTCGACGCGGCGGCGTTCACGGCGCGCGCCGAGCCGCTGCCGCCGCGCGTGCGCAAGCCGGGGTGACGGCCGCGTCATGCCGTGGCCGGGGCCGGCCATGCAAACGCGGCATGGGGAATGGTGAATAACTCGGCCGGCCCGCGCCTACAGTGCTCACGCACGCGGCTGGCTGCGCCGCACAACCCCTCCGGAGACCCCCGCATGAGCAACCTGTCGTACGTCACGCCCACCGCCACCAGTCCGTGGCACACCTACCTCGCACAGGTCGACCGCGTCATCCCCTACCTCGGGCCGCTGGCCCGCTGGGCCGAGACGCTGAAGCACCCGAAGCGTTCGCTGATCGTCGACGTGCCGATCGAGATGGACGATGGCAGCGTGCGCCACTTCGAGGGCTTCCGCGTGCAGCACAACCTGTCGCGCGGCCCGGGCAAGGGCGGCGTGCGCTACCACCCGGA
>ERZ795044.3958-NODE-3958-length-12290-cov-12.865468_pt1 | contig 12290 bp, 12 predicted proteins | sample MGYA00375128_ERZ795044 | MGnify/ENA primary metagenome ERZ795044 (study PRJEB30173, sample SAMN05720213) | anaerobic digester metagenome | isolation source: active sludge of municipal wastewater-treating anaerobic digesters | place: USA | collected 2014-12-22 ... | reverse complement strand
CATCTGGTGGCTACCGAGCGCTCAGTGGCAGCCGCCAAAGCTGCTGAAGACGCCGCTGTTGCAACTGCAGCTGGCAAGCCTGTGCAATCTGCCGAAATCGTTACCAAGCGTATCGAAGGCGGTGTTCAAAAATACCTGAAAGAAGTGTCGCTGTTCAACCAGTCATTTGTGAAAAATGACAAATTGACTGTTGAGCAGATGCTCAAGGCCGCAGGTACTTCGGTCAAGGCATTTACCCTCTATGTTGTTGGCGAGGGCATTGAGAAGAAGGTTGATGACTTTGCGGCAGAAGTCGCTGCCCAGGTGGCTGCTGCAAAGCAGGCTGCGTAAACCTCTTCTGTTTCAATGCCACTTCGGGTGCCAACCCATCATTTACATCCAAAGGAACCTGTCATGACCACCGCCAAACCGGCCCACAAGCGCATTCTGCTTAAGCTGTCAGGCGAGGCTTTGATGGGGGATGACCAGTTTGGCATCAACCGTGACACCATTGTTCGCATGGTGGACGAAATAGCAGAAGTTACCCGGCTTGGCGTTGAAGTTGCCGTTGTGATTGGTGGCGGCAACATCTTCAGGGGTGTGGCGGGTGGGTCGGTCGGTATGGATCGTGCCACGGCTGACTACATGGGTATGTTGGCAACTGTGATGAATGCACTGGCGCTGGGTGACACCATGAACAAGGCAGGTTTGACTGCGCGTGTTATGTCAGCTATTGCCATTGAACAGGTTGTTGAGCCCTATGTGCGTCCCAAGGCATTGCAATATCTGGAAGAGGGCAAGGTTGTCATCTTCGCGGCGGGAACTGGCAATCCATTTTTTACGACCGATACGGCAGCCGCCTTGCGTGGTGCTGAAATTGGAGCAGAAATCGTTTTGAAGGCGACCAAGGTGGATGGCGTCTACAGTGCCGATCCAAAAAAAGATCCAACGGCCACGCGTTACACCAAAATTTCGTTTGATGCTGCCATGTCGCAAAATCTTGGCATCATGGATGCAGCCGCTTTTGCCCTGTGTCGTGACCAGAAACTGCCGATCAAGGTTTTTTCGATATTCAAACATGGCGCTTTGAAACGGGTTGTCATGGGTGAAGACGAAGGCACTCTGGTATATGCCTGACCGGATCGGTGAGGTGCCGGGTGTCTGTCAATTTTCGAATGCTCTTGCGAGGAGAGAAGCGTGACGATTGAAGAAGTTAAAAAGACAGTTGAAGGCAAGATGGACCAATCCATCAATGCTTTCAAGGGAAATCTGACGAAAATCCGGACTGGGCGGGCTAACCCCGCGTTACTGGACTCGGTTCAGGTGGATTACTACGGATCTCTCCTTCCCATCAGCCAGGTGGCCAACGTGTCCTTGCTCGACTCCCGCACGATCAGCATTCAGCCCTGGGAAAAAGGCATGGGTGCGAAGATTGAAAAAGCCATTCGCGACAGTGACCTGGGTTTGAACCCCGCGTCCATGGGCGATCTCATACGTGTTCCCATGCCGGCGATGTCGGAAGAGCGTCGCAAGGAGTTGACCAAGGTGGTCAGAGGCGAGGGCGAGAATGCGAAGATTGCCGTGCGTAATTTGCGTCGTGACGCTAACGAATCCGTGAAAAAACTGGTGAAGGACAAACTGGCGTCGGAAGACGACCAGAAGCGCTCCGAAGCGGACATCCAGAAAGTAACTGATCGGCACATTGCTGCGATTGATCAGTTGGTGGCTGCCAAAGAGGCAGACATCATGGCTGTCTGAAGACGCCCCCGATTTCTGAACTGGTCTTCATGACTGCGTCCGCTGTGGTTCCAAACCACATTGCCATCGTGATGGATGGCAATGGCCGATGGGCCACGAAGCGTTTTCTTCCCCGTCTGGCGGGTCACAAGCAAGGTGTAAGTTCCCTGAAGCGGTGTGTCAAGGCATGTGTTGCCCGTGGCGTGTCGGTGCTCACGGTGTTTGCTTTTTCCTCCGAAAATTGGCAGCGACCTGCTGACGAAGTTTCCGGACTGATGGACTTGCTGATAGGGGCGATTGCCAGTGAGGTGCCACAACTCAAGCACGATGGCGTTCGACTGCATTTTGTAGGCAATCGATCCGGCTTGTCTGACAGGCTCGTCGCCGGTCTCACAAAGGCTGAGGCCGATACCGCAGACAATGCACGGCTGGTTTTGAATGTCTGCTTCAACTACGGTGGACGGTGGGACATTGTGCAGGCTGCTGAAAGTCTGCGGTTGTCAGGGCAGCCCATCACTGAAGCGGGTCTCAATGCCGCACTGGCCTTGGCGCATGTTCCCGACCCTGACCTGTTCATCCGGACGGGTGGTGAACAGCGCATCAGTAATTTCCTGCTTTGGCAGATGGCTTATTCGGAACTCCATTTTTGTGACACCCTTTGGCCCGAGTTTGATGAATCGGCGCTTGATCAGGCGATTGAAGCCTATCGACAACGGGAGCGGCGGTTCGGGAAAACATCAGGTCAACTACGTGTTGAAGCCGGTGAATCGGTTTCAAAGTAAAGGCAGAATATGCTGAAGCAACGCGTGATCACTGCCATAGTGCTGCTGCTGGTGCTGCTGCCGGCGTTGTTCTATACCACCCACGTTCCGTTTTGCGCAATCACCCTGGTGTTGATAACGGCAGGAGCCTGGGAGTGGGCGCGATTGAATGGGTGTGCACCAATCCAGTCGTATGTGTTCGGGGTGTTCTGCCTGATTTTGTGTCTGTTGGCATGGTATGCGGGCTTGCTGACGCAGTCGCTGCGGTTGCTTTGGCTCTTCTTTGGCTCGGTCTGGGTATTGGCAGGTGCCTGGTTGTTGAAGAGCGGAGTTGCTGGTTGGCCCCGTATCCCGCAGGTTATTCGCTTGGCCGGTGGCGTTTTGGCGCTTTGTCTGGCATGGTTGGCTCTTGCGCAGGCTCGGGTGATCGGCATCAATTTCCTTCTGTCGATTCTGGTGCTCGTTTGGGTGGCGGATATCTTTGCCTACTTTGCCGGTCGGGCGTTTGGCGGCCGTTTCAGTGCTTCCCGGCTCGCGCCAACCATCAGTCCGGGCAAGAGCTGGGAAGGCGTTTGGGGTGGCATGGCTGGTGTTTTGGCATTGGCGCTCGCCTGGAGTTGGGGGGATGGCTACTGGGAAGCCTCGGTTTCCAGCTTGTATGGCAGGCTTCTCGCAAAAGGATGGTTTCTGCTGTTGTTGGCCTCGATGTTCATGGCGGCCATGAGTGTTGTCGGTGACTTGGTGGAGTCGCTGGTCAAACGCAGCGCAGGTGTCAAGGACAGCAGTGGACTGCTTCCCGGTCACGGTGGCGTTCTGGATCGGGTCGACGCACTGCTCCCGACATTGCCGATTGCGATGATGCTGTATTCAATTTGATCCCATGAAGAAACAACGTGTTGCAATTCTGGGGTCAACGGGTTCAGTGGGTGTCAGTACGCTGGATGTGATTTCGCGGCATCCGGATCGGTTTGATGTTTTCGCCTTGACGGCGTCCATGCAAACCGACTTGCTCCTTCAACAGTGCGTCGCCTTCAAACCTGCGTTTGCTGTCATGGCCAGTGCGGTGCACGGACGGGCTCTAGAGCAAAAATGTCGTGAACTGGGTCTCACCACCCGCGTGTTGTGGGGTGCCCCAGCCATTGCTGAAGTGGCAGCTCATGAACTGGTTGATACCGTCATGGCTGCGATTGTCGGAGCCGCAGGACTAGCCCCCTGTCTGGCCGCTGCAGCGGCGGGCAAGCGTCTTCTCCTCGCCAACAAGGAAGCACTGGTGGTGGGCGGAGAAGTATTCCTGCGGCTGGTGAAGCAGGGTGGCGCCCGCCTGCTGCCGATTGACAGTGAGCACTCTGCCATCTTTCAGTCGTTGCCGTCAGATACGGCCATGTGGAGTGAACAGATTGACAAGATCATCCTCACCGCGTCGGGCGGTCCATTTCGCAAACGGTCCGTGGACACCCTTAAAAGCGTGACACCAGAAGAGGCCTGTGCGCACCCGAACTGGGTGATGGGCAGAAAAATATCGGTTGACTCGGCGACGATGATGAACAAGGCGCTTGAAGTTATTGAGGCCCACTTTCTGTTTGGCGTGTTGCCCGGGCAACTGGAAGTGGTTATTCATCCTCAAAGTGTTATTCATTCGATGGTGCAATATGTCGACCATTCCGTGATTGCGCAGCTGGGTACGCCCGACATGAAGGTGCCGATAGCCTATGGTTTGTCGTGGCCTGAGCGAATGACTTCGGGCGCTGCTTCGCTGGATTTTGGCGCTTTGCAGGACATGACATTTGAGTCTGTTGACGATAAGCACGGCCACCGCGAACGATTCCCGGGGCTCGGCCTGGCATGGGATACTTTGCGGGCCACAGCCGGGACCACTGCGGTTCTGAATGCTGCAAACGAGATAGGTGTGGATGCTTTCCTGAACAGGCAGATCCGTTTTGATCAAATCCATGCGGTCAATCTGGAGACGCTCGGGCAAGTCAGTGCCGCCCCTCCCCAAACGCTGGAAGATTTGCTGGAACTTGACAGAATATCCCGTGGTGCAGCCAGTCAGGTTGTGCGGCGCATTGGCATCTGAACTGAGCAAGGAATTTCATGCTGACAATAGTTGCTTTTGTCGTCGCTCTGGGTCTGCTTATCGCCGTGCATGAGTATGGCCACTACCGGGTCGCTGTGCTGTGTGGCGTCAAGGTGTTGCGCTTCTCGATCGGGTTTGGAAAAGTTCTTTTTCGGTGGCAACCAAAAGACTCGTCTACCGAGTTTGTTATTGGCGCTTTTCCGCTGGGTGGTTACGTCAAGATGCTGGACGAGCGGGAAGCACCTGTTTCACCGCAAGAGCGGCACCTTGCATTCAATACGCAACCCTTGCGATCACGGGTTGCCATTGTTGCCGCTGGGCCGGTTGCCAACCTGCTATTGGCGGTTTCGCTGTATTCCATTGTCAACTGGGGTGGCGTACAGCAGCCCAAGGCTATTTTGGCCAGTCCCATGGTTGGTACAGTTGCTGAGCGTGCTGGCATTTCAGGTGGTGAGCTGGTTGCGCAAGCAGGGTTCGATGGGAGTCCATTGCAGGATGTGGAGTCTTTTGAGGACTTGCGGTGGCTTCTGACGCGCGGAGCGCTACAAGGGCGGGACGTGAAGCTTGCCGTAACTGGTGGTTCCGGAAGTAAATCCAGAGATGTCGTGTTGCGATTGAGCGAACTTAAAGTCGGTAATGCTGATGCACAGTTGTTTCGCGAAATCGGCATCACAGGTCCGTTGACCAGGCCTGTTATCGGGGAGGTGATGCCTGAAGGCGCTGCACACCGGGCGGGATTGCGGCAGGGAGATACCGTCATCAAAGTGGGAGCCATCCCGGTTGTTGATGGGCAGCAGTTGCGTGAATGGATCCGTTCGTCAGCCAGGTCAGGAGAGCCGGCGGAAGCCCGCTGGACCATTGAACGCAACGGCTCAGGCATGGAGCTACTGGTGAAGCCTGAAAAAAGACTGGAAGAATCAGTTGCCGTGGGAAAGATTGGCGCGTACGTAGGAGCTCCGCCAGAGTTCGTGATCGTACGTTACGGCATGCTTGAGGGTCTTTGGGGTGGCGTGACGCGCACGTGGGAAGTATCCGCTTTGACGCTGAGAATGATGGGAAAAATGCTGATCGGAGAAGCTTCACTGAAGAATTTGAGTGGACCTTTGACCATTGCCGACTATGCCGGCAAATCAGCCAGTATGGGTTTGACCCAATACCTGGTTTTTCTGGCTCTGATCAGTGTGAGCCTGGGGGTCCTGAATCTGCTGCCGCTACCGGTCCTCGATGGCGGGCACCTGATGTATTATCTTTGGGAGGGCCTGACAGGCAGGACGGTGTCCGACGTCTGGATGGAGCGCATGCAACGTGGCGGGGTTGCCGCCCTGATGGTGATGATGTTGATTGCTGTTTTCAACGATGTCACCCGGCTTCTGGGCTAGTGTTTTCGCGTCGACTGGTGTCGGCGCTGCTACTTTCTTGAATACAAATGCAATTTAAACGTTTTCAGCTGAGGGCCATTGCGGTGGTCAGCGCGATGGTCCTGATGAACCAGTCTGCCTGGGCAGTCGATCCCTTTACGGTGCGTGACATTCGGGTTGAAGGCTTGCAGCGTGTCGAAGCGGGAACTATTTTTGCGTCTTTGCCTGTGCGTGTGGGGGATACCTACAACGATGAAAAAGGCACCTCGGCCATTCAGGCGCTGTTCGGCCTGGGTGTGTTCAAGGATGTCCGTATTGAGGTCAATGGCGACGTCCTTGTGGTGATCGTCGAAGAGCGTCCCACGGTTGCCGATGTTGAATTTTCCGGAACCAAGGAGTTTGACAAAGACGTTCTCAAGAAGGCCTTGCGGGACGTTGGTCTGGCTGATGGCCGGCCGTTTGACAAGGCTCTGGTTGACCGCGCCGAGCAGGAACTGAAGCGCCAGTACATCAACCGCAGCATGTATGCCGCAGAGGTGGTGACTACGGTAACCCCGATTGAAAGAAACAGGGTGAACCTGACTTTCACCGTTGTTGAGGGTGATACGGCAAAGATCAATGAGATTCGCATTGTGGGTAACAAGGCATTCAGTGAGTCAACACTGCGCAATCTCTTTGATCTGGATACGGGAGGGTGGCTGAGTTGGTATACCAAGTCGGACCGTTATTCGCGTGCCAAGCTGAATGCAGATATCGAATCACTGAAGTCCTACTATCTGACTCGGGGGTATCTGGAGTTCAGGATTGATTCCACCCAGGTGGCGATTTCGCCCAACAAAAAAGACATTGCCATCACGATCAATGTGACGGAAGGCGAACGGTATGTGGTCTCCGGTGTCAAACTGGAGGGAAATTACCTTGGCAAAGATGACGAATTCAAGTCGCTCGTTTCCATTCGGCCAGGGCAAGCCTACAACGCTGACCAGGTAGCCCAGACAACCAAGGCCTTTACCGATTACTTTGGCAATTTTGGATATGCATTTGCCCGCGTCGAAGCGGTTCCGGAAGTTGACCGAACCAATATGCGCGTCGCGCTGGTGCTTCAGGCGGAGCCATCCCGCAGAGCCTATGTCCGGCGAATGAATGTTGCGGGAAATAGTCGCACACGGGATGAGGTCGTCCGTCGGGAATTCCGGCAGTTTGAAGCGTCCTGGTACGACGCTGACAAGATCAAGCTGTCCCGCGATCGCGTGGATCGGCTGGGGTTTTTTACCGAGGTGAGTGTCGAAACCCAGGAGGTTCCCGGATCCCCTGATCAGGTGGACCTGACGGTCAATGTAGTGGAGAAGCCAACTGGCAGCATCAGTCTGGGTGCCGGTGTTTCCAGTGGCGAAGGTCTTGTTTTGACGTTTGGCTTCAAGCAGGAGAACGCGTTTGGTTCCGGCAATTCTGTTGGAGTCGATTTGAATACCAGTAAGTCGAACCGCACCGTTGTTTTCAGCACAACGAACCCCTACTTCACTGCCGATGGTGTTTCCAGAACGCTGGATGTTTACTCCAGAAAAACAAGCCCGCTAAGTGATGAAGACGCATACAAACTGGTGACGTCAGGGGCCAGCATCCGTTTTGGCGTGCCGTTCACCGAGATAGACACGGTTTATTTCGGGGCCGGTCTTGAAAATACCAAAATTATTCCCGGAACGAGTCTTCCCGCCGCCTATCTGACGTACGCCAATCAATTCGGCTATTCAAGTTCAACTCTTCCGTTAACCGTCGGGTGGTCCCGGGATGGACGAGACAGCGCACTCGTGCCCACCAACGGTGCCTATCAGCGGGCCAGCGCTGAATGGGGTATTGGAGGCGACGCGAGATACCTTCGCGGCACGTATCAGTACCAGCAGTACTTCCCGATCAGCAAACAATACACAGCTGCTTTTAACGGTGAGTTGGGGCTTGGCAAAACGATTGGTAGCCGTCCCTACCCTTTGTTCAAGAATTTTTATGGGGGTGGCCTTGGTTCTGTTCGCGGCTTTGATTCAGGGAGTCTGGGCCCACGCGATACGGCAACTGACCTATCGTTGGGCGGCACCAAAAAGCTTGTGCTGAATGCTGAAATAATTGCCCCTTTCCCCGGTGCTGGCAATGATCGGACCTTGAGGTGGTACGGATTTGTTGACGTGGGCAATGTTTACGGTGAAAGCCAGCCCATTCGCATGAGTGAATTGCGCGCATCCATTGGCTTGGGTATTAACTGGATATCTCCGGTCGGTCCGTTGCGCTTGTCCTATGCCAAACCAGTCCGCAAGTTCAGTGGCGATAAAATCCAGACATTGCAATTTCAGATCGGAACATCCTTCTAATGAATTACTTTTTGCGTCGATGCCGCTTTGTCATGCTGTTGGGCGTTCTGGCCATGGCTTCTCAGGGCTGGGCTGAGGAGTTACGGATCGGGTTTGTAAATACAGACCGTGTACTCAAGGAAGCCAATACTGCCAAGGCGGCACAAGCCAAACTGGAGCAGGAATTCCTCAAGCGCGAGAAAGAGATTACGGACCTCGGCAGTGCCGTCAAGTCGATGACGGAGAAGCTGGAGCGTGAGGCGCCAACCTTGTCGGATACCCAACGTGCCACGCGCCAGAAACAGCTGGTGGAGCAGGATCGCGACTTTCAGCGCAAGCGTCGTGAATTTCAGGAAGATTTGAGCGCCCGCCGCAATGAAGAGTTGCAGCAGGTGCTTGATCGCGCCAACAAGGTGATTCGCCAGCTGGCTGAGACCGAGAAACTGGACCTGATCATGCAACCCGATCAGGTGGTTTACGTCAGCCCGAAGCACGACATCACCGACAAAGTCATCAAGGCGCTGAACGCGACGGGCGCCAAGTAGCGCGTGACTTTAGAAAAGTAAAGTGCTGCGGTGCTGCGTCTCGGTTCAATTGTTGAGGCACTTGGCGGCGAGCTGCATGGTGACCCGGAAGCGCGGGTATCAGGATTGGCGCCACTTGAGTCGGCTTCTCCCGATGACTTGAGTTTTCTGAGCCACCCCAAGTACAACAGCCAGTTAGCGGGTTCCAGGGCGGGCTGTGTCATTCTGAGCCCTCAGGCTTTTTCTCAGGCTTTGCGCCAGGGTGCCTGCATCGTCGCCGAGCAACCCTACCTTTACTTTGCCAGGGTAACCCAGCTCTGGAAGAAGGCTCGAAAGCCTGAACCCCCGCCTTCTATTCACTCAAGTGCAGTGGTCAGTCCGGATGCCCATGTTCATCCAGAAGCGCAAATTGGCCCCCTCTGTGTGGTCGAAAGAGGTGCCAGAATTGGCGCGGGGACCGTTTTGCGGTCACGCGTAACCGTTGGAGAAGATTGCGTCATTGGCGATCGCTGCCTGTTGCATTCCGGCGTTGTCGTCGGCGCGGATGGTTTTGGTTTCGCACCGAATGGCAATGCGTGGGAAAAAATCGAACAGCTGGGTGCTGTGCGTATTGGCAATGATGTGGAGATAGGCGCCAATACTTGCTTGGACCGTGGCGCCCTCCAGGACACGGTGATTGAGGACGGCGTGAAACTGGACAACCTGATCCAGATTGGCCATAACGTGCGGATTGGTGCCAACACGGCCATGGCGGGATGCGTTGGGGTTGCTGGCAGCGCGACCATCGGAGCGAATTGCACCATCGGTGGTGGAGCTGTTATTCTGGGGCATCTTTCACTGGCTGACAGCGTTCACATTTCGGCCGCATCGGTGGTGACGCGGTCCATTCTCAAGGCGGGCAATTACACGGGTATTTTCCCGATCGACGAGAACACCGTATGGGAAAAGAATGCGGCTACGCTGAAACAATTACATGGTCTGCGTGACCGTGTGCGGTCGCTGGAAAACACACTACAACAGGTTAAAAAATCATCATGATGGACATTCATCGAATCCTCAAGCAATTGCCGCACCGTTATCCGTTTCTGCTGGTGGATCGGGTGCTGGCGCTGGACAAAGGCAAAACCATCAAGGCCTTGAAGAACGTCACGATCAATGAGCCATTTTTCGAAGGCCATTTTCCGCACCGCCCGGTGATGCCGGGTGTCTTGATGCTGGAAGCCCTGGCTCAGGCGGCGGCACTGCTGGCTTTTGACGCGCTTGACACAGCCCCCAACGATGAGATGGTTTACTACTTTGCCGGTATCGACGGTGCGCGCTTTAAACGTCCTGTCGAGCCGGGTGATCAGTTGATTCTGGAAGTTGAACTCGTTCGCATGAAGGCAGGTATTTTCAAATTCAAGGCGCGGGCTTTGGTCGACCAGGAACTGGCGGTGGAGGCCGAATTGACCTGCGCCATGCGCGCCATTGCCTGAATCTGACTGTGCCGATGATTCACTCCACAGCGATTGTTGATCCCGGGGCCGAACTGGACAGTTCGGTGAGCGTTGGGCCTTACACCGTCATTGGTCCCTATGTCAAAGTGGGTGCAGGTACCACCATCGGGCCGCACTGCGTGATTGAGGGCCATACCACCATTGGCAGTGACAACCGGATCTTCCAGTTCAGTTCCCTGGGGGCGATTCCACAGGACAAAAAATATGCTGGTGAACCCTGTGAACTGATCATTGGCGACAGAAACACGATTCGTGAGTTTTGCACGTTCAATATTGGATCTCCGGGCGACACTGGTGTGACCCGTGTTGGCAACGACAATTGGCTGATGGCCTATGTGCACCTGGCGCACGATTGCGTGGTGGGCAACAACACAATATTTGCCAACAATTCCCAGCTGGCGGGCCACGTGCACGTGGGTGATTGGGTCATTCTGGGCGGATTTACCGTGGTGCATCAGTTCGTGCGGCTCGGCGCACACAGCATGACGGCGATGTGCTCGCTGCTTTTTGCCGATCTGCCGCCGTTTGTCATGTGTCAGGGGCAACCGGCAGCCGCGCGGTCCATGAACTTTGAGGGTCTGCGTCGCCGTGGCTTTTCGCCTGATCGCATATCCGCAGTAAAAGCCATGCACAAAGCTTTGTACCGTGACGACCTGACGCTGGAGCAGTCTCAGGCGCGCATCGCGGAACTGGCCTTGAGCCATGGTGAGGCGACGGCCGACGTGGAGCTTATGCTCTCGTTCCTGAAACAAGTCTCGCCGCAACGCGGTATTGTTCGTTAAGAGTTCCATGGACGGCGTGCCGCTTCCATCTGCGGCCCAAGTGCCCAATCCCTTGCTGACTTCCATTCCTGAAGCGTGGCCTCAGGTCGCCATGGTGGCTGGAGAAACCTCCGGCGACCTGCTCGCCGGCTTGTTGCTGGATGGCATGAAGACCCGCTGGCCCGCCATGCAATCCCGGGGCATTGGCGGACCACACATGGCACAACGCGGATTCCACGCCTTGTGGCCCAGCGAGAAGCTGGCTGTGCATGGGTACAGCCTGGAGGTGCTATGGCGTTACCGGGAGATCGTGGGCATTCGCAGGCGACTCAAGGGCCAATTGCTGGAAAACCCGCCAGATGTGTTCATCGGTGTGGACGCGCCGGACTTCAATCTGGTTCTGGAGCGCGACCTGAAAGCCGTTGGCATCAAGACTGTGCACTTTGTCAGTCCGTCCATTTGGGCCTGGCGGCCTGAACGGGTAGAGAAAATCCGCCAGAGCGTCAACCATGTTTTGTGCATTTTTCCGTTTGAAGTGGCGTTGCTGGCCCGGCACGGCATCGCCGCAAGCTATGTGGGGCACCCGTTGGCCAATGTCATTCCGCTGCGACCAGATCGGGCCGCAGCGAGATCAGCTCTGGGTCTGGAACCTGAGGCCGTCGTGGTTGCGGTTCTGCCAGGTAGTCGTCAGTCCGAGATCCGGCACCTCGCCTTGAGGTTTTTTAGGGCTGTAGCCCTTATCCACCATGCGCAACCAGCTATTAAATTCATAGTGCCTGCCGTGCCCCAGTGGCGTGATGCGATCACAAAGGCAGCGAAGGACGCCGGAGTCTATGCCAACGTTCAAATTCTCAACGGTCAGTCCCATCGTGCGCTGGCCGCCTGTGATGTCACGCTGGTAGCCAGCGGTACGGCAACCCTGGAGGCCGCCCTTTTTAAACGCCCCATGGTCATCGCCTACAACATGAGCTGGATGTCCTGGCAGATCATGCGACGCAAGAAATTGCAGCCTTGGGTAGGGTTGCCCAACATATTGTGCGACGATTTCGTGGTGCCCGAACTGCTGCAGGATGCAGCCACCCCTGACGCTTTGGCCGCAGCGGTTTTGAAATGGTTTGACGAGCCTGAGAAAATAGTGGCTCTGCAACATCGTTTTCGCGACTTGCACCTTGAGTTGAAACGAGACACCTCCCAATTGGCCGCCCATGCGATCCAGAACGTACTTGAAAGCTGAGCAGGTCTCCCTTGTGTGGGACGC
>ERZ795044.3955-NODE-3955-length-12301-cov-4.493386_pt1 | contig 12301 bp, 12 predicted proteins | sample MGYA00375128_ERZ795044 | MGnify/ENA primary metagenome ERZ795044 (study PRJEB30173, sample SAMN05720213) | anaerobic digester metagenome | isolation source: active sludge of municipal wastewater-treating anaerobic digesters | place: USA | collected 2014-12-22 ... | reverse complement strand
AAGATAAATTCCCCAATGAATATCTCAAGATGGGAAGTGAACTGAAAGAAACGGTTGAAGAGATTATTAAAGAAGTTGAAAAATACAGGAACTGGTAAAAAACCGAATTACTCAAAAACCATCTCCGCTTCATCAAATATATTAAGGAAAGCCCTTGTTTTTACTAGAGTTTCTTCAAATTCTTTTTCGGGGTCGCTTTTGAAAGTTATCCCGCCGCCTGTTGAATAGATGAGCACATTGTCGACTCTTTGAACTGTCCGGATCGGGATGTTGAAAACGGCGGTTCCGTTTAATCCTGTGAATCCGATAGCTCCGGTATAGATATTCCGTTTATATTCCTCAAGTTCTGATATGATCTTCATTGCACTTATCTTCGGTGCTCCTGTGATCGAACCGCCTGGAAAAAGGGACTTGAAAAGCTCTATCGCTTTTTCTTTTTCGATTTCGCCTGAAACAGTTGAAACAAGGTGGAAAAGTGTAGGAAATTCAAAAAGTTCAGCATGTTTTTCAACTTTGACAGTTCCAGGGTTTGCAACTTTTCCGATGTCATTTCTGATTAGATCAACGATCATGGCTAATTCTGCAAAATCTTTTCTGCTCTGAGCAAGTTCAAACTTAAGTGCCTGATCTTCCTGCTGATTTATCCCCTTTTTAATTGTCCCTTTTATCGGGAAACTGCTCACTTTTTCACCATTTTCAATTCTGAAAAAACATTCAGGAGAAATTGAAAGGACTTCAACTTCTGAACTATTTATGAATGCCGCATAATCGGCATGATTTTTTGCCAGATATTTGTAAAAAAGAACCCACGACGGAATTTCTGTTTTAATTTCAACCGGATATGTAAAATTTACCTGATAAACATCACCTGCCCCGATTCTTCTTCTTATCTCATTGACTGATTCAACATATTTTTTCTTTGATATCAGAGCTTTTGCTTTTATAGCACCAAGTTCATAATCAATATCAGGAATATCTGCTGCAAGTTCTTCAAAATAAAGCTGTTTCCTTTCATTGATCGAAGTAACCGAATGATTCGTTTCAAGAAGAACAAGTTCAGCCCTTTTTTCAAAGTTGTCAATCACAATAAAGCTGTCTGAAAAAATAAAATGAAAGTCGGGAACAACTTGCAGACTCTTTTTGTTTGCATCAACTTTCTCAATGAATTCAAGACATTCGTAATTCATCCAGCCCGAAAAAAGAGCCATCGGCATTCCATTGATCTGGCTGAAATCTTTAATTGAAAAAAGAGCTTTGAGCAATTCCCCAAAATCTGACTTAATTGAAAAAAGAGGATTAAGCGATAAAACAGTGAACCTGCCATGAACCGGATGAAGCCCCGAACTGAAAAAAAGAACGCGACCCTTTTTCAACCCTGTCAAATATGAAAGGTGAATTAAATCAGGAACTTTTTCAAGCTTAAAAGTTTGAACTGATTTTATTTTAACTGTACTGCTCAAAAAAACTCCTGAAAAGAACAAGGCAAGTTTAACAAAATAAAAGAGTTTTGCAAAATCAGATTCTGGACCATTATATTTGACTTAAAAAATTATCCTCATATCCTTATTTCCGTGTGTGTTTAGTGAGGGAAAAAATATGTTAAAAAGTATTAATTTTATGGTTTTTGTATCGGTTTTTATTCTTTTTTCATTTGTTTCGTGCTCAAACGATGATCCTTTGGCAACGGAAGATCTGGATAAGGACAATATCGCGACAGACAATGAAGAAAATGATTCTCAAACAGGTGATGACTCAGTAATTATTGATGAAAATGAAACCATTGATCAGAAAACTGTTCCGGATGAAAACGAAGAAACTGATGTTGACTTGTCCGACGAAGTTTTAACGGAGCTGGATGATGAATCAGTAGATGAAGAAGTAAATGATGATGAATCTTCAAATCTCAACACGGGTGATACAAGCGGAACACAGGCGGCAACGGGAAAATCCGGAGCACCGTGCACAAAAGATGAAGACTGCACAAACTGGACAGGGACAGATGAGCAGTATGCGATCTGTCTTCTTCCAACAGAAGGGTATCCGGGCGGTTACTGCAGTTTCATGTGTGACAGCTCAGTTACATTAAACTACGGATGCAACGGTTTCGGCGGAGTTTATTACGGTTACGGAACGCTGGGAGACGGATACTGCTTTCATCCATGTGACGATCCAACCGATTGCAGAGTCGGATACAGATGTTCTCAAACTGTCGGTGCCTGCATGCCTGATTGTGCTGTAGATGCATGCGTGCTTGGAACATGTGACGAAACCGAAAAAGTGTGTCTCGATAAATAGTTCTATATTGATTCTCAAACTGGATTCTGCTAATATTCAAGTCTGATCTTTTTTTAAGGTGGTAAGATGAAGTTTTTCCTTACAGCATTGATTTTATTTATTTCTTTGACCGGATGCAGACCGAACAGTGTGAACAGAACTGACAACATTTCAAAGTCAGATAGCGATGTTTCAGATGTGACTGATACTTATGAAACTGATGAATCTGATATTGTCTATGATTCTGAGATTGATGAAGAAAAAAATGATGATGCGGATCATCAGGACGATTCATCCGACACTGAGTCGGAAGATTACCCTGACCTTTCAAATGATGAAGATGTTTTCACCCCATGGACTCCAATCCTTCCGAAAAAGGAAAAGCACGGTATCTGGAATGTCATCTGGGTTTCGGGAACTCCTTTTGAAATGGGGTTTCAGCAGGGACAGCTTCTTTATGATGAAATTGCCAACGGGATAAAGAACTCTGAATATGTCAAAGAGATTAAAAGTCAGATCACGATCGCTTCTTTGGCTTCTGTCGATAAATATGCGAGTATGAACTCATATCCCGACATTGTTCAGGAATGTGAAGGAATGGTTGCTTCCGCTGGTACTGCCGGCTGGACTATGGAGCTTTGCCTGTTCATCAATTTCGGTGATGTTATGGTTGAGATCCTTGATTCACTTCCAATAATGATGAACTTTACCAGGCCCGGATGCTCGCAGATGATGGTGACAGGTGATGCTACTATTGACGGAAGACTTTATCACGCAAGAATGCTTGACTGGGCTGAAATTGATTATCTTCTCTGGTATCCGACAATAATCGTCCGTCAGCCGATTGATGGAATTCCTCATGTCTATATAGGTTTCCCGGGGAATCTTTCTCCTTATTCAGGGATGAATGTGGCGGGGATTTCTGGCGGTTCAAACGAATCAGATCCTTTTGACGGATCACAGAACGACTATTTCGGGAGAAGTCATGTCCAGATGCTGGGACAGATCCTTAAACATTCACACACGCTTGATGAAGCGGTGCAGTTTGTTGAGAAAGAAGATCATATGGCCATAACTCAATTCGGGATCGCTGATGCAGCAAATAATACAGCAGGTGTTTTTGAAATGACGGCAAAACACATGGCGGTAAGGAGAATGGAAAACGATGTCTTGTGGATGTCAAACCATTTTGTCCATCCTGAAATGGAAAATTATGACGCCGATCCTGTCGCAGAATCAAGCAGAAGAAGATTTGACAGATTTGCACAACTTGTTCCTGAAGACGGGATTGATTCAATGTTCGGCAAATTCGATCCTGCTGAAGTTGTCAAAGTGATGCGTGACAGAGTAAATCCCGATGATGGAAGTGAAAGCCCGCTTGGAACTTTTGATGACAACAAAAGTATCGGTTCTAACGGAGCAATATATTCAATAGTTTTTGATCCGGGAAATCTCCATTTCTGGGTTGCCGCAGGAAAAATTCCGGTTCCCGAGCAGGAATTCACCGGCTTTTCACTCGGCACACTTCTTAACTGGCCCGGAGCCGTTCCCGTTGAGCCGGAAGTTATTAATTAGGAAATATATTATTTTTCGATTTATTTTTCTTTTATCGGGTTGACTTTAAAATATTTGTGCTGATATTGTACTTTTAAGACAAGTGAGCCCGAATTGTTTTTTTAACTTATGAATTGGAGAGAACGATGGTAAAAAGAACAGGCGTTATAACTTTCGGCGGGAATCCGCTTACTCTTGCTGGAAATGAAATAAAAGTCGGCGCAAAAGCTCCCGATTTTTATGCTTTAAACAGCAAACTTCAGCCGGTCAAACTCAGCGATTTTGATGGAAAAGTCCGTATTATTTCAGTTTTCCCGTCAATTGACACACCAGTCTGTGCCGCTCAGACACGCAGATTCAATGTCGAAGCCGCAAATCTAGGCGATGTTCAGATACTCACGGTTTCGTGTGATCTTCCATTTGCTCTTGGAAGATTCTGTGCCGCTGAAGGGATCGATAAAGAAATTACACTTTCAGACCATAAAGAACTTGATTTCGGACTGAAATACGGTTTTGCAATTGACGAACTCCGTCTCCTTTCACGCGGCGTTGTTGTCGTTGATAAAGACGGCGTTGTGAAACATGTTGAATATGTTAAGGAAATAACCGAAGAACCCGATTACGATTCGGCAATAGAAGCGGTAAAAAAGATCATTTAACAGGAGGAGAGGTTATGAGAAAGTTCCTTATTTTATCAGCAGTTTTTACACTGCTGCTGCTGAGCACGATAACTCTGGTAAGCAACCAGAAAAAAGATGAAAAAAAAAGCGGTGAAGCACCTTTTGTACAACCGGAACTGCCTTACGCCTACAATGCTCTTGAGCCGTATGTTGATGCTAAAACCATGGAAATCCATTACACAAAACATCACGCCGGATATACTGCAAACCTCAATAACGCCGCTAAAGGGACAAAATATTGCAAAATGCCTATCGAACAGGTACTCAAGGAAATGGATATGAATAATGCGGCGCTGAGAAACAATGCCGGCGGATATTACAACCACAACCTTTTCTGGGAGATAATGGGACCTGGCAAAGGGGGAAAACCCACTGGAGAACTTGCAAAAGCGATTGATAAGTCATTCGGATCATTTGACAAATTCAAAGCAGAGCTTTCAAAAGCGGCAGCAACTCAGTTCGGATCGGGATGGGCATGGCTTAATGTTGAAAAGGATAAAAAACTTTCGATCTGCGCCACACCGAATCAGGACAACCCTTTAATGCCCGGAACAAAATGTAAAGGAGTTCCGGTGCTTGGAATTGATGTCTGGGAACATGCATATTACTTAAAATATCAGAATAAAAGAGGCGACTATATCGAAGCATTCTTCAGTGTCATCAACTGGGATAAAGTTTCTGAAAAATTCCTGAAAAACTGACAGCTGTTTTTTCCAACTCATTGAATATATGTCAGTTCTTAAGTTCTAAAAAGTTCTTTAATATTCTGCTCCCACCCTCGGTCAGAAACGATTCAGGGTGGTACTGAACACCTTCAAAAAGCGGATATTTTATGTCACGAAGTCCCATGATAAATCCGCTTTCGCCGCGGGCTGTTATTTCAAGTTTTGTTTCATCAATATCTGTGACACAGAGTGAATTATATCTTGCAGCAAGAAATCCCTGAGCCATTGCTGAATGAATTCCGGAACTTATGTGAAAAATTTTTTCTACCGAACCGTGAACGGGCGGATGTTTTTCAATCTTTCCGCCACTTAAATAAGCCATCAGCTGCATTCCAAGACACACACCGAGTATTGGAATCTTATCTTTGAAAAACTGAACCGCCTCAATTGAAACCTTTGAATCTTCAGGCCTTCCCGGACCGGGGGAAATAACAAGGTGGGTCATCTCTTTCTTCTTCAATTCAGCGAGAGTTATCTCATCATTTCTGAAAACTGAACAGTTTCCTTCATTAGCGAAAAACTGATAAAGGTTATATGTGAAACTATCGTAATTGTCTATTATTACGATGTTTTTTGACATTTACGGATTTGGCCAGTCAACAAAAACACAGTCAGATTTAGAACTGCAGGATGTTCCGCCACTGTATTGACCCAGCGTTTTATTGGCACAATCAGAAGGACATGAACCGTCACTTTCAATTAAATTTGTTGATACATAACAGTAATCATATCCATTTGTGCCGCAATAAGTTGAAGTGCCGACCGCTTTACATTTTTTATCAGAAAAACCTTCACATTCCCAGTATCCGTTCATAGAAATTACCCATGGATAAAATATACAGTCGAATGCATCTTTACAGCTCTTCCCATCTCCTGAGTCTTTAAAATCACAATCAGCAGGACATGATTTTTTTGATTCACCTGATCTCGGTTCGCATGTTCCGTTGCCGCAGGCAGCCGTTCCGTATTGAGCTGTGCAGGTGTTACCGATGCAATCCCAACTCCCCTGTTTTTCAACGCATCCGCCTTCATCACCCCAGAATCCACCCATACAGACCTGTTTCTGTTCTCCAAGATTATTTGTTCCGCAGGGAAGTGTTCTTGTTTCTTCACCCACACACTCTGTTCCGCCGGTATCGCCTGAATCACCTGAATTTCCTGAGTTGCCAGTGTCACCGGTATTTCCTGTATTTCCAGTGTCACCAGTATTACCGCTGTTGCCTGAATTACCCGAATTTCCAGTGTTACCGGAATTACCGGTATCGCCTGAATTTCCTGAGTTGCCAGTATTTCCTGAATCACCGGTGTTACCACTATTTCCTGTATTACCAGTGTCACCAGTATTACCGCTGTCACCAGTGTCACCAGTATTACCGCTGTCACCAGTATTGCCGGTGTCTCCAGTATTTCCAGTGTCACCTGAATCACCTACTGCAACCCTTTTGGTCTGATTAGTGTCACATGAAATAAAAAGAAAAAAGGATAAGATCAAAATTGCAAAAAATCTGATTTTCATATCGGCCTCCGGAATGAATCGCCTCTAAAAAACAAACGCTTATCTATTTTATGACAAAAATTAATTTTTGAAAGTTGTTTTTTTTAAGATGTCTATGACAGCAGCAATATCAATATCAACCGGATTATTGTCAGATCTGCCGGGAACTATGGATTGTCCTGCGATAGATTCAAAATCGTTTTCAGTAACACCGTAATCATAAATGTCGGTGATGAATCCCATTGAATTCATTATGTTTTTAAGTGAATTGCTCAGATCATTGATGTTTCTGACATTAAACAATTTGAAAAGTTCGTCAAAAACCGGAAGTGTCTTATCGTTGAAATTCATTTCTGCAAGATATGGAAGTGTCAGAAAAACAGCGACGCCGTGAGGAATCTTAAATTTAGCTGTAAGCGGATATGAAATGGCGTGTGCCGCAGTGGTTTTTGAGATATTTATTGCTTTACCTGCAAGATAGCTTCCTTTTTGAAAATATTTAAGTTTCGCAATGTTATCAAGAGATTGAATCCCTTTTAGGATCAGTCCCACCGCCTCTTTAGCATAACCGGATGATTCTTCCGTTGCTCCTTTTGCCCACATGGATTCAACTGCCTGTGAAAGGGCATCAAGAACGGTTGCGTTTCTAATTTTCTCAGGAAGATTTATAAGAAACGAAGGATCAAGTATGACCGCTTCAGCCCTGATGGTATGATGTGCGACAGAATATTTCTTTCCGGTTTTATATACAACCGCAAAGTGTGTTGCTTCGCTTCCTGTTCCGCAGGTGGTAGGGACAAATATCAGTTTTTTCATATTCTGAAAACCGGATGGATCTGCAAGGATGGCATCTATTCTTTCAAGTTTGTTCGAAAGAGCCAGCGCAACTATCTTTGCAATGTCCATGACAGTTCCGCCACCGACTGCCACGATAAAGGAAAAATCTTTTTCTTTAATATTATCATAAAGTTGCTGAACATCTTCAACTGGCAGAGCAGAACCTGAATAAGTCAAATGAACAGCGCTTTTTTCTGATATTATTTTGCGCACCGCACCCGACACATCAGCATTTTCAAGCGATTCATCAGGCATTGTTATAAAAAGGGTTTTTTCTGAATAAATAAGTGACGGAAGAACCGAAATATCATAAAAAAGAGAGTTATCCATTTTTAATGCAGTTCATGAAATTTGTTTTGTTTTCAACAGGTGTCGTTGTCGGTCTTCCAAGGTCGGGACGGGACCCTTTTTTTGATCTTACTACAAGAAGTTTCAGTTCATTGTTTTTAACCAGTTCAGGAATGGTCTTTTCTACTTCTTCGATTGATGAAGCCGAATAGACGAATTTGTAGCCGCAGTTTTTTGCAACACCTTCAAAAGAAACTGTTGAAGATAAAGTGGGCTGACCCCCGGTTGATTCATGTGCCTGATTGTCAATGATGATATGAGTGATATTCCTGTTCTGTCCGTGCTTTCCAAGAGCCGCAAAAGTTCCCGTCTGCATCAAAGCGGCACCGTCACCGTCAATTATGAAAACCGGTCTTCCGTGATCTCCTGTTGCAACACCAAGAGCTATTGAAGATGCACATCCCATTGATCCGACGGTATAAAAATCGGTGTCGTGAGGGAGATTGAATTTTTCTCTTATTTCAAAAAGCTCTCTGCTTGTCTTTCCTGTCGTTGAAATGAAAAGGGCATTTTCAGGGGCCGCCGCAACGATCTTTTCAAGTATTTCCTCTCTTAAGGGAAGCGGATTGTCAGATTTTTTCTTTTCTACGCATGGCTCTGAAAACATTCCGCTTTTTACGATTATCGCAAACGGGCAACTGTTCTGACTGCAGTATTTTAAAGCACTGATTATCTGTTCCTGCCAGTTCTCCATGTCAAGTTCACAGTTCTCTATCTCAAGAACATTGAGAAGGTCTTTTGTAATGCGGCCCATCATTTTATGCTGGGGTTCATCCTTCTTTCCCGGCTCGCCGCGCCAACCGATCATCATTAGCATCGGAATGGAATAGACATCTTTTGAAGCAAGCGATGTATATGGATTTACAGTTTTGCCGAAACCGGAGTTCTGCATGTAGACAACAGGTATCTTCCCGGTTGCAAGATGATACCCGCTCGCAATGCCTACCGCTTCACATTCATTTGATGCGGCAAGATGTTTAAATCCGGGACCGCCCGAATTGATAAATGTTGTAAATCCTTTGAAAGTTGAATCAGGAACCCCTGTAAAAAGATCAGTTCCGTTTTCGGCAAGGTATGTTACAAAGATCTCCGGGTCTATCATTATGTTCTCTCCGGGATGAGTGTTAATATCTCTTTTATCGGCATACAGGCCTTGTCAGCTTCATAAGCCCTTTCATTTTCGAGGATCGTTTCGGCTGTTTTTATCATTGCGGGATATGCACTTCTTAAAAGCTGGTTTGCATATATAACTATTCTGACCCCTGCATTTTTAAGTTCAGTTTCTGTGATCGAATTGAATGTGGAAGGGACAACAACAAGCGGAACTTTCACATTGAACTCACTGTATCTTCTGCAGAATTCAAGGATCTCATCAGGAGATTTCTCTTTGCTGTGGATCATTATTCCATCGGCTCCGGCGGCAATATAAGCTTCTGCCCTTTTTATCGCATCATCCATTCCTGCACTGAGAATGAGAGACTCTATCCTTGCGATTATCATGAAATTCTGGGTCACCTGCGCTTTTTTACCTGTTCTTATTTTTTCACAGAAATTTTCAATTGAATCCTGATTCTGTTCCACTTCTGTTCCGAAAAGTGAGTTTTTCTTCAATCCCACCTTGTCTTCTATTATCACTGCAGAAACCCCTTCCCTTTCAAGAGTTCTCACCATGAAAACAAAATGTTCGGTAAGCCCGCCGGAATCACCGTCGAAAATGATCGGTTTTGTCGTCACTTCGAGAATGTCTGAAACAGTATTCATCCTTGAAGTTAGATCAACACAGCCGATATCGGGTTTTCCTTTTGCGGTCGAATCGGTAAGACTGCTTAGCCACATGGCATCAAATTCACAGGTGACATTATCTTTTTTAACTTTGGTCTTTTCCACTATCAGCCCTGTAAGTCCGTTGTGGGCTTCCATAACTTTTACAATGTCCTTTGATTCAAGAAGCCTTCTCAGCATGTTCAGACGGATACCGGGTGTTGTTCCCATTTCCCGTATCCAGATATTCAGCTCTGTCGAGGAAACTCCCGGAGTATATGTCGGTTCAATAAGCTCACCACCCCATTTAGCGAGAGCGTCTATTACTTTCTGACGCACTTCTTTCTGTACACCGGTTTTCCAGTCATCACCGTGAACGACAAAATCGGGTTTGTATTTTTCAAGGTTAGGAACATAGTCAAGTGTCTCCTGCGGAACAACTTCTGCCACACCCTTGATATTCTCTATGACTTTTTTTCTCTGGTCAAAAGTCATGTAAGGAAGCCGTTTGTAACTTGCGATCGCCCTGTCGGTCAGAAGACCGATCAGAACATCACCGTATTTTCTCGCTTCTTCAATAATGTTGAGATGTCCAGGATGGATAAGGTCGGCACTCATTGCCACATATACTTTTTTGTTCATTTCTATCTCCCGTTATTTCGACAATTTTATTATCTGCAATTCCTTTGAAATGGCTTCAAAAATGGCGGATTCATCTGCCAGAACGGCATCAATGGTTTTTTTCAGAATTTCATTTGCCGCTTGTATCCCTTTTACGATCTCTTCATTTGTCGGCTTTTTAACAGCGCTGTTCCTTGCTGTATTCCAGTCATTGAAGGCAAGAAGCATCCCCTGTGTCAAAGAATAGACATCTTTCACTTTTTTTCTGTCACGGTCGAAAGTTGTCTGCTTCCATTCATCTTCCATTTTTGCATAATGCGGCTGGTCCCATTTTTTTTTGAAGTGTTCTATAAGTGCGGTGTTTGTATCGTAATAATATTTACATTTATTCTGAATTGTCTTTAAAAGTGATGCACTTTCGGAAAAAACTTTGCTTTTGTTTTTCCTTGCCAGTTCCTCCATTTCGCGAATTGTGTTTTTAAGGATTGTATCATTAGGCCTGAACTCCTGAAACATTTTATATCCGTCGTTATGAAGCATGATCGACTGAACTGATTGTTTGGAGTAAAGATCTAAAGTCAGCAACTGAACAAGAAAAAAAGTCAAAAGAAACAGATTTTTCATGGAAACCCCTTAAAAAAACATCATAAGTTATCAATTTTTTCCCAGTTTGACAAATTAAAAATATCTTCATCATGCACTGTGAAAAGCTCCGTAAAAGTGAATTTGAATTTGCCCTGTTCTCTTATCCGGAACTTGGTTTTCATAACAGTGAAAGGTATTTTGTCCTTTTTTTCAGTTATCCGGTTTCCGGTGTAAGGATTCTCTCCTTCAACAATATCCTTCAATACAATATAAGGAATGTCACAGGTTGTTATAAATGATTCATTCCGGGTCATTTCCCCTCTTGAATTAAAATCTTTTACTAAAACCGTGTTGTGCCATGTTGCGGGAGTGGTTCTTGATCCATTAATTTTCTGACTGCTGAACATCGGATTGAATATGTTTCTGCCGTGATCTGAAACTATTATGATCCTGGTATTGTCGTAAACCCCGTTTTCCTTCATCCACCTGAACCATTCTCCTGCAAGTTTAAGCGCCGCTCCATCAGTATAGATATGTTTCAGCGCATTCATGCTTTTATTATATTTTTTATAAAGTTCCCTCGGGTATTTTAAAATTCTGTCATTGCTGATGACGAAATCACTACCGGTGAGCCACGGTTCATGGGTAAGTTTGGATGAAAAGTAGTAAAACTGACCTTTGTCAGTTTCGGAGGCGCTTGAAATTCTCGTCAGATAGTCAAGTGTACTGTAATTTTTCAAGTAATTGGCAATCAGACTTTTATTTGTCTCTTTCCATGAAACATAGCCCGGCTCTTCAAATGAGATCTTTTCATTTTTTGCCTTTCCTTTTTTCTTTTCTACAAAGTCAGGTTTGCTTCCTTCAAGGTTCCAGTGACCGTCATCATATACAGCGGTTCTCAGAAAAGGCGGAGACACTCTGAAAAAACCGAAAACGGCCAGTTTTTCAATGAAATCAGATCTTTCCGCATCCAGTTCTTTTTCTTTAAGCCATGTGTCAAGATATTTTCCGGTCAAATTCTCAACAGCGGTATTTTCAAGATGGGTTTTATCATCAGCTTTCAGCCAGCTTGAAAGATAACCGTAAATATTTGAATTAAATCCGGCACGGGTGAAATTATAGGGAAGCACTCTGATCGATTCGTTCATCCTGTCAAGAAGAGGAACATTCTGCCTTGAAGTATTCATCGTCTCTGCGTGATAATCCCAGCCACCCATTATTGAAGGTTCGGAAGAGAGTGTGTCGCTGCCTGATGAAAGCGAGCGGGGATACCAGACGAATCCGTCAAGTATCTCACTTTTAAGTTCAGGAATAAGTTCAGTAAGTTCAGGAATATATCCTCCGATGAATCTGTCAAGCAGAATAACAATTGAAGTTCCCCCAAAAAATCTGAGATAAAAACAGAGAGTCTTTTAAAAACA
>ERZ795044.3946-NODE-3946-length-12319-cov-3.980920_pt1 | contig 12319 bp, 16 predicted proteins | sample MGYA00375128_ERZ795044 | MGnify/ENA primary metagenome ERZ795044 (study PRJEB30173, sample SAMN05720213) | anaerobic digester metagenome | isolation source: active sludge of municipal wastewater-treating anaerobic digesters | place: USA | collected 2014-12-22 ... | reverse complement strand
GCTGGCCGCGAGCTTTAGCTCGCGGCCTTGGTATTTCTGGTCACCTCCTTTTGCGACAGATACCCATTTTGAATTATCTCGAGTGCCTCTTTGCGAGAGATTCTCGAGAATTCCAATTCGCCAATAATATCTGTCTTGGTCTCTTCGTTTTCTGCCACATTACCACGGATAACGAAGAGTCTATCGCCGACGCAGATGTATTTCGCAACCTGCGCCAGTAAGCTCTGGCTGTATTCCGAACGATCCTGTGCAACAGATCCAAGTGAATTTTCGTGAACGAAAACCACTATCTGATCCATCACACCGTTGTCGGACAGCCATCTTGAGACGGCCTGAAAAACTTGCTTCCAGCCATCCCCGGCCCAACCGAGATAAACTCCTTCACGAGAAAACATGTGAAGATGTTTCATTACTCTCGGCTGGAGCACAATTGACCCGTCGCAGAGACTAACAACGTCTCTCCAAAAATCGGGCCTTTCAAACACGGCTTTTTTCAGTTCTAGCATAATAGCACCTCCATGGTTTTGCCCCTAAGGGCTTACCCCACAAAGAGAGCGATGCCAGAACTGCTATGCCTATTAAAAAAACAACGCACTATATAGAAATCAAAGGACTAACATATTTTAATTTTATAATTATATCATAAAACACACTAAATGTCAATGGTATTATGGTTTTAATCAAACTTAATATTTTTATTAACGCACTTTTGTAATAAAATATAGCTATGAAAATTAATGTCAATATTACACCGAATGCCAAAAAATCCGAGGTAGTGGGGGAGCAAGGAGATCTTTTTGGCAACAAAGTTTTGAAAATAAAAGTTGCCGCCCCTCCGATTGAAGGTAAGGCAAACAAAGAATTGATCGATTTTTTGTCCAATCATTTTAAAGTATCAAAAAGCCAAATCAGAATTCTATCTGGAGAGACATCTCGTAATAAAGTAATCGAAATATCAGAACAAAAAAAGTCCCTCGCATAGTTCGTACTGGCCTACGCGAGGGGGCGCAAAACAATGGGAGAAGGTAGCCTGTCTCCTGACAGCAATGGAGGATTTGCCTCAGAAAAACAGGCGGGAGATGGGGGGGTGACTGCGGGGAAATAGGGGATGTCAGTCGGCAAGTCTAAGCGTTTCATTGATCAGGAAACGCACTTCTTCGGTTACTTTCTCTTGGCAGGTTTCTGTCGGCAGGAACATCCGAGCAATGCTGGCTATGCGCCTGCGCAATTGCGCATCATATCTGACTCCATCTGCAGAAGCGATGAGCACTTTGGCAACCTGCACATCCGATTCACCTGCAGCAAGCTTTGCGGCATTTTCTCGGATGATGTCCTCAAAGGCCACTAATACATGGGTGTCTTTTTCTTCTGTCAACTACATCATCTCCTTTTTGTCAAATGACACTATACTTACAACACTAAAATATTACTCTTTTAGCCAAAAAAATTCAAGATTCTTTTTTTATAATCTGATTGAAAAGTAAAACCAAAGCATATATAATATTTCTATATAATAATACCAATTATTGCTGATTTTTATTTTATGAAATTTCAACCATCTGATCCAAAACAAGCTTTTCCAAAGATCGAAGAAGAAATTCTAAACTTTTGGGACAGTGAAAAAATATTCGAAAAATCTCTAGCAAAAAATCCGGGAACAAATCCGTATGTTTTTCTCGATGGACCTCCTTTTGCTACCGGACTCCCACATTATGGGCATATTTTGAGCTCTGTTATCAAGGATGTGGTGGGACGTTATTGGACTATGAAAGGTTTTTATGTGCGTAGGCGTTGGGGTTGGGATTGTCATGGATTGCCGATTGAAAACATCGTAGAAAAAGAATTACAAGTCTCGGGAAAAAAAGATATCGAGGAAAAGATCGGTATCGATAAATTCAACGAAACGTGTCGCTCAAAAGTTTTGATGTACACTCAGGAGTGGGGGAAAATGGTTCACCGCATTGGACGTTGGGTAGATTTTGAAAATTCGTACAAAACAATGGATCCTACCTATATGGAAAGTGTTTGGTGGGCACTAAAAGAGATTTGGGACAAAGATCTTATTTATGAAGGTAGAAAGGTTTTAATGTTCTGTCCTCATTGTGAGACTCCTGTTTCAAAATCTGAAATTGCAATGGATAACAGTTACAAGGACATCACTGAGGAATCTTTGACTGCAGAATTTAAAGTTAAAAATCCGTCTGCACATGGATTGCCTGAAAATACATATATTCTAGCGTGGACTACTACACCATGGACTTTGCCTGGAAACGTAGCTCTAGCGGTGGGCTCCGATATTGACTATGTCGTTGTGAAGGGAGGGGAGACTTCGGATGTGTTCATTTTGGCTAAAGAACGACTTGAAGCAGTTTTCAAAGGAAAACACGGTGTAATCATAGCTGAACTTAAAGGTAAAAAGCTCATCGGTATTGAATACGAACCACTTTTCGATATAGAAAAAATCAGACTGTCTGGCAAAAAAGCTTGGTATGTAGCTGATGCTGATTTCGTTACCACCGAAGATGGTACCGGAGTAGTACATACTGCAGTCATCTATGGTGAAGATGATTATAATCTTGGCGTAAAACTAGATCTCCCCATGATCCCTCTCCTTACCGACAGCGGCCTTTTCAATAATGAGGCCCCAGACTTTGTTAAGGGAGAATATTTCAAAAAAGCCGAGAAAGCCATTAAAGATGATCTTGAAAAAAGAGGATTGGTTTTTTCACGCGAACAATATACCCACTCGTATCCATTTTGCTGGCGTTGTGAAACTCCAATATTTTACAATGCAATTTCAGCCTGGTTCATAAATGTTCAAAAAGTTAAACAAAGACTAATTGAATTAAATGAGAAGATAAACTGGTATCCAGACAATCTAAAACATGGAAGATTTCTTAATATTCTAGAAACTGCACCGGATTGGAACATTTCGAGAAACAGATATTGGGCAACAGCTCTACCTTTTTGGAAATGCGACGATAAAAATTGTGATGGCATAACATGCATAGGTTCAGTGAAAGAACTAAAAGAGAAATCTATCAATTTTGATGAGATTTATCCGACCGATGATGTTACTAAAATTGATATTCATAAAAATTTTGTCGATAAAGTAAAACTCAAGTGTGACAAATGCGGTAGTACTATGACCAGAATTCCAGAAGTAATTGATTGTTGGGTAGAATCCGGCTCAATGCCTTTTGCCGAATTCCATTATCCATTTGAAAATCAAGAAGAGGTAAGAGAAAGAATGCCAGGACAATTCATCGCTGAGTATATTGCGCAAACACGTGCTTGGTTTAATTATACACACACTATTAATGGCATTTTGTTTGATAATATTGCTTTTGAAAACTGTGTAACAACAGGAAACATCCTTAATGAAAAAGGCGAAAAAATGTCTAAGTCAAAAATGAATTTCCCGGATCCATGGGAAACAATAAATCAATATGGCGTGGATGCTCTTCGTTTTTACGAAATGTCAAGCGTTGTGATGCAAGCTGATGATCTTTATTTTAGCGAGAGAGACCTGAAAGACGTTTATAATAAGATCATAAACACTTTATGGAATACGGTTTTGTTTTATAAAGAATATTCTCGAGGATTTGAAAACATCGAATTTGAAAAATCAGAAAACGTACTTGATCAGTGGATCATCACAAAGCTTCATAAATTGATTCAAGAAGTAACTTTTGCCATGGACCACTATGACACTATAAAAGCTGCCAGACCGCTAAAACAATTCATTGACGAATTATCGACTTGGTATGTTCGGCGTTCCCGCGACCGATTCCGAAATGATATGGAAAAAAAATCAGCTATTTCGATTTTGCGTGAAGTGCTCCTGAATTTATCAAAATTGCTAGCACCGCTTACACCATTTATTGCAGAAGCGGCATATTCTATTGTAAATGGAAAATTGGAATCTGTTCATCTTGAAAATTGGCCAGAAGCCAATAAGGATTTGATAAATGAAGAATTAGAAAAAAATATGGATACGGTAAAAAAGATAGTAGAGATGGGACATTCTCAAAGAAAATTACAAAATATGCGTGTTAGACAACCTTTAAATAAAATCACCGTATTTGGGGTTAAGAGTCTTGGTAATGTATTTGATTCTATAATTCTAGATGAATTAAATATAAAGAATATTGAATATTCCGCCGGCGAAGAAATCCGAGCCGAACTCGATCTTGTAATAACTCCTGAACTAAAAGCTGAAGGCGATATGCGAGAAATCATTCGTCTCATTCAAGACGCTCGTAAAGAAGCAAAGTATGGCTTTGATGATATGGTAAAGTGCTATTATCAAACCGATTCAGCCGATATCAAAGAAGCTATTGCGAAATTTAGCGGGGATATAAAAAAGCAAACCATCCTTTCCGAACTCACCGAAGGAGATACGGTAACTAAAGATATTGAAAAAGAAGGGAAGATAGGGGAGAGCACGGTTCAGATATATTTATCCAAATAACATATTGAGTACATTTAAAAAATATCCAGTAGGCAAATGCCGGCGCTCTTTGACACCGGTTTTGCATATACCGACTGTCTTTTTGCAAGGCATGAGGGTTACCAAACATTCCTTCTCCCGCTTTTTTTACTTCTCTCTAGAAAGGAGGTGAAGAATAGCAACAGCGAAAAGGCTAAGCGAATCACTGTGAGATATCCTGGGTGAATGATTACACTTTCTGGAATCTCACAAAGAGCTTTTAAGAAGCAGCCATTCGGAGGCCATTATGAGCTTCGAAAAAAAACGAAGCTAATGCGAGATCGCAAACCGACGCCCTGACGCGTAGGTTTTGTCTTGCTGTCCCAAACTGTCTAGGTAGTAGGGCGCGCTAGCGCGCCCCACTACCGCCAGCTCAAATTCTTTGCCGAGAGGAGGCGAAAGACAAATGAGTGACCCACACAGACTAGTCATAGGAAGGGAAACATTCGAAGGAAAGAGTATGTGGGGAGCGGAAAATATAACCGTGGTAGGAATATTAAAAAGCCAGATAAAAGAATTCCCCGGAAACGAAATAGAAGTCGATATGTCTGGCATAAAAAATATCGACAGCATTGGCGTAGCAAACCTCATTCATATTATTTCCAGCGTCAAGAAAGACGGAAAAAAGATCCGAGTGATATTACCAGAGAAGTTTGCACTTTTAATACAAGGCATGATTGCCGATGTTGTTTTAAAAGAATCGGTTATAATCGCCGAGAACAATGCAAATTCCGAAATCAGCGCGAGCTGATTTTTTTATTTGCGAAAAACAGCTCTTTACAAATTTATATTATAATAGTATAATCTACATTTGTAACCTTTTTAAAATTCATTACGACATCTGGAGGCAATACCATGGTCATTAGGCTCAACGATCTTTTGGAAAAAGAATCAATAACGAGAAATGATTGCAAATTTCTGCAGCCAAGACTCAAGGGAATAATAAAAAATATTGTCGATAGCTGTTCAATCGAACAGAAAAGCTGTACTATCTACTTGGACTTTTCTGATATCTCTACAATCAATGTTGCCAGCGTTGGAACCTTAGTGTCGATCAGCAATTATGCAAATGATTACTCAAAAGAAAAAGGTATTCGTATTGAACTGAAGCTGGCGATAATGGAAGAAAGGATCAAAAAAGTTTTCACGCTTCTAAAACTTCACGAATACCTGCCTTTCACCGACACAATCCCTGAAGGAGAGGAGGTAGCCCGCACATAGTCAGAGAAATCTGACTTTTTTATTGACAAAATTTAGATTTTGTTTTAGAATATACAGCAGAGATTGGTTTTCCCAACAATTCCTTGATAGGAGGCTAAACATTTATGCCGAGAAAAGGCGGTAGTAAAAAATACAGAAACAATAGGATCCCGAAGGACCGCATAGGAATATCCTCAAAGCCAACTGTACATATAAACAGACATGTATATGAAAGGCTGAGCGAGAAGGCTCAAAAAGGAATATCCATCAAAGACGTTAAACGCCTAGCAGAGTCAATTCCTTGGGGAAAATTCAACATAACCCAAGCCGAAGGTAAGACAAAGGCAGGAAAGCCATTTGCCATAGACATCATCGATAACTTAAACTTTCGGAGAAATGTCATAACTGTAATAGGCGAACCTCGCGCAAGCGAGACAACCAAGAGAGCTTTTGCCCGGCTTCCCTGAGACCCAATGGGTCTTTTTTATTACTTGACCCAAGCTTTTTTATTTGGTATAATTGACACATAACCGCTAAGGTTATTTTTATTATTATTTCTATTATGGGAGGAATATCATGTTTGCTGTTGTAAAAACCGGTGGAAAACAATACGTGGTCCGAGAAGGAGATACACTAGATATCGAAAAATTGGACATAGAAAAAGGAAATAAATCTTCTTTAGAAGAAGTGCTTTTGGTAGCTGACAAAGAAGATGTAAAAATGGGGAATCCGCTAGTAAAGGGAGCAAAAGTAGAAATCGAAATAATCGACCAGTTCAAAGGAGAAAAAGTGGAAATAGTGAAATTCAAAAGAAAAACTGGATATAGAAGAAAAAAAGGACATAGACAAAACCTTACAAAGGTAAAAATACTAAAAATCAACAATGGCAAGTAAGAAAAATTTTTTTGTAAATAATGCCTTGGTAAATTTTATTAAAGAATCATACCAAGAACTACGCAAAGTGGTTTGGCCAAAAAGATCAGAAGTTTTCAAAAAAACCATTATTGTAGTACTTGCTATGATTATAATAGCCGCTATAGCAGGAGCGTTGGATTACGGGCTATCACAAGGAGTTGGATTTTTAATAAATCTAAAAAAATAATATGGATAACGAAGAAAACAAAAATACAGACGTAGTCAGTGAAGATATTGAAGAAACCGTAACCGTCACTGAAACGCCAAAGGATTCAGATGATTCTTCAGCAAAAGAAGACAAAAAGTCATTTGGTAAAATCCTAACCGAAGATGAAGAAAGAGATCTGAACCCACAATGGTATGTAATACATACTTATTCTGGTTATGAGGATCAGGTAGCAGAATCTTTGAAACAAAGAAGAGACACGCTAGATATGGCGGATAAAATATTTGAAGTCATCGTACCAAAAGAAAAACAGATTGAGATAAAAAGCGGAAAAAGAAAAAAAGTAGAAAAGAAGATTTTCCCAGGTTATATCATGGTAAAAATGATTATGACCAAAAACTCTTGGTACGTAGTGAGAAATACTCCCAATGTTACCGGTTTTATTGGTACTGGTACTGATCCTGTACCTATTAACGAAGATGAGGTAGAGACTATTTTGAAGAGAATGGGGGTAGAGGAACCAAAATACAAGATCGACCTTGCTGAAGGTGATCCAGTAAAGATTAACGATGGACCATTCAAAGATATGGAAGCGGTAGTTTCTGAGGTAGATCAGGAAAAAGGTAAATTAAAGGTTCTTGTTTCTATCTTTGGAAGAGAGACCCCAGTAGAAGTAGACTTTTTACAAGTAAAGAAAATATAAGCAGGGTATAGCGTATAGGGTAATAGGGTATAATGGATGCACATTATACCTGCTTCTAAACCCTAAACCCTCCACCCTAAACCCTTCATTTCGAAGGAAATAAATTAATAATTAACAAAAAAATTTATACCAAATTAAATAGTAGAATTTTTTTGTAGAGGAGAAACTTAAGAGGTGATTGCAGAGAGATTTTCGAAAGAAAAGCTCGCGGAAATCACCGAAAAAGTTTGGACGCGATGGCTAAGAAAATTAAAACCCTGATTAAATTACAAATTCCTGCTGGGAAGGCAAATCCTGCACCTCCAGTAGGTTCCGCTTTGGGTCAACATGGTGTAAATATCATGGATTTCTGTAAAGCATTCAATGAAAAAACAGCTCAGCTGGGAGATAGCATCATTCCAGCAGTTATCACTGTTTATGAAGATAGAAGCTTTGATTTTATTACCAAACAACCACCAGTAACCGACATGATAAAGAAAATATTAAAGATCGAAAGCGGTTCTGGAGTCCCAAACAAAAAGAAAGTTGGTAAATTGAGCAAAGCTCAATTGGAAGAAATTGCAAAAGCGAAAATGCCCGATCTAAACACTGACGACATAGATTCTGCTATGAAAATAGTAGCTGGATCAGCAAGACAGATGGGAGTAGAGATAGAAAAATAATTATAATAATTTTAAAAGTGGGAGAATATCAAATATTCGTTTGAACCACTAGGAGAAACATAATGAACAAATACGGTAAAAAATTACGAGAAGCAATAAAGGATATTGATTTAAAGAAATCTTATTCTATCGAGGAAGCAATTGCAACATTAAAGAAAGTTCAAACTACAAAGTTTGACCCGAGTGTAGAATTACACATGAAAGTAGGCATCGACCTGTCAAAACCAGAACAAAATGTTCGTTCTACTGTTGTATTGCCACGTGGCACAGGAAAAAAATTGAAAATATTGGCTTTTGTAGGGGACAAAGACGAAAAAGCTGCAAAAGATGCTGGCGCTGATTTTGTAGGTCTAGAAGACCTAGTAGAAAAAGTCACCAAAGGTTGGCTTGGTTTTGATATTGCCATTGCTACACCAGAGGTAATGCCAAAAATCGCAAAAGTAGCGAAAGTTTTGGGTAGCAGAGGATTGATGCCAAACCCAAAAGTAGGCACTGTAAATCCTGATGTTGCAAAAACTGTTGAGGATTTTAAAAAAGGTAAAATCGAGTTTCGTTCGGACTCTTTAGCTGGTATCCATGCTGCTTTTGGAAAGCTTTCTTTTTCAGATGCAGACTTGCTAGAAAATTTTATGAAATTATATCGAGCTATTTTGGCAGTAAAGCCGTCAACATTGAAAGGAAATTATATCAAATCGGTTCATATTTCTTCAACAATGGGACCTGGCTTGAAAATTGATTTTTCAAAGATTAAATAATATTCGATTTATATAACAAAAAGAGTTATGAGACTCTTTTTGTTTTGCACATAAACAACACAGAGAGGAGTATGTCTATGTTATATTTTTGTTTTCTAAAAAACCCAAATATTGGCACAGATAAACCAGACACTATCAACCTAACGGAGGTTCTGTCCAGATGCCTCTGTGAATGCATAGGTTCAAAATCATTCTGGGGACCAGAGAAACTAAGCGCGAAAAACGTATGCAAGAACCTCGGACTTCCCGGCAATGGACTTCTTCTGACATATATGGACAAGGGAGCTGACAGCAAATTTTTCGAGATAAACGAAGTTGTGGTACAACGCTGCTCTAGCAGTACAGAAGCTGTCGTTGTTCTAAAACTCGAAGAACGCGAGCTTATCTGGGAAAACTGCTACTCGGAAGACTGCCAAAACCAAATACCGTTCTACTTCACCTTTTTCCATTTTGTAAAAAAAGAAGGGAAATGGAGATACGCTGCGGAAGATCAGGAAAGCATCTCTCCGCCGTTCTCTCCGATTCCTGAAATGTCAGCTTTCTTTTATCCATAACAAAGAAGGCTAGCCGCTTAGCACAAGCGGCTTTTTTATTTATTGAAAAAAAAGTAAAAAAATATATAATTAGGACAATTACTTAGATATAAAGAATTAACAAAGAAAAAATCTATACCAAATTATATAGTAGGATTTTTTTCTTAAAAGGAGAAACTTGCGAGGTGCTTGTAGAAAAATCTTTTCCCAAAAAAGATTTTGCGGGGAGCGCTAAGAAAGTTTAGACACATGAGCAAAACTGAAGAAATTGTAGAAAAAACAAACAAAAAGATCGTCAAAGACTATGAGGTTTTAAAGAAAATCATTGATGGACTTTCTGCTGCAAATCACAAGATCGTTGTAACTATAGGCTCCTGGGACATGCTGCACATTGGTCATGTGAGATATCTAATGAATGCAAAAAGCCATGGCGACATCCTGATAGTCGGAGCTGATTCAGATCGCTCTATAAAATTATATAAAGGAGAAGAGAGGCCTATTATCCCGGAGGATGAGAGACTAGAAATGCTTGTTTATCAGCTCCCAGTAGATTTTGCTACTATCGTCGATGATGTTGATGATCAGGGCGCCTGGGATTATGAATTAATAAAGATTTTAAAACCCGACGTATTTGTGGCAGTAGAAGACAGTTATCCAGATTCTCAGCTTGATGATATTCGTAAATATTGCAAAGATGTTGTCGTTCTGCCTCGCCAAGCTCAGACATCCACCTCAGCTACTATTGAAAAAGCTGTAAAAATCAGAGGCACAAAAGCGCTTGCAAAATTACAAAGCGCTATTAAAGATATTGAAGAACTTTTTGGAGGAAAAAAATAATGCAAAAGGCGATTGTCCTCTATGTTCCCGTAATTCATCAAGGTTATCTAGGTTTTTTTGAAAGACACTCGGATGTCGATACCATTTATATTATGGGAAATGATTTGATATCTGAGCTTATGCCGCTACACAAAGAAATACGTGCATTGGCGCCAGAACAGATTAGGGAAATGCTGATCGCGCTGGGAGTATCAAAAAATATCGAGATTTTAACCAAAGAAAACATTGATGAATTGGACAGCAAGGAAATCATCACTGCCAGCGAATCCATTTCAAAAAAACTAATTGAAACATATTTTCCAAATAATAATGTTGATTTTGACACTATTTTCCTCCGTTGGGACGAAGCAAATGTTTTTTCTGGAACTTCAGTAAAATACGATCGGATATCAGAAGATCCTAGAGATATTGAGCTAATAAATCAAGCTGCTTCGATCAAAGATCGGAGTTCTTGCTGGTGGAGGCAGCTAGGAGCACTGGCAGTACGTGATGGAAAAGAATTGCTACACTGTGAAAACAATCACGTTCCATCAGAACATATTAATTATATCAATGGAGACCCCCGTGATCACGTAAAAGCAGGCACAAATAGCGAAATAGCCACGACTCTTCATGCAGAGCAAAAAATCATTGTAGAGGCTGCGAGAAGGGGAATAGCGCTTGAAGGAGCAGACCTGTATCTCACAGTTTTTCCTTGTCCAATGTGCGCAAAACTTATAGCATACTCAGGAATAAAAAGAGTTTTCTTTTCCTCTGGTCACGCCTCACTAGATGGCGAAAGTGTTATGCGGGCAAAAGGAGTGGAGATGATCTTCGTTAAACTAAACCCTAAAGAATAAAAAAAAACTTAATGACCAAGACCCAATGACCAACAAAGCCCTAAGCCCAAAACCCTAATTGGTCATTATGATTTATGATTTGAATGGGCATTGGGCATTCAGATTTGGGATTTTGGCCAATATATAAATAAAATCATTATGACAAATTTAAAAAAGAACAGGGCTGGTGTTCAACCAAAGTTTGCTGGGGAAAGAGGGGACTATCGAGAAACTTTAAATAAAATCGCCGACACTAAAAAATGTCCTTTTTGCCCTGACAATTTCAAGTATCACAAAAAACCGATTTTAAGAAAAGTTGATGGTTGGATGACAACCGAAAATTCTTGGCCATATGAAAACACCAAACATCATTTTATTTTTATTCCCGAGACTCACAAAGAAACTTTTTCTGACCTTACTATCAAAGATTTTAAAGCACTCAAAGAGTTGATAAATTGGGTTATCAAAAAATACAAGATCAAGGGTGGGGGAGTAACTATGCGTTTTGGCGAACCTACTTATACCGGCGCTACTGTTCGCCATCTCCACGCTCATCTCATCGTCCCAGAGCTAAAAGATAATGGCGAAGCAAAGGTTGTAAACTTCCCAATAGGTTAGCATTGATTTTTTTGCTCTAATGTGGCAAAATATAAACATCGAATTGTACATCGATAAAATATTTTAATGGAAAGGAAGTGATCTTCTTGACAGTAGAAGGAGGATTTGGAAGAGACGGAGTATATTTCCCTGAGCCGATTTTCATGTTCGTAACAGTCTTCCTCTTCACGAAGTTCGGGGGACTCATCTGGACTCTTTCCAAGGATCGAGAAAAAGACGGTATATGGGTTCCTCCGGGAGGAGAAATAGACATACCCGAAGGAATCATCAATCCCTATCAAAGTCTCGATCTCTGCGAACAACCAGTAAAAGAGGTCTGGCAGGAAGTAGGGGTACACTGCATCCTTGAGCCAAGCGGAAGGTTTGTTCCTTTCAATGTCGAAACGCTCCTCAGGAGCTATGAAAACTATGATGTCGATATTCGCGAGACAAAGAAAGGCAAATCTGCAAAACGACAGTGGGCTAACAGCTTGTTTTTTCAGGTTAAAGCCAGGATTGTCGGGGATGTCGAACCACGACCAATGGCTGAACTTGATGAGCCTGACTCCCAAACAATCGCTGTTAAAACCCTTTCGCTAATGGAATCATTAACCCAGATCAGAGAAGGCCAATTAAAAACT
>ERZ795044.3944-NODE-3944-length-12322-cov-24.374012_pt1 | contig 12322 bp, 7 predicted proteins | sample MGYA00375128_ERZ795044 | MGnify/ENA primary metagenome ERZ795044 (study PRJEB30173, sample SAMN05720213) | anaerobic digester metagenome | isolation source: active sludge of municipal wastewater-treating anaerobic digesters | place: USA | collected 2014-12-22 ... | reverse complement strand
CACGGATTCTGGCTCTTCCAGACCAGGAAACCTGTGTACCAGTCCCACATGTGCGATGTATATCCCTCAGCAAGAGCCCGGTACTGCTCAAAGTTCAGCAACTGTGCCTTCCTGACGAAATCTGCCAGGTCAGTGGGTTCTCCCAATTGCTCAATCATCCCGCCGTAGCCCATATATTTATGATACCGCCATACCTCATTTATTTCGCTGCCAGCGGGAATCACCAGGTCCTTCTCGTCCATCATCTTCCTGAGACTCTCGATGTTGGGCAACCCCACTGACCCTATCTCCGGATTGAACGGATGCCATTTCTCAGAGAAGAACCAAAGGGGTTCCCTGATATTATACGGCCCGTCAGCAGTCCCGCCGATGGTGTTACGCGAGAGCTCCGGAGAAGTTGACTCGCTCAGATAAATCCTTGTTCCGTCAAGTTCCTCAAGCTTCTGACGGATCAGAGTATCAATATCCGCCGGAGGCGGGAACTCATTTCCCCCGCAGACAAGATATAGGGAAGGATGGACCCTGAGCATCTTCACCTGGTCCTCCACAGACCTGAGGAAAAGAGCATGATCATCAGGATACATGCGCCGGACCTCCTGGCTGTCCGCCTTCCTGACCGTGTCAGGCCACCTTCCGTTGCAGTCGCCGGTGATCCACAGGTCCTGCCACACCAGTATGCCGTTCCTGTCACAGGCTTTATAGAACTCCGGCCTCTCGGTAATTGATCCGCCCCAGACCCTGATCATGTTCATATTCATCTCGGCATGCATCTTCACCTCAGCCTCATAACGTTCCGGACTGAGGCGCATCATTCCGTCTGAAGCTATCCAGTTGGCGCCACGGATAAAAAGTTTCTGGCCGTTGATGGTAAAGACCCGTGCCCCGGTTGAATCATCAAAGTAGCTTCCCGCTTCACGGAATCCGAACATCAGGTCCTCCCTGTCAAGCGTGTTGCCTTTTTTGTCACTGAAGATAATTACTGCAGGATACATCGCCGGCTGACCCATACCGTTGGGCCACCAAATCCTGGGGTCACTCTTTTTCTGTTCCGCGAAGGTAAAGGTCACGGTGCTCCGAGGCGGCAGTTTCAGCTTTTTTCTGTCAGTAGATCCCATGTATGACACGGCTATCTCCCCTTCCACAATCCTGTCGGTCGGATTCACCAGTTCGGCGGAGAAGGTCACGAAAGCAGGAGCCTGCAACTCGCCGGGGAGCCGTTCACCGGGAACCCTCGTACGGGCAAAGCCGTTTCTTATGTCAATATCACCAGTGATTTCAATTGTCACCGCATCCCATATCCCCGTATTCCTGTCCCTGACCGGCTGAATCCAATCCCACCCTGCCGTAAACTGCATGGTCACATCACGGCCAATGGTTCCGTCACCCCCCTGTCCGCCGTTGGGTTTTCCCGGATTAAGCGGCGGCTCTACCTTGACTGCCAGCCGGTTATGACCCTCATGGTTCAGAAGGGAGGTTATATTGTATTTCCTGCGGAGAAACATACCGTCAGTAGCGGTGTCACTGAGGAGGTTGCCGTTGAACCATATCTCGGCCCTGTAGTTTATCCCCCTGAAATTGAGCCATACCTGGCGTGTGGAGTCAAGGTCCGGTATTGAGAATCTTGTGAAGAACCAGTATGTGTAATAATCGCGGCCCACATCCCATACATCAGGAATATTCTCGTTATTCATTCCGTACCATGGTTCCGGCATGAGGCTGTTATTGACCAGGGTAGTCAGGACAGTGCCGGGAACAGTGGCATTTATCCACCCCTCCGGTGCAGGGTCATCTGTGGTCAGCGCCCTGCCGTCAACAGTTACTTCCGATGCGCGGATTGCCCTCCATCCGGTTGTGACAGGTGTCTCCTGGGAGAAGAGCAGCAAAGTCAAACTCAATAAAATACCGGTTATAATGACCTTTTTCATTTGTTGTTCCCTTATAAAACAAGTACGGAAAGATATTAAAATTATCCTTTCGCACTGCGGCAGGCAGGGCATAAATGCCGTAAAAGACTCATCATCAACGCTTAAAACGATGAAGTTACAGGCAAATTGACCGGTGCCGGGGAAATAATAATTTAATGCCAGCTATTTGATTTTACCCGGGGAATTTCAAAATTGCATGTTTATTTCGTTTACAGATGCACCCCACCATTGTAGCAGCCAGGGAAAGGCTGTTTGCACTTATTCTGACCCAGCACCGCAGATGGGGCACCATACTGATGCCATACATGCTTGAGAAGATGGCGGGAAGGGAGTATTACATCACGGAAGAGGCGCTGTCGCCATTCCCCAATAGCTTTACCCTTTCAGAACTTGATAACGAGCAGAAGGAGGCGGTGCGGCTTGTCAATGAATACTCAGACCGCAACCTCTTCAAGCTTTTTTCAAAACACCGGAATGTCAGGGAGTTCCTGGAAAATATTGGCGAGAAGGAGTTCAGCGAACTGATAAAGCCGTTTATAGAGTCGAGGATTGCACAGTGCCTCCGGATAACACTGAATGAGGAGATACCCCTCTTCCTTCAGAAGCCGGGAGTAAACACCCTTCATCATGAAGACAGACTGGAAATCAATCCATTGACGGCAGATCCCGTGTTCCGGTTTGACCGTACTCCCGATGAAACCGCGTACAGCCTGATTGTGGAATCAGCCGGCAAACCAGTCAATCTTCGCGGCCAGCAGATTGAGATACTGTCAAACAGGCCATGCATCATCAGGTCGGGGCATACCATCCACTTCATCGCTGAAATTGAAGGGATCAAAATCAAGCCTTTCCTGACCATGGAGAGGATCATCATTCCTGAGAAAACAGCGGAAAAATACTTCTCCACGTTCGTGCTCCAGGTGGTCAACAATCACCGGGTGACAGGGAGAGGGTTCTCCTTTAAGCACTCGGAAGCGGAGAAAAAAGCATTTCTCACTGTTGAGCGTACCATCACCGGAGTTCCGGCAGCCATACTAAAATTCCGCTATGACAACAGGGATGTTTATTATCCTGATGATATTACCCATTTCACAGCATTCAGCAATAAGGAGGGCCATTTCATCTTCCTGCGGAAGGAACGTGATGCGGCATGGGAAAAGAGTTGTCTGGATGCACTTGACGAAGCGGGCCTGACAAGTGATGACGGCATTAACTTCACCACCCCGTGGACCAGGGAGCCGGAAGGGGAAGCAATGTACAACCTTATTGAAACAGTCTCCTATAACAGGAAGAGACTGGAGGATGCGGGTATGATAATCCGTACCGGATATCTTGACCGGCCCTTCTCCCTGCACAAGGTTGAGGTGAGAATCAGTCACACGGTAATAAATGACTGGTTCGATCTGAAAGCAGAAGTGATCATAGGACCGTTTACCATTCCCTTTACACGTTTCAGGAGAAACATTCTTGAAGGTATCCGCGAATACCCGCTGCCTGACGGAACAGTTGCCATTCTCCCGGAGGAATGGTTTGCCAGATACCGGGGACTGTTCGAGATGGGCACTGCCAGCGATGACGGTCTGCTGCTGCACAAGCAACATTTCAGCATCTTGAGCGAGGCTGTCTCATCGGAAGAGTGCGACCTCTGTACCGGGCTGGCGAAGCTTGTCATGCCTGAGAAGCTGGAGATATTGTCTGCACCGGAAGGGCTTAAAGCAGAGCTGCGGCCCTACCAGAAGGAGGGAATGAGCTGGTTACATTTCCTGCAGTCAAACAACCTCGGCGGTTGCCTTGCTGACGACATGGGTCTTGGCAAAACACTGCAGGCCCTGGCACTGCTCATGTACAACAGGGAAAGAATGAAAACCCTCATGGCAGGCCGAAACTGTTCAGAACAGGGCGCTGACGGCAGTGACCGGATGCAGCTTACCCTCTTTGGCAGGGAAACACCCCCGGCCACCTCCCTGATCATTGTGCCGGCATCGCTCTGCCACAACTGGCACAATGAGATAAAACGCTTCTGTCCGTCAATGAAGACACTGATCCATTATGGTGCATCACGGCACAGATCAGCGTCACACTTTAACAGCTATGATATAGTACTGTCAAGTTATCATACGGTCAGGCAGGATATTGATCTCTTCACCAGGGTTTGCTTCTTCTACGTGGTACTTGATGAGAGCCAGCATATCAAGAACCCCTCCTCACACCTCTACAGGTCGGTGATGAGGCTGAGGGCTGAACACAGGCTGGTGCTTACCGGAACGCCGGTAGAGAACTCACTGACCGATCTGTGGACACAGCTTAACTTCGTCAATCCCGGGCTGCTGGGATCACTCGCATTTTTCAGGAGAGAGTTTGCCAGGCCAATCGAAAAGAACAACGAAGAAGAAAAGGAGAACAGGCTCAGGAAGATAATCCGGCCTTTCATCATGAGACGCACCAAGGAGATGGTGGTGAGTGAGCTTCCTCCGGTAACGGAGCAGGTTATTCAATGTGACATGTCAGACGAACAGGCTGCCATTTACGAAAAGGAAAAATCTGCTGTACGCAATGCCATCCTGGAAAACATAGAGTCTGTTGGCATTGAAAAATCAGCCATCATCGTTCTTCAGGGGCTGATGAGGCTCCGGCAACTGGCAAACCACCCCGTTATGACCGATGAAAACTACAGGGGAGGCTCGGGCAAGTTTGATGCCGTGACACATAACATTGAGAACGTGGTGGCTGAGGGACACCGGATACTGATATTCTCATCATTTGTCAAGCACCTCGAGCTGTTCCCCGGATGGCTCGACAAGAACGGCATAGGATACACCATGCTTACCGGTTCTACCAGGGAACGTGGGAAGGTGATAGGCTCCTTCAGAAATAATGAAAACATCAGGGTTTTCCTGATTTCGCTCAAGGCCGGAGGAGTCGGGCTAAACCTTACAGAGGCTGATTACGTATTCATCCTCGACCCGTGGTGGAACCCTGCATCTGAGATTCAGGCGCTCAGCAGGGCGCACAGGATAGGCCAGGAGAAAAGGGTCTTTGTTTACAGGTATATCTCCGGTAACACCATCGAGGAGAAGATCCATCGGCTGCAGGAGAAAAAATCACGGCTGGCCGGAACGTTCATCGATGTCAACAATCCGCTGAGCGACCTCGGCGTGAACGAAATGCTTGAGATACTTAACTGATTTTTTTATAAATTTACTCTTGAATTTACAAACCTTCTAAAAACGCTGTGATGAACACCTATCAGAACCATCCTCTTGCCGGGGCTGTCGATCTTGACAGCGCATTCAATAAACTGTGGAGTTTTTACAAGAAATACTTCCTGGGATTGTATGTCATATCCGTAGCCGGATCACTGCTTTCATCCATGTTCATCTCAGGCCTCGACCTGGCAACACTTCAGACAACAACCGATCCCGTCGAAATGCTTGAAATAATGAAGGGTTTTGCCGGACCCTATGCCCTGGCTCTCCTGGTAGCATTGGTGCTGAGCGTTCTGCTGCATGCATGGGTACTGGAGAGGCCTGCGGGAGAAGCAGGCTTCATATCTGCCCTGCTGAAAAAATCACTTGTTGCGCTGGTTCCATACATGGTTGCGATGATCATCTTTGGAGTGATGGCCGTGATGCTGGTGTCAATCGGAATTGTTCTCCTGGTTCTTCCGGGGCTCTTTGCAGCCATTTACATGGCGACTGTCGGGGTATTTGTAATGCCGGTGATGCTTACCGAAACCCGTAACCCGCTGGAGGCACTTACACGTTCATTCAAACTGGCACACAAAAACCTGTGGACCAACATTGGCTGGGTTATTGTAGTCATTCTTATTCTGATAGTTGCAGCCCTGGTCCTCGGGGCCATAGTGATGCTTCCGTTTACCGGATCATTCCTAAAGTCAATAGCCAACCCTGACGAAGCTGCGGCAATGCTTGAGATGGCACGGAACCCTGTTTACATCGGCCTCAGTGCCCTGACCGGCGGCCTGGTGACACCGGTCATGCCGATACTTGCGTTCCTGCTATATTTCAGGAACAGGGGTGAGGAGGTGGCTGTTGAGGTTACAACCGATGATGGCAACACTGTAAAGGTAGAAGACCTGTACCCGCCAATGCCTCCCGTGGAATAACAGCACCCGGAACGGAATAACCTGCTTTACCGGCTGAACCTTTTCAGCATCCTGCCGGAGATCTTCCCTTCAGGCCCTCTTTGCAGGTGATGAGCTTCACCATGACAGCCGGGCCACCGGTGGCGATCATCTGCGCTGCCAGGATGTTAATTATTTCATAACAAAATTGCTGAAATACCCATCGGTAACCATTGTCTCCATGCTGGATGGTATTGATCCGGAAGCTCTGGCACCGGCCAGTCATGGCAACCGATTGCAGTGCCATTATTGCAGTAATTACGAACCTTTTTTTATGTGCGAATTATTGCTGTTTTGAGACTCTGGTTTAGTTTTTTATTGCTATTTTTCCGACAAAGCTGAAAACCAATTCACGAATGATATGAAAGAGTACATAAACGACGACTTCCTGCTCCAGAGTGAGTCAGCCCGCAAGCTCTATCACGAACATTCGGAAGGATTTCCAATAATTGACTACCACTGCCACCTCAGTCCCGAAGCCATTGCCAACGACAGGCGCTTTGAGGACCTCGGGCAACTCTGGCTTGAGGGCGACCATTATAAGTGGCGTGCAATGCGCGCCAACGGTATAGATGAGAAATATATAACAGGTAAGAACACCACTTTCCGGGAGAAATATGACCGTTGGGCAGAGACCGTGCCGATGACCATGCGCAATCCGCTGTATGCATGGACCCACCTGGAGCTGAAGAGGGTCTTCGGCGTGGGCAGGCTTCTGAACCCTGATTCGGCTGCTGAAATATGGGAAGAATGCACCGCCCTTCTTCAGCAACCCGGATATTCTGCACGCGGACTCATGAAGAAATTCAATGTTGAAGTGGTATGCACTACCGATGACCCCATTGACAGCCTCGAACATCATAAAACAATAAAAAAGCAGGGCTTTGAGATTAGAGTCCTGCCTGCATGGAGACCGGACAAGGCCATGTCACCGGAAGATCCTGCAAAGTTCATAGACTATATTAATAAGCTTGAAGAGACTTCAGGAACTGAGATCAGGGGATTTGCCTCACTGATAGAAGCCCTGCGTGTCAGGCACGCTTACTTCGCTGAAGCGGGATGCGTCATCAGTGACCATGGCATCGAACAGTTCCATGCCGATGATTACACTGAAAAAGAGGTGGGATATATCCTCCGGAAGGTGCTTTCAGGGTCACACCTGGAGAATAGTGAGATTTCAAAATTCAAGTCAGCCATGCTATATGAGCTGGCAGTAATGGACAGCGAGAGAGGATGGGTTCAGCAGTTTCATTACGGTGCCATCCGTAACAACAACAGCCGGATGTTGGCGCAATTAGGCCCGGATGCCGGATATGACTCCATTGGTGACTTCACGGTTGCCAGATCACTTTCGAAATTCCTCGACAGGCTTGATGCCGGAGGCAACCTGGCAAAAACGATACTCTACAACCTCAACCCGAGAGACAACGAGCTGATAGCAACCATGGCCGGCAACTTCCAGGATGGCCCGGTCCCGGGAAAGATACAGTTCGGGGCCGGCTGGTGGTTCCTTGACCAGGAAACGGGTATGATCAACCAACTCAATACACTGTCACTGATGGGCCTCCTCAGCAGGTTCACAGGGATGCTCACTGACTCGCGCAGCTTTGTATCATACCCCAGGCATGAATACTTCCGAAGAATTCTCTGCAATATGCTGGGTGATGATATTGAAAAAGGGAAGCTGCCTGAATCGGAAATGAAGACCATAGGTAAGATGGTTGAGATGATATCTTATTACAACGCCAGGGATTTTTTCGGTTTCTGAAACGACCAAAAAGAGATAGATGATATCAGGTTTTAAACGGATTAATGTTGCACTGGTGATGGAAGAGACCGTTCTTGTTCCGCTCTTCTGTCATTCTGACCCTCATATTTGCAAAGGATCAGGAAGGTACTCCTGACCGCAAATACCAACACATAAATTAAGCACATAAAAAAATATGTCCTCAGAAACCACACAATCCAGGATGACAAACTACAGATGGGCCATCACCTCATTGTTGTTCTTTTCAGTAGTGATCAATTACATGGACCGCCAGGTGCTTTCACTGACCTGGAAGGATTTCATAGCACCTGAGTTTCACTGGACCAACAATGACTACGGTACCATAACCGGTCTTTTCTCGATCTTCTATGCCGTCTGCCTGCTGTTTGCCGGAAGGTTTGTCGACTGGATAGACACCAAAAAGGGATTTCTCTGGGCAATAGGAATATGGTCTGCAGGCGCTGTGCTTCATGCCTTCTGCGGGATAGCAACATCAGGCATCGTTGCCGGAAAATGGCTGGTGGGGTTTGAGGAGGCACGAAGGATAATCAGTACGGTGGATGATATCGGGATTGTAACTTCGGTCAGCGTCACACTCTTTATTTTTGCACGCTTCGTGCTGGCCCTCGGGGAGGCGGGTAACTTCCCTGCAGCCATCAAGACAACAGCAGAGTTCTTCCCCAAAAAAGACCGCGCATTCTCAACAAGCATATTCAATTCCGGAGCACAGGTGGGAGCCCTGATAGCACCCATAACCGTACCGGTCATTGCAGCAAAATACGGCTGGGAAATGGCATTCATAGCCATCGGCGCAATCGGGTTTATCTGGATGGGATTCTGGACCTTCATGTACAAAAAACCTCATGAGCACCCCCGGGTAAATAAGGCAGAGCTTGACTATATCAACCAGGACATCATCGCGGAGACGAAGGCAAATAACAATATAGCCAGACCGGAAAAAAAGATCTCTTTCCTGCAGACATTCAAATACCGCCAGACATGGGCGTTCGCCTTCGGCAAGTTCATGACTGACGGGGTATGGTGGTTTTACCTCTTCTGGACACCGGCTTACCTGAGTGACGTTTACGGACTGACATCAGATACTACAATGGCAAAAACACTGATTTTCGTGCTTTACGCGATTGTAATGCTCTCAATCATAGGTGGCTGGCTGCCGAAATACTTTGTTGACAAACTGGGTATGAATCCCTACGCCGGCCGTATGCGTGCCATGCTGATCTTCGCATTCTTTCCGTTGCTGGCCCTGCTGGCACAGCCGCTGGGGCATATCTCCTACTGGTTCCCGGTTATTATAATAGGTATTGCCGCGGCTGCGCACCAGGCCTGGTCTGCCAATCTCTTTTCCACCATCGGTGACATGTTCCCGAAATCGGTTATCGCCACAGTTACCGGGATAGGCGGAATGGCGGGCGGCGTCGGAGCCTTCATCATCAACAAAGGCTCAGGCGCCCTGTTTGACTTCGCATCAGGCTCAACCATGGTCGACGGTCAGGTTGCAGTAATGACCAGGGAACTGCTTGCCGCCGGAGCACAGTACCTTAACGGCCCCATAAAGTTCTTCGGATTCGAGGGCATCAGGGCAGGTTACTTTATTGTCTTTTGCATCTGCGCTGTAGCTTACCTCATCGGATGGGTAGCGATTAAGATGCTGGTTCCGAAATACAAACCGATAGTAATTGACTAGAAAAACAGTAAGATGAATGATTTCAGTGATCTGAGAGGAAAAGTGGCCGCCATCACCGGCGGCAGCGGAATAATTGGGAAAACTCTCGCCAGGGGGCTTTGCAATGCGGGTATTAATGCAATAATACTTGATTACAAACCGGAAAGGGGGAAGTTAACTGCAAAAGAGATAAGTGCAGGAGCTGAAGGTGGAACAGCGATCTGTTTTGCAGCAGATGTGACTGACAGAGAGTCACTTATCAGGGCGCGCGAGAAAATCAGGGAAAAATTCGGTGCTCTCGACTTCCTCATAAACTGCGCCGGAGGCAATAAAGCCACCGCCACAACGGCAAAAGAGGTCATTGCGGAAAGCGAAAAAGAGCTGAAAGGAACTTTCTTCGACCTTGATATCGAAGGATTTGACGGTGTCTTTGATCTCAATTTCAAGGGAACGGTGCTGCCCACGATGATTCTGGCGGAAGATATGGTCAGAAGAGGGAGTGGCGTCATCCTTAATATCTCCTCAATGAATGCCTACAGGCCGCTAACCAAGATACCCGCCTATTCAGCAGCCAAAGCAGCCATTAACAACTTTACACAGTGGCTCGCTGTCCATTTCGCACCCGCCGGAGTGAGGGTCAACGCCATCGCACCCGGATTCCTGCTGACCAATCAGAACCGGTTTCTGCTGACTGATGAAAAAACCGGTGAGATGACTCCGCGCGGCAGGAAAATTATATCAGCCACACCAATGGGACGCTATGCAGAGCCGGAAGAACTAATCGGCACAATGCTCTATCTGCTTTCTGATGCCTCATCGTTTGTCACCGGGGTAGTGATACCTGTCGACGGAGGTTTCAGTGCATTCAGCGGAGTCTAGAGATTTTTGGGCAACTGGTTCTTTTATTTACAACGAACCAGTAATTATGTTGAAGTTAGCAACATGGTATATTATTCCGAATACAGACCCGACAACGGCTTTGACAGGGATAAAATCAGAGCCGCCCTTGAATCTATCCTTGGCAGCTTCAGCGAAAGGAAGCGGATGCTGATACTGCCGCCCGACATTACCCGGGCACACTCGGGCGCCGGGATGATTACCGAACTGCTCCGGGAGAAGCTGGGTGAACGGATCACTGACATCCTCCCGGCCCTTGGTACGCATACGCCCATGGAGACAGCCGAACTTTCAAGGATGTTCGGAAGAACGCCACGAACACTCTTCAGGGAACACCGTTGGCGAACAGATATAGAGGAACTTGGGAGGGTGCCTGCATCATTCGTGTCATCGGTTACCGGAGGACGCCTCAACTTTGATTACCCGGTGCAGGTTAACCGCCTCCTCTCATCAGGAGGGCATGACCTGATAATCTCCGTTGGCCAGGTGGTGCCGCATGAGGTGACCGGCATGGCCAATTACAACAAGAATGTTTTCGTGGGCTGCGGTGGCAGCGAAGCCATAAACAAGAGTCATTTCATCGGGGCGGTACATGGTATTGAAAACATCCTGGGCACAACTGACAACCCGGTCAGGGCGGTGCTGAACAAAGCTTCCGAAATAGCCGCCCCGCGGTTGCCACTGCTTTACATCCTCACGGTGGTGGCCCCTGATAACCAGGGCTGTCTGAAAATCATGGGCCTGTTTGCCGGTGATGACATTGAATGCTTCAGGCAGGCTGCCGCACTCTCGCGCAAACTCAACTTCACCATAATGCCCCGCAGACTGAAAAAGGTGGTGGTATGGCTCGATCCTGAAGAGTTCAAAAGCACATGGTTAGGCAACAAGAGTATCTACCGGACACGTATGATGATTGCCGACGACGGCGAACTGGTGGTGCTGGCCCCCGGGGTCAGGACCTTCGGGGAAGATCCCGCCATTGACAGGCTTATCAGAAAATACGGATACCGCACCACTCCTGAAATACTGGCATTCACCGAAGCCAATGACGACCTGAAGGAAAACCTCAGCGCCGCTGCACATCTCATCCATGGCTCGCCGGAAAACCGTTTCAGGGTGACATATGCAGCCGGCCACCTCAGCCGGGCAGAGGTGGAGTCAGCAGGCTACGGCTTTGGTGACATTGACCTGCTCATGAAGCGGTATGACCCGCAGAGCCTCCGGACAGGTTTCCACACCACTGCTGACGGAGAAGAGTTTTACTTTATCTCCAATCCCGCTACGGGGCTCTGGAAAGCGGCTGAACAGGAACAGTGATATGAAGATTGTCATAGACGAAAATATACCCTTCATCAGGGGCGCCTTTGAGCGGTGGGCCGATGTGGTTTATGCACCTGGCCGCAGCATTGATGCGCGTATGGTGGCAGATGCAGATGCGCTTATTGTCCGCACACGCACCAGATGCGATGCTGCCCTTCTGAAAGGAAGCAGTGTCAGGATAGTAGCCTCGGCCACTATCGGGTTTGATCATATCGATACCCTCTGGCTGGAGCAGAATGGGATTAAATGGGCCAATGCCCCGGGGTGCAACTCAGGCTCGGTGATGCAGTACATCACCTCCCTCCTCTTTTTTCTGGCGGAGAAGCACTCGTTTGACCCTTGCTCAATGACGCTTGGCATAGTGGGCGTTGGCAATGTCGGATCAAAGGTGGCAAGGGCGGCAGGCGCCATTGGCATGCGGGTACTGTTAAATGACCCGCCACTGCAGAGACAGAAAGAGGGTTCAGAGGATTTCCGCATGGAGGCAGGCAGGGGTGGAACTGAAAACCACGGCACAGATTTGTATACTGAGGCAGGCAGGGGTGGAACTGAGTTCCACCCACTACGTACATTATTGACAGATT
>ERZ795044.3941-NODE-3941-length-12328-cov-4.579646_pt1 | contig 12328 bp, 14 predicted proteins | sample MGYA00375128_ERZ795044 | MGnify/ENA primary metagenome ERZ795044 (study PRJEB30173, sample SAMN05720213) | anaerobic digester metagenome | isolation source: active sludge of municipal wastewater-treating anaerobic digesters | place: USA | collected 2014-12-22 ... | reverse complement strand
TCGCAGAAGACATGTTTGCCCGCGTGGAGGGCGGCTTCGGCCTGTGGCCGGTGGAGGCCATTCGGCGACGAAATGACCACCGCATCGATGGCGGGGTCGGCGAGCAGGGCCTCGAACGTCGTGACCGGAATGTGAGGGGCGGGCGCAAACGGTGTGTCGGGCCGGCTGCGCGCGGCCACGGCGACATTCACGCGGTCCGGGAGCGCGTGCAGCGCCGCGAAGTGTTTCGCGGCGAAGTTTCCCGCGCCGACCAGAGCGACCCGCAACATAGCCCACCGCCTTCGGTTGTAGAGACACCATAGCCGATTCGAGCGGCGAACGCCACACAAACCGGAGAGGCGGGCGCCCCGGAACCGGGGCGCCCGTGGGGGCAGGGAGGGGCGGGGGAGGCGGGGAGAGGTCAGGATTTGAGTTTTCGCACGAGGCGTTCGATCCAGGCGTCGAGGTAGGTGTGCCCGAGTTCGCGGGCGATATCGAGGCCTTCGGTCCGGGCGAGGTCGATGGCGTAGTCCTTGGCGCGCCGGCGGGCCTCCCGCCGTTCCTCGGCGGTGAGTTTGCCGTCTTCGCGCGACGTTTTGATCTCGCGCACGTAGGTTTCGTAGGTGTTCATGACGCCCGCTTCGAGGGCGAGGAGCGCGCGTTCACATCGGCGCCGGCGGATGCGCGCGTAGAGTTCGGTGGATTTGAAGAGGGACCAGAGCCCGCCCAGCACGGTGCCGAGCAGCATAAGCCCCTGGTCGGAATGGATCGCGTCGTTGAGCGTCACGGTAGGCATCCTCCCGGTCACGCCGGCGGAACCGCGCGATAGCGGTTGTCCGCATGGACGTGCCCGTCGTTGTAGTCGTCTTTGACCCAATCGAAGTGGCGGCGGCACACGGTTCCGAGCGTTTTCTGGGGAACGCGGGCGCGGTTGCGCGCGAGCACGGCCACGATGTCGGCCGCGATGCCGCCGAATTTCGCGAGATGTCTGGAGTTGCGTGCGACGGCGCCGCCCTGATCGGTCCACCCGTAGAGGGCGGCGAGCCGTCGGAGATCGTCTTCCGTACGTACGGCGCTGGTGACGATGATCCACACGGTCTCACCGGCCATGCTGGAGAGGTCGCGCCGCACACGTTCGAGGGACTCGAGCAGCGTGGGGTGCACCATGGCGAGCCCCGCGGCGTTTTCGAATTCGCGTAGGCGGAAGTGGGTCACGTCCTCACCGTCGAGGGTGGTGAGCAGCCGTACGTCGTTTCGCCGGTTATACGTAGGTTCGGACATCGCTGATGTATCCATTCAGGCCGTCGTCGGCATTGAAGACGGCAGTCATGCCGGGGCGCAGATGGAGCAGGGCGAGAGCGAGGCAGGCGTCGTCGGGTTCGGGCGGCGACGGCGCAACGGCCTCGTTCCCCGGCTTGAGGGTTACGTCCCAGGAGTCGAGCCGGGCCTGGACCAGGTCGACGCGGGGATAATTCACTGGCGGGACAATGCCCCCGAGGACAGCCGGGGCCTCGAGGTGAAACGGGAACCGCTCGATGAAGGCGTATCCCGGCGCGACGCGGACGCCCAGGGCGGGCGGGGACGTGGCCGAGACGCCGAGATCGCCGTCGGCGGCGTTTCGGAGCACGCCGTCGCCGCCGCCCCAGGCGAGGCTGACGAGGTTCATGAGGAGTTCGAGGGCGGCCTCGATGCGGTCGTCCCAGGTGTTGAGTTTGGCCGAAGCCACGGGCCGTTCCTGAAAGGCCCAGGAGGTCTTGATGAAGCTCTTTCCACGAATGGCCATGATGTACCCCGCCGGAGGCCGTGCAGCGCCGGCCGCCGGTAGTCAGCCCAGGTGATAGCCCGAATCGAGGCCCACCACCGGGTCATCCAAGCGAAACTGATACAGGGACTGTTCAGACCCCTGGTGTTGCGTCATGCTGTAGAGCGGATTGGCGACGGAGCGCAGGGGCGAGGTGCATCCGAGCGTTGTGGAGACCGCGCGGCCCGAGAAGCGATGGGTTACGCGGTTGATGCGCCGCACAAGCCGCCCGGTGAAGCGTCCGCCCCATTCTCCGGCGAGCGGGACATCGAGACGCCGGACCCGAGCTCCGCGCAATTCGACGAGATCGCCCACCTGGAACACGGCGTCCCCGTGGTACAGCGTGAGGAGGCCGGCGGCCTCGGGGTAGGCCAGATCGTCCAGCATGCCGTTGAGAAGCCGGTCCGCGTCGTCCTCGCGGGCGATGCCGAAATGCCGGAAATTGCGTGCGCGAACGCCGAACACGTCCGCGCTTTCGCCGCGCAGGTACGTTTTCTCGACGGGTCCGAGGATCGGATTGCCTTCGAAATAGAGGGTATTAACGATTCCGGCGCCGTCGGACGCGAGGAGGGCGCCGGTGGTAAGCGGGTCACAGGTCAGCACATGATCGCATGCGGCGGCCGTGCGGAAACGCACGTCGGCGCGGGGGCCGAGACTCCAGACGCATCCGCCCGCGTAGGCCAGCGCCGTCAGCAGGTCGAACAGGCCGTGGTCCGCTTCGAACGTGCTCAGAGTGACCGGGGTGGAGTCCACGGAATCGCCGCAGGCGCGGGTGTACGAGAAGTACTCCTTGAGGCGCATTTCGGGCACGTGATACCGGCCATCCTTGTAGAGATAGACCTCGGAATGGCCCAGTTCCACCATGGCCGCGTTGAAACATTCGCCGCCGCCATACACCAGGCCAATGTAGCGGCCGTAGGCGTCGACGCGGTCGTCATAGGCGCCGTCGTAGCCCCGGTGGGGATTCAGCTCGATGGCGTGGATGCCGTTGGTGTCGATGAGGTTCTGCAGCGCCTGGCGCGCGGCCTCGGCGGCCAGGGCGTAACCGCTCGCGGCATAACGACCGGCGGACCAGGCGGCGGTCTCGGGATGGCGTGCGATGGCGTGGCTGTTTCTGGACAGTTCCTCGCAGTCGAGCATCATCAGGCGCAGGTCGGGCCAGGGAACGCCGTCGACGCGCAGTCCGGCGATGGTGTCGCCGTCTTTGGCATAGGCGCGTGAGGCGTCGATGCGGGGCGTTTCGACCCATTGCCCGGACGCGATCCCGCCGGTCTCGAGCTCGCTGCCGGGTGTTTTCCGGGCCAGGTATTTGGCGTACTCGCGTGCCGCGCCGTCGGGATAGGCGGTGTGGGCCACGAGATAATGAACCGGGCCTTCCGCCGCGCTGATGATGTCCTTGACGATGGCGTCAATGCGCTCGTGGCCGTAGCCGCGGGTCACGCGCGTGTTCTGGCGGGCGGCGCTGCGTTCGGCACGGACCGCGATGACCTCATGGAAGTTCACGTAGCGGTCGAGAATGAGCTTCTTTGTATCGCTCCATTGCGGACCGGCCCAGGTGACCTCGGCCTCGCAGAACAGCGCGCCGTCAAGCCAGACGGCGATCCGGCAGCCGGGCCCGAGTCCGGCGACGCTTTCGGGGAGCATGCCTTCGATGAGGTCGGGGCGGTCCGGGGCGGTACGGGTGGCCTCCATGAGGGGCACGGAATCGAAGCGGGCCGCCCGAAGGCCGTGTGTGTCGTATACCTCGATCGCGTAGCGCATGGTCACCACCAGCGGTCACGGAACGCGACCGCGGCAAGGGCCTGGTGCGCGCTCCCGGGCTCGTCGGTGTACGTCAGGATGGTTTCGGCGGGCTGGATGCGGGGAAACTCGCCCCGCGTGCAGGGGGTGACATCCTCGCCGTCGAGCGTGACTTGCGCCCGGACCGCGTCCACTTCCAGCACGGAGCCTTCGAGCACGATGCCGTCGTACTCGAGACAGCGTTCGCCGTCGCTGACGGCGGGCCGGATCAGGGTCCCTGCGGCGGTCAGGCGGATCCGGGGGAGGGCGAAGGCGGTGCCCCCGCTGGCGACGGCGAGCACGGCGGGCGAAGCGGCGATCGGCCATTCGGCTTCCGTGAGCGCTTCGGCCTCCTCGAAGGGGTCGCGGGCTTCCAGCTTCAGCGTAAACGCCCCCGCGAGACTGTCGCGCTGGATCTCGCGGCGGAATGCCGCGCGCCGCACCATCAAGCGGCGGCCGGGGCGAATCGAGAGCGCCGCCGAATAGTCCACGGCGGACGCCGCGTGCAGCACGGCATCGAGCCGGGCTTCGAGGGCGGCGACGGAGGTCTCGCGGTGGAGCAGCCCGGCGAACTCGACCATCCGCGCGTCGCGCCCGCCGACTTCCTGGTGCTGCTCCCGCACGGACGTGAGCAGGCCATCGAGGACCAGGCCATTGAGCGTAATCGCCATCAGTCGGATCCTCCGAGGACGGGAATGGAATCGGTTATCGCGGCGGGGGCGTGGGGTGGATGATCCCGGAGGAACGGCGCGAGCAGGCGCCAGGCCGCGGCGCGCGTGGTGCGGGCAACGGCCGTGAGCGCGCCAAAACGCTGTCCGCCCTCGACGCGCTGCCCGCCCACGACGACGTGTTTCTGGTCGTGGGCGTCCTTTGCGGCCAGGGCCCGGTAGACGTTTGCCCCCGCGAGCAGGGTTTCGCCGAGCACGAGGGCCTGGGGCCAGGGGGGGTCGGCGTACGCGGGTCCCAGCCGCGCCAGGAGTTCCGCGTGGGCGTCGTCAATGGCCGCCTCGACCAGATCGGCCGGAACCGACGCCGTGTCCTGGAGCTGAAAGCGCAGCCGGACCATGGATTCGGTGGTGAAGCTGGGCATGTCAGGGCCTCCTCATCGGTATGGGACAGGGGAGCGGCCCGACGGGCACGGGCCGCTCCCACCACGTCAGGACCAGTCGCTCCGGACCACCACGCGAGCCTTCTCGTAGATGATGGCGAAGTCGGTGACGACGGTCAGGTAGGTGCGATCCCATTGCTGGTTGATGAGCTTGTCGCTTTCGACCAGCAGGTCCTGCTCGGTGAGTTTCTGCGCCGCGTAACCCGCGTCGAGGATGGTCAGGCAGTTGGCGGGCTGTCCGGCCATGGGGACGAGGCGGGTTCCGAGCGGCGTGGGCAGGTTGCCGGTCTTGGCGAAATCGAAGAGGGCGGCCTCCTTGAACGCGTCCAGTTCGAGGATGGTCTGGCAAAGGTCCGCGTTGGCGAGCATGTGGGTCGGGGTGAAATAGTGGTCGAGGGTCAGTGTCATGAAACCCTTGACCAGGTCGGCATAGGCCCACGCGCCCGAGGTTGCGGTGTCGAGCGTGACCGGCGCGGTGCCGGCGGCGCCGTCGCCCTCGACCAGGATCCGGGCGAGCCGGGCGTCGAGATGGCGGCCCAGGCGCTCGCCGATGCGCTGGAGATGGATGCGGAGCATGTCGACCGACATGCGGCGGATCACCTCATACGACGCGATCACGCCCCGGCCTTTCTTGTCGAGTTTGATCACGCGGTCCCCGTATTTGATGGCCGATTCGGGAATGGCGGCGCCCTCGGCCACGGTACGCAGTTCCTCCTCGAGTTCGTCTTCCTGCACGTACGGGACGTCAAAGGCGGTGCTGGCGACCCGCTCGTCGCGGATGATCAGGCCGGGGTAGACGGGCTTGCGCGTCATACCGCAGACCACGGCGTCGCGGACCATGTCCGGGAACAGCCATTTGGCGTTGGGGTCAGACTGGAAGAAGCGGTCCACGGTGATGCGGTCGAGGTCGATGCCGAACTCCTGGGCGCAGTAGTCGCGCACGGTGGTGCCGAGCGCGCGGAAGAACTGGCCGTGGTTCAGGCCGAGACTCTGCAGGGTATCGTAGAGCCCCGCGCCGCGGATCTGGCGGAGCGTATCCGGTTCCTGGCTCAGGAACGCGACCCGCTCCTTCACGATATCGTCGCGATATGCCATGGGAGGTTCCTCCTTAGAGCAAGACGTGGACGAGGCCCGCGGCCGTGTCCACCTTGAGGTTGATGCCGGTTCCGTTGCCGGTGGCGGGGGCCATGACCTTGCCGCTGGTCGCGGCGGCCACCACGCCGGCGACCCCATCGACCACGGGCGGGGTCTCGCCTTCGTATTGGAAGACGGACACGCCGCGCACCTTGACCGGAATGGCCGCGCCATTTACGGCGGCGCCGGCGAGGGCTTCGCCGAACACGGAATCTCCGGCGCTGGTGTCGTTGGTGACGGTGTAGGGTCCGGCCAGTTTGACGGCGTCGCCTTTTGCGATGCTCACGGGGCCGGAATCGGGGGTTTTGCAGGTGATGACGAGCTCGGTCAGCACGCCGCCGATGTCTCCGAATGCCATGGTTCACACTCCTGTGCGGTGGGACCGCGTGCCCGGCAGGGGGTCGCGCCGGCACTCGCGGCCTGGTTTTGGTTCTCCGGGTTCGGCGCCCCGCCCGATCCGCGCGGACCGGGCGGAGGACGCCGCGGCGCGCACGGCGCTCAGCCGTCGCGCACGATGCCCATCGCGCGATTCGTCCAGGCCCCGGATTCGCTGTCTGGGAGCGTTTCCGGGTACGACGTGGGCGATGGGGGAAACTTGTGATCAAACCGGACCTCGTACGCGCGCAAATGGCGCGTGATTTCGTCGAGGCTGAGGGATTCGAGGGTGCGCCGCCAGACCGCCTCGTCAAAGGCGCTGCCGTCGAGCTCGCGCCCAAGCCCGCAGAAGCGTTCGAGGGCGCGGCGCCGGGCCGTCACGCCGTCGCGGAGGATCCCGGCGAGGGCGGCGGGCTCGAGCGCCATCTCGCGCATGGTTACGTGAAGGGCACGGGCGGCCTCGGGAGAGAGCAACGGCATGCGCTCGGCCCGAAGGATGTGCGTGCCGTGCCGGCCGTCAAGGAACAGTTCGCGCACGTCTTTCGCCCATGCGATGACGGTATACAGGCCGGCGTCTTCGCGCGCGGCGTCTCCATCGTGGTCAAGCCAGCGAAGCGGATGCGGTCCCTTCTCAACGGCCCAGGCGCCTTCCGCGCAAAGCGGCTGCTCGAAACGCCAGCCGGCAAGATGCCCCGCCTGTTCGAGCCGGAGATCGCGGTGCGGGCCGCCGCCGTCGAAATGGCGGTGAATGACGTAGCGTCCCGCGGGACCGTGCTCCCGTTTGGAGTCGGGGGTTGCGTCCGGCAGTAGGGCGATATTCCAATACATGCGCTGAACCTCCCTTCTTCACACCAGCTGGCGCAGCAGCGACACGATGACGCCGGCCAGGTTGGCCACGAGCAGGGCCACGCCGCGCGCGAGCGTGCTTTCGAGCCGCTGTACGCGGGTTTTGACCTCGCACAGGTCTTCACGCAGGCTCATCCACTGGATGTCATGAACGGGTTTGTAGGGGCAGGCCGCGGCCTGTTCGGGCGGCGCCGGTTTTTCTGCTGCGTTGATGCACGGATTCATTGCGCGGCCTCCGTTCAGTTGTCCGACCGGCTGATTTCGTACCAGGCGCCGCCGACGTATACGAGCACGAGGGTATCGGCGGGATGGGCGGTCCAGGGCCCGGCGAGCTGGAGGTTGATGTTGTCGGTAAACACGCAGTCCGCATCGCCGCCGATGATGGTCGCGAATTGCCCGGCGACACCGTCATCGAGCTGGGTGACGTTGTGGCCGGCCGTCCAGGTGTCGGGCACGCGGAAGATGTTTGCTCCGCGCACGCTGGGGGTGGTGTCGTCGGCCGCGAAGGTGACGAGAGCCGGGGTACTGAGCGCTCCGCCGACCGAGGCGTCCGCGGCAAAGACCGCGTCCGAACCGTCCAGGCGCAACGCCGTTGCCTGGGCGCCGCCGTCCAGGAGCCGGAACTCGAGCTGGCCCGCTTCGCTGTCGTCGGCGATGTGCTGCATTTTGCCGGCAATCACCGCATACGAGACGGGGGCGGAGGCGCTGTTGAGTCCGCGAAACGTGACTGTGCCGATGGTGGTGCCGCTGACGGGGGTGCCGGTGCGGTCGAGGCTGCATCCCGGCAGGGTGCTGTCGTGGACGCGCACCTGGCCCTGCTGCTGGAGTTGCGACGCGGTCACGGAGAGATTCGAGGAAGCCAGCGTCAACGTACCCACCCCGCTGCCGGCGGACACGCTGAGGCTGCCGGGCGCAGCCAGTGCGCCGCCCTGCACCTCGAGATCGCCGGCGATCGTGACGTCGTCGCCGAACCGGCACGCGCCGAGTCCGGTGTAGATGGCGTAGTTGGCCGTGCTGCCTCGCGTGATGTCCTCGATGTACAGGCCGTAGAGGTTGGTCACCGTGCCCGTCGTGCCGGTGACCCGGCCGTGCAGCGCGATGCCGTTGGTCAGGCCGCCCATCTGGTTCAGCAGGACCTCGCCCCGGACGCCGATTCCCCGGTTGATGGTCGTGAACAGCGCCCCCGGCGTCACCCGGCCGGCCGTGCCGATGACGTCCGTGCCCGACGCGCTGTATCCCGAACCGACGGTGGCGTGTCCCGCGACGCCGTGAATGCTGGAGCCGGAATGAAAGCCGCCCGACCACACGATCTGGCCTTCGAGCGCGCTGCGGCTGCTTGAACTGAGCGCCGCGCTGCCTTCGAACTGCGCCTTGACCAGGTACGAAGTGCCGGACGCGGTTCCGGCGGATAGCGGGCCTTGTACCTGGAGCGCCTTGGGCAGGGTCACATCGCCCGTGTCCTGGATACGAAGGCTCGGGGCGTTGACGGGCTGAATGGCGTCGCCGGTGTCGTTCCACAGTTGTTCGCCGGTACCGCTGAGGAAGTCGGCCCGCGACATTTCGCGGGTGGCGCCGGCGCTGGCGTCGTGGATCAGCAGCGTATCGCCGTCATCGGGCAGGGATTCATCCTGGGCGGCGGGGATGTCCAGGGCGCCGGCGTCGAGCAGGCCTTCGTCCGTCGTGAGGGCGTGTTCTTCCGTACCGGCACGCAGGGGGCCGCGGAGGGTCACGCCGCCTTCGGCCAGGATCGCGCCGTTGGTCGAGAGGGTTCCGTCGGGATCAATATCGAGCCCGCCGTCCCGGTCGCCGTAGCCGCCGCCGACGCGCAGCGATTCCAGGTAGCGCGGGGCAGCGCCCAGGCCCGGCAGCAACACGGCCGCGATGCACACCGTGAACAGCCATTGCCGTTTCCGCATCACTCATCCTCCCAGAGTCCACCCGCTCCCAGTTCGATGGGCGTGTGGAAATCGCGCCGGGCCGCCGCCAGAGCGTCGTCGAGCCGGAGCGCCCGGGTACCCGCCACGAAACGGGTTCCCTGGGAGCCGGAGGCGACGACGGAGCCCTCGATCACCTCGAGCACATCGCGCAGCACGCAATGGCACAGGTTTTCGCCGTACGTCCGTCCGGGGATGTGATCGCACGCGCGCAGGTCTTTGCCGCACACCGAACACTCGGGTTTGCGGAACGAGAAACCGATCGACGTTTCCCGGTACACCCCGCCCTCGATGTTCAGGATGAAGTCCTGGTTGTCGCTGGTGCGCAGGACGTACACATCGGGCCGGACGGACAGGAGTTCCCCGTCGGCATGCAGGCGCGACCGGAAGAAGGTGCCCCGGGGCAGCGAGCCGCGCACATCGTGCCGTTCCATGAGGGGGCGTCCGGGAACCAGCGCGTTGATGCGCTCCAGTTCTTCTTCAGGGAAGCGGCTGAAATGGCGGTCGATCCGGCTGTTGCAGAGGTCGAGCGTGAACACGGCGAATTCCTCGGCCGTCAGAGGGCGCAGGGTGAATGCGTTGACCTCGTCGATCGTGCCGGTCAGCGTAGCGCTGTCGCGGGTGGCAACGAGGGCGCCTTCGTGCCGGAAGACAAACGGTTCGAGTTCCATCGGAGTTCCTTTCCGCACGATACGGTTTCAGGATGCCTTGATGCCGAGCGATTCGGCGGCTCTTTCGTGGGAGATGAAGCCGGCGTCGCGCAGCAGGAGGGCGTTTTCGATTTCGCGGCGGCGGGCTTCGGCCTCGCGCACGATGTCAGCGGTGCGGTGGGAGCGCATATGCACGGCGGCGCGCGCGCTGCCCCACATGAGAGCGAGTTCGAAGTTGTAGAGGCGTTCGAGCAGGCGTTTGACGCAGCGGTTCACGGCGGTGACCTGGCGCGTGATGATCTCGAACTGCGCCGTGCCGTAGGTCTCGGTGGTGCCGTAGTTGCGCCCGAGGAGGATGGGCATCAGGTGCATGCCGGTGATGACCTGCTCCTCAATGGCCTTGTGGTTCTCGTAGAAGACCTGCGACCGCTGATCGCCGCGAACAAGCGACACACTCACGTTGTCGAAGGTCACCAGGTTCTGATCGGTCTCCAGGGTGTTCAGTTTGGCGCGGAGCTCGGCGAAATTGGTCTCGATGCGCTTGTGATAGGCCTCGACTGACTCGCCGCGCTGGCGCTCTTCGGGCCGGTACTGGACGTGGAGCTTGGCCCAGCCCGCGTTGTGGGTGGCCTTGGCCATGTCTTCGAGGAGTCGCTGCTGGATTTTGACCACGAAGGGAATGGCGCGCAGCATGGACCTTCCGTAGGGGTTGGTGCCGTCCCGATCGAGGCCGACATACACGAACCGCTCGCGGGGCAGCGGGATCTCGCGGCCTTCGTGGACCTGGAAGGGCTCGATACCGTCCTTCCCACGCCGGAACCGCACCGTCCAGACGTCCACCGGTACGACGTCCCAGATCGATTCACGGCTCTGCGACAGCACAATTTCGACCGCCGCCGCCCCGTAGGTGAACAGGGAGGTGTAGAAGATGTCGAGCAGGCCGTCCATGCCGCGGTCGCCGCTGTTGACGCGCCGGTTGAGGTCGTCGAGGATGCGTTCCGCGCGCCGCCGGGCCTGGGGCGACGAAGGGTGCGTGATTTCGATGTCGTAGCCGGTCTGGCACAGGCGTTTCCAGGTCCAGATGGCATCCGAGATGTCGGGGATGGCATCGCGCAGGAAGCGGTAGACCTGCAGCATGTAGAACGGGGTGTCGTTGGGCAGGCCAATGACATCCCGGAAGGCCCCCTGCAACCGCGTGACGTCCTCCGGCATGGTGCAGGTGCGGGACGGCGACTCGCGGAAGGTCTCCGCGAGCGCCGTGGCTTTGGGCCGGGCCGGGCGCTGTACCGCGTTCCGAAATCGTTCTAACCACCGTGCCATGTTCGCTCCTCGCGGGGTGTTCAACCGCTTCTGCTTCATACGTCCGCGCGTTGTCCCGGCCGGAACACGGGCAGGCGCCAAAAATGGTTGATAGCGTGTGTCTTATGGCGGAGAAAGTCAGGCGGACATGTGTCGTTTCACGGACAAGCCGGGACGACTGCGTGTCCCCGTTCGATCGCGAATGCATCCCCGTGGCCTGTGAGGCCATTCTTCTCGTCCAACGCGCGCCGGGCGCCCGCGCAGCCGTCTTCTTCCCATCCGCAAACCGTCGGCGCCTTGCTTTGAGACGGGCCCGCGTGGATACTGTTTGGATCGGCGCATGTCGGTGATTCACACACCTTGCGAGGGGGGAACTCCGGGGATGCCGCGCCGGTGCAACGAGGAATGCATGTCTGTATTGGTCAATAGAAGCGTCGGCCGCACGCTGTTTTCAATGGCGCTTCCGATGCTGGCCGGCACGTTCGCCATGAACGCGTACAACTTGACCGACACCTGGTTTGTGTCGCGGCTGGGCACCCTTTCCCTGGCGGCAATGGGCTTTACGTTTCCCGTCGTGATGCTCCTGACCTGTGTAGCGCGCGGCATCGGGTCGGGAGTGACAACCCTGGCATCCCATGCGATTGGCAGCAATGACCACGACCGCGCGGTCCGGCTGGTCACGCACGGTTTCATGCTGACGTTGGCCGTTACGGCCGTGATGTCCATTGGCGGCTACCTCAGCATCGGGCTGGTGTTCACGCGGCTGGGCGCGGATGAGGCCACGTTGCCGCTCATCGGGAAGTACATGCGGACCTGGTTTCTGGGCGCTCTGTTCATGACGCTGCCGATGGCGGGCAGCGGCGTCCTGATCTCCGCGGGCGACTCGAAAGCGGCCAGCATGCTCATGATCGTGGGGACGGTCCTCAACACGATCCTGGATCCCATCATGATCTTCGGGTTCCTCGGCTGTCCGGCCATGGGCATCCGGGGCGCCGCATTGGCCACGATCATTTCGCAGGGGGTCTCGACGGTGTGGCTGGTTCATCTGCTCCACCGCAGGCACCGCCTGCTGGCCTGGCGTTCCTGGCGCCTGTCGGAGTACGTCCTTTCACTGCGGCAGATCATGGAGTTTGCGGTGCCGAGCGTCCTGAGCATGATCCTGATGCCGGTGTCCGCAAGCGTCATCACGCGCCTCCTGAGCCATTTTGGGAACGGGGCCGTGGCTGCGGCCGGGGCGGCCGGCCGCGTCGAGATGTTCGCGTTCATCATCCCGATGGCGCTCGGCATCTCGCTCACGCCGTTCGTCAGCCAGAACGTGGGCGCAGCCCGCCTCGACCGGGTGCGGCAGGCCAAAACCCTGGCCGTTGGCTTCGCCCAGATCGGAAGAGCACACGTCTGAACTCCAGTCACGAGGACTTATCTC
>ERZ795044.3939-NODE-3939-length-12329-cov-7.057194_pt1 | contig 12329 bp, 8 predicted proteins | sample MGYA00375128_ERZ795044 | MGnify/ENA primary metagenome ERZ795044 (study PRJEB30173, sample SAMN05720213) | anaerobic digester metagenome | isolation source: active sludge of municipal wastewater-treating anaerobic digesters | place: USA | collected 2014-12-22 ... | reverse complement strand
AGACCAGCGGCTCGTTGTTCACGGCCAGGATGCCCTTCAGCGGGCCGTTGGCGGCAGCCGTCATCAAGGCGTTGATTTCTTCCTTGGTGGTGGCGCGCTCGGCGGTGAAGGTCAGGTCGACCAGCGAGACGTTGATGGTCGGCACGCGCAGCGCGAAACCATCGACCTTGCCGACCAGTTGCGGCAGCACCAGGCCGACGGCCTTGGCGGCGCCGGTCTTGGTCGGGATGATGTTGGCGGCGGCGGCACGGGCGCGGCGCAGATCCTTGTGACGGACGTCAACGGTGACCTGGTCGTTGGTGTAGGCGTGGATGGTGGTCATCAGGCCCTGCTTGATGCCAATGGCGTCAGACAGGATCTTGGCAACCGGGGCCAGACAGTTGGTCGTGCAGGAGGCGTTGGAGACGACGGTCATGCCGGGCTTCAGCGCGCTTTCGTTAACGCCCATGACGATGGTGGTATCGACATCGTCGCCACCCGGTGCGGAGATCAGGACGCGCTGGGCGCCCTGGTCGAGCAGGGCTTGGGCCTTGGCTTTGGTGGTGTAGGCGCCGGTGCACTCCAGCAGAATATCAACGCCGTGGTCGGCCCAGTTGATGTCCTTCGGATTCTTGGTCGAGTAGAAAGCGATGCGTTTGCCGTCGATGATGATGCAGTTCTCGCCATCGGTTTCGACGGAGGTGCGGAAACGGCCGTGCGTGGTGTCGTACTTGAGCAGATGCGAGTTGGTCGCGAGATCACCAGCGGCGTTGATCGCCACGACGTCGAATTCATTCTGCAGGCCTTGCTCGTAAATCGCCCGCAGCGTGCAGCGACCGATACGACCGAAACCATTAATTGCAACCTTGATAGCCATGTGATTCCCCTCTTTGTTGAATTTGAATCAGGACAAAAGTTCTTTTGCGGTCTTGACGACGTTGGCGACGGTGAAGCCAAACAGCTCCATCAGTTCCCCGGCCGGGGCGGATTCGCCAAAGCGGTCGATGCCGACCACTGCGCCATGCAGGCCGACGTACTTGCGCCAGAAATCGGGATGCGCCGCTTCGATGGCGATGCGTTTCTTGCAACTGCCGAGGACGGCCGCCTTGTACTCAGCGCTCTGGCGGTCGAAGACGTTAGTGCAAGGCATCGAAACGACGCGGGTAGCAATGCCGTCACCGGCCAGTGCCGCTTGCGCATCCAGGGCCAGCTTGATTTCAGAGCCGGTGGCGATAAAGGTGATTTGCGCCTCGCCCGCACATTCGGAAAGCACGTAACCGCCCTTGCGGATATCGTCGTCCGCGATGTTCTGCGTCACGGTCGGCAAATTCTGGCGCGACAGGGCAAGCAAACTTGGGCCATTCTGACGGTCGACCGCAGCTGTCCAGGCAATGGCCGTTTCGGTTGCATCGGCCGGGCGCCAGACGTCGAGATTCGGAATGATGCGCAGGCTGGGGATGTGCTCGACCGGCTGATGCGTCGGGCCATCTTCGCCGAGGCCGATGGAGTCATGGGTATAAACCATGATCTGGCGCTGCTTCATCAGCGCGGCCATACGGATGCCGTTGCGGGCGTAGTCGGAGAAGACCAGGAAGGTGGCCGTGTAGGGCACCAGACCACCATGCAGCGCAATGCCGTTGGCGATGGCCGTCATGCCGAATTCGCGGACGCCGTAGTAGCAGTAATTGCCGCCTTCCGTGCGGGTGGCGCCCTTGCTGCCCTTGACGAAAGTCAGGTTGGAGCCAGCCAGGTCAGCCGAGCCGCCGAAGATTTCCGGCACGGCCGGGACTAGCGCGGCGATGGCATTCTGCGACGCCTTGCGGGTGGCGATGTTCTCGGCCTTGTCGCGACAGGTGGCGATGTAGGCAGCCTTGGTCGCTTCCCAGTTGACCGGCAGTTCGCCCTTGATAACGCGGCGTTCGAACTCGGCGGCTTCGGCTGGGAAGGCGGCCTGGTAGGCGGCGAAGCGCGTGTTCCAGTTTTCTTCAAAAATGGCACCGCGCGGCTTGCCGTTCCAGGCTGCGTAAACTTCATCGGGAATCACGAACGGCGGGTGATTCCAGCCGATATATTCACGGGCAGCAGCAATTTCGTCCTTGCCGAGTGGTGCGCCGTGGCAATCATGCGAACCCTGCTTGTTAGGCGAACCGGCGCCGATGGTTGTCTTGCAGCAGATCAGACTGGGCTTGTCGGTCACCGCCTTGGCGGCGAGCAGGGCGCGTTCGATGGCATCGGAGTCATGGCCGTCAACGTGCGCCACAACGTGCCAGCCGTAGGCTTCGAAGCGCTTGGGGGTGTCGTCGGTGAACCAGCCTTCGACGTGACCATCGATGGAAATGCCGTTATCGTCCCAGAAAGCGATCAGCTTGCCGAGGCCCAGCGTGCCGGCCAGTGAGCAGGCTTCGTGCGAAATGCCTTCCATCAGGCAACCATCGCCGAGGAAGGTGTAGGTGTGGTGATTGACGATTTCGTGGCCAGGCTTGTTGAACTCGGCAGCCAGCACCTTTTCGGCCAGCGCGAAGCCGACGGCGTTAGTGATGCCCTGGCCGAGTGGGCCGGTCGTGGTTTCAACGCCAGGCGTGTAACCAAACTCGGGGTGACCCGGTGTCTTGGCATGCAACTGGCGGAAATTTTTCAGATCATCGATCGACAGATCGTAACCAGTGAGGTGCAGCAGCGCATAAACCAGCATCGAGCCGTGGCCGTTCGACATCACGAAACGGTCGCGGTCCGGCCAGTGCGGGTTGGCCGGGTTGTGGCGCAGCTGGCGGCGCCACAGAACCTCGGCGATTTCCGCCATGCCCATCGGGGCACCCGGATGGCCGGAATTGGCCTGTTGCACGGCATCCATTGCCAGGGCGCGAATGGCGCCAGTCAGAGGAGAAAACTTCGGAGTGTTGCTGACGCTCATGATCGGGGAATCCAGCCGGCGGAAAAGGTGAAATTATCCGGGAAATGCCCTCTTTTGGGTAGGGCAATATGGCAAAACGGGAGGCTTGCCGGCCTCCCGTTGTCGCTTATTGAACCTTCGGGTCGTAGTTGATCATCATCAACACGCCCTGGCCGCCACCCATACCGCCGCCGGTGTAGGCAACGCTGCCTTGACCCGCGTAGACCGCTTCATAGCGGTGGCTGTCAGTCCCGTAATAGAAGGGAATGAAGGCTTTGGCCGTAACGTAGCCGCGGATGTTGCTGGTGACGCCGAGGATGCGTTCGACTTCGCTCTGGTGCATACCGATCTGCAGTTTTGCCCATTTGCTGTTGGCCGGAATGTTGCCGTAAATCTCGCCGTCGAAAGTGCCATCACGGGATTTGACGACGCGGGGTTGGCCGGGCTCGCTTGGCTTGGCGGCTTCCTTGCTCGGTGCGGCAGCAGCGGGTGCAACTGCCGCTGCCGGGGCTGCGGCTGGCTCGCTGGCTTTGGTGGCTGTTGCTGCCGTACTCGGTTTGGCCGGTTCGCAATCAACTGCTACTGGTTCGGCTTTCTTGGTCTTGCTGGTTTTCTTCGTGGACTTTGACTTTACCTTGGCGGTCGGCTCGGGCGGGCAGGCTGGCTTGCTGACCACGGGTGCGGCTTCGGGGGCTGCAGCAGCGACGGGTGCGGCGGGCTGGTCAGGCTTGGTTTCTTTACTGACGCAACCGCTGCCCAGAATGGCGGCGGCAAGGACGAGGGCAAGTGTGCGTGACTGCATGACGAAATTCCTTCAGGGGTTGTGCGGTTTGTTTTGTGGCGAAATCAGGTGCGATGGTAGCCAGTGATGCGGTCAACCTCGTTTTTCGACCCTAAAATGACCGGTACGCGCTGGTGCAGTTTGCCCGGCTTGATCTCCAGGATGCGTTGGAGCCCGGTGCTGGCAGCACCGCCGGCCTGCTCGATCAGCAGCGCCATCGGGTTGGCCTCGTACATCAGGCGCAGCTTGCCGCCCTGGCCTTGCAACTTGCTGTCGATCGGGTACATGAAGATGCCGCCGCGCGTCATGATGCGATGCACATCGGCCACCATCGAGGCGACCCAGCGCATGTTGTAGTCCTTGCCGAGCGGCCCGGTTTTGCCTTGCTGCATTTCATGAACGTAGCGCTGGACCGGGGCTTCCCAGAAACGCTGGTTGGCCATATTGATGGCGAACTCCTGCGTATCGGCGGGAATCTGTACATTTTCCTGGGTCAAGACAAACTGGCCTTGCTCGCGGTCCAGCGTGAAGACGACGACGCCGTCACCTACCGTCAGGACCAGCACGGTGGTCGGGCCATAAACCGCATAGCCGGCAGCAACCTGCGCCGTGCCGGGCTGCAGGAAGGCGGCTTCAGCGGCGGCTGCAGTGCTGAGATCGGCGCCCTCCGGGCATTTCAGGACAGAAAAAATGGTGCCGATGGAAACGTTGACGTCGATATTGGAAGAGCCGTCGAGCGGATCGAAGAGCAGCAGGTATTCACCCTGTGGATAGCGATTCGGGATGGTGTGCGGCAGATCCATCTCTTCGGAAGCCATGGCGGCAAGATGGCCACCCCATTCGTTGGCTTCGAGCAGGATTTCGTTGGACAGGACATCCAGCTTCTTCTGGGCTTCGCCCTGCACATTGTCGCTGCCGGCTTCGCCCAGCACGCCACCCAGTCCGCCCTTGCCGATGGCGATCGAAATGGCCTGGCAGGCTCGCGAAACAATTTCAATCAGGAATTTGAGATCGGCGGTGATGACACCGCGGTTACGTTGTTCTTCAGTTAAGTAGCGGGCCAGCGTGCGCTCTGCCATGTTGATTCCCTGCGTCATGACGAAAGGGCAGATTTTACCCCGCCGGGCAGCGGGCGTGCAGAAAGGCGAAGGCGGCGGCGCTGCTGAGCGGTTTGCTGAGCAGGAAACCCTGAACCTCGTCACAGCCGTTGCTGCGCAACAGTTCAAGTTGGTCCTCGGTTTCGACACCCTCGGCGATGACGTTCAGGCCTAGCGAATGGGCCAGGGCGATTGTCCCGAAGGCGATGGCGCGATCATTCAGGTCGGTTTCGATATCCGCGACGAACGAGCGATCAATCTTCAAATGGTCAATCGGAAACAGCTTGAGATAGGCCAGCGAAGAGTAGCCGGTGCCGAAGTCGTCGATGGCGAGCGAGATGCCCATGCGACCGAGGCGTTGCAGAATTTCGATGGCCTCCTCCGGATTTTCCATCACCGAGCTCTCGGTCAGCTCAAGCTCCAGGAGCGTTGGCGGAAGATCGGTTTCGGCCAGGACGCCGGCGACCATCTCGCAAAAGTCGCGGCGACGAAGCTGTCGCGCCGAGACGTTGACCGCGATCCGAATGGGTTTTAGCCCCTTGTCGATCCAGTGTTTCATTTCGCGGCAGGCATTCAGCAGGACCCACTCGCCGATCTCGACGATAAGCCCGGATTCTTCGGCGATAGGAATGAAACGGTCCGGCGTGATCATGCCGTTGATCGGGTGGTGCCAACGCAGCAGGGCTTCAACGCCTGTTGGTTGCGAAGCATCGGCCAGAAACTGGGGCTGAAAGCAGAGCGCAAGCTCGTTGCGGTTGATGGCATGGCGCAACTTGTGTTCAATATCAAGGCGGTCGGCTGTCACCCGATTCATCTCGGCCGTGAAAAACTGGTAGTTATTCCGGCCGGCGGCCTTGGCGTGGTACATCGCCACGTCGGCATTTTTCATCACGGTTTGGCCATCCGGACCATCGTCCGGAAAAATGCTGATGCCAATGGAGGGGCTGGTGTGCAGTTCGTGCCCCTCGGCTTCAATGGATGTCGATAGCTTGGCAATGACTTTGCCGGCAACAATGGCGGCATCGGCCGGTGTGACGATGCCTGGCAGGATGATCACGAATTCATCGCCGCCCAGTCGGGCGACAAAGTCTGTCTCGCGGATGACGCTGGAAAGCCGGCAGGCGACTTCGCGCAAGAGTTCATCGCCAACCTGATGCCCCAGTGTGTCATTGATGATCTTGAAGCGATCGAGGTCAATGAACATGATGGCAAGGCGCCAATGGTGACGCCGCGCCTCGGGGAGCAACTGGGCAAGGCGCATGGCCAGTGCCATACGATTGGGCAGGCCGGTCAATGCGTCGTGCTGCGCAATATGGCGCATGCGGTCTTCCGCCTGTTTGCGCTCGGTAATATCCGCCAGAATCCAGATGTAGTGGGCCGGCTCTCCGGTGTAAGGATCGTCTACCCGGCTGACACGCAGGCCAGCCGGAATCTCCTCGCCATGTTTTGTGGTGACTTCCAGTTCGCCGCTCCAGGTGCCACGCAGGCCGACATCCTCCTGGAATGCTTCAGGGCTTTGTCCGTGCGCCAGTTTGATCAGGGCAAACACGGTGTGGCCTAAGAGCTCGAAGGGTTCGTAGCCGGTCATCAGTGTCGTGGCCGGGTTGATCGAGAGAATGCGGTGAGCTTCGTCGGTAAAAATGATCCCGGTGGGCGTGTGGTTAAAGACTTTTTGGGCCAGTTGTTCGCGCTCGGCGCTAGCGCGGCGCTCGCTGACGTCTGTGTAAATGGTGACGAAGCCGCCATCGGCCAGCGGTGCGCCACGAATATCGAGTGTTTTGCCGTTCGGGCGGGTTCGCTCAAAATGGTGAGGTGCCGGGCTTTGGGCGCGCACCATCATGGCCGCAACGATGGCCTCCGGCTCGCCTGGCCCGTATTCGCCGCGTTCGGCATTGAAACGGAAAATGGCTTCGAGGGTGACCGGTCCCGCCTCAATCAGCGAGGGCGGAAAATCCAGTAATCGGAGCAGTTCCTGATTGTGCAGTACCAGATTTTTATCCCGGTCGAACAGGCTGATGGCGCTCGGGATACTCTCGATCACGGTTTGCAGCAAATCGTGCTGGGCGCGCAAAGCATCTTCGGTTTTCTTTTGCTCGGTAATGTCCGTGTAGGTGGTGATGAAGCCGGACAGCTGTCCGTCAATAAACAGGGGCTCGCCTTGAACGAGGTGGGTACGGCCGCTGGGCTGGGTGCGCTCGACGTGATGCGCCTTGAATTCAAGCGCCAGTGCCGTGATGCGGGAGACGTGGTCTTCGACTTTCCCTGGCCCGTATTCGCCGCGAGTGGCCGGAATGCGGATCAGGTCAGAAAAGTGAACGCCGTCGTAAACCGCACTGGCGGGCAGGTTTAAAACTTCGAGGAAGCCTGCATTCCAGACGCGTAGACGAAGGTGTTCGTCAAAAACACTGATCCCCTGCGGCATGTTCGACATGATGGCTTGCAGGTAGGCGTGTTTGTGTCTGGATTCAGTAGTGTTCGATGACGAGTTATTCAATGGGGCAAGCGCCTTGTGAATTAATTTGGCGACGCTTCAAATGATAGCGTAAGCGCCCTCTGCTTCGGCTCCCGGCAATCAATGTATTGTCGGTTGGCGGCGGGAAAACTTTCCTAAATGGTCTTCCCTATGAAGCCTTCCATTTGATCGAGCAGCCGATCGAAGCAATCTGTTCGCCTGGCCCGCGACCGCTCGCGGAAATCTGTCGCATGGCCTCAAAAAGCTCACGCCGGGCGTCTGGCGGGGCCGGGTTGCGCCCGGATGCATCGAGGCGGCCACGATATTGCAGTTCAAGTTGGGCGTTATAACCAAAGAAGTCCGGGGTGCAGACCGCTCCGTAAGCCTGAGCAACTTCCTGGCTCTCATCAATCAGGTAAGGAAAGGGAAAATTGAGCGCTGCCGCCCATTGCTGCATGCTTTTTGGCGAATCTTCCGGGTTGACCGTAGCATCGTTGCTCATGATTGCAACACTGCCGATACCCAGGGTGGACAACTCGCGGCAGTCCCGTATCAGGTGGTCGATGATGGCTTTGACGAAGGGGCAGTGATTGCAGATGAACATGACCAGCAATCCGTTCGGGCCGCGGCAACTGGCCAGCGTGTGGCGCTTGCCGTCAATGCCGGGAAGGTCGAAATCGACGGCGGGCTGGCCAAAATCACAGACTGGTGGGTTGAGGGCAACCATGTTTTTTCCCTCCAAAAGGCAATTCGCCGATAATAGCACCGATGAATCTGCCTCGTTTTTACTGCCGTGAAGCGCTCTCGCCGGGGGCGCATATCGACCTTCCCGAACCCGTGGCGCGCCATGCGGTGCGGGTGTTACGCCTGCCGCCAGGCGCCTCGATGATTTTGTTCGATGGCCGTGGCGGCGAGTATGAAGCGCACATTGAACGGATCGAGAAAACCCGGGTTGTGGTGGTTTTGGGTGCCTGGCGTGAGCTTGAACGAGAATCGAAGCTGGTCGTGACACTGATCCAGGCCGTACAGGCTGGCGAGAAGATGGATTTCACCATCCAGAAAGCGGTTGAGTTGGGGGTGACTGACATTGTTCCGGTCGACAGCCGCCGTAGCGTCATCCGGCTGACGGGTGAGCGGGCCGCCAAGCGCGTCGCCCACTGGCAGGGTGTGGCGGCTTCCGCCTGCGAACAGTGCGGGCGCAATCAGGTGCCTCTGGTTGCTCCGCTGGAAAAACTGGAGCATTGGCTGACGAGGCCGGCCCGTCCCGGCTTGCGCCTGATGCTGGCGCCGGGTGCCGAGTATTCGCTGGCCGATTTGCCGCCGGTCAAGGATGTGCAACTGTTGATCGGTGCCGAGGGCGGGCTCGATCCGCAGGAAATGCTGGCGGCGGAGCAGGCCGGCTTTCAGGCCGTGCGCCTGGGGCCGCGTGTTTTGCGTACGGAGACCGCCGGGTTGGCAGCTTTGGCTGCCTTGCAGGCACTTTGGGGTGATTTCAGGGGGTAATCATGTTTGAGTCAGCAGAGCTTGGCCACAAGATTGACAAGGAAACTTTCAAGAAAGAGGTGCCGAAGTTGCGCGCCGCCTTGCTTGATGCGCAGTACGAGATGCTGGAGAAAAAGGAGTTCCCGGTCGTTATCCTGATTAGTGGGGTCGACGGTAGCGGCAAGGGCGAAACGATCAATCTGCTTTACTCCTGGATGGATCCTCGGCATATTTCGACGCTGGCTTTTGCGGCGCCCAGTGATGAGGAGCGTTCGCGTCCTTATATGTGGCGATATTGGCGCGCCCTGCCGCCGCAAGGGAAGGTCGGAATTTTTGCCGGATCCTGGTATTCGCAGCCGATTACCGACCGGATTACCGGAAATATGCGCCGCTCCGAAATGGACGAGCGCCTGGATGACATCAATCGTTTCGAGGCCATGCTGGTCAATGAAGGTGCGCTGGTCCTCAAATTCTGGTTCCATCTTTCCAAGGATGGTCAGAAGCAACGGCTGAAAGCGCTGGAGAAAAATCCGCATACCGCCTGGCGGGTGACCAAGGAAAGCTACGATCGCCTGAAAACCTACGGTAAGTTGCAGGAGGTGGCGGGTCATGTTCTGCGCGTGACCAATACGGCGCACGCGCCGTGGATCATTGTTGAAGGGACGGATGATGAATACCGTTCCCTGACGGTCGGTCGCATCGTGCTCGACGCAATTCAGCGCCGCCTGCAACAAAAGGCGCGTCAACAGGTGCCCGTGGCGCCACCGATTGTGCATACGATCGACCAGAAAAATGTGCTCAGCGAACTGAATTTGACGCAGACGCTGGCCAAGAAGGATTACGAGCGCGATCTGGCTAAGTATCAGGCGCGGCTCTCCGAACTGGTTCGCGATCCACGGTTTGTCGGCAAGCGTTCGCTGGTGTTGGTCTTTGAAGGTTCGGATGCCGCCGGCAAGGGCGGCACCATTCGGCGGGTCGGGGCGGCGATGGATGCCCGGCAGTATCAGATCATTCCGATTGCTGCGCCGACCGAAGAGGAGCGCGCGCAGCCCTACCTCTGGCGTTTCTGGCGGCACTTGCCGCGCACCGGGCGGGCGGCGATTTTTGACCGCTCCTGGTATGGCCGGGTGCTGGTCGAACGCGTTGAGGGGTTCTGTACGGAACCTGACTGGTTGCGCGCCTACGCAGAGATTGACGATTTTGAACACCAGATGGTGGAAGCGGGCGCCGTGGTGATCAAATTCTGGCTGCAGATCAGCGCCGATGAGCAATTGCGCCGCTTCAAGGAGCGCCAGGATACCGAGTTCAAGCGCTTCAAAATTACCGACGAGGACTGGCGCAATCGCGAAAAATGGGATGACTACGTTTCTGCGGTTTGTGACATGGTTGACCGTACCTCGACCGGTTTGGCCCCTTGGACCCTGGTTGAAGCCAACGACAAGAATTTTGCCCGGGTGAAGGTGTTGAGAACGGTTTGTGAGCGCCTGGAAAGCGCGTTGAAAGACGAAGACGGAAAATACGGCGACAAATGAGCGATACCCCTTACGACGAGCACTTCGTTTCCTGGTTCCGGGCGGTGACGCCCTATATCAACGCCTTTCGCGGCAAGACGTTTGTCATTGCCTTCGGCGGCAAGGCTGTGGCCAGCGAGTTTGCCAAGACGCTGGCCTATGACGTGAATCTGCTGGTCAGCCTGGGTATCCGGCTGGTGCTGGTGCACGGCGCGCGGCCGCAGATCGAAGAGGAGTTGCGCGAAAAAAACCTGGAGTCGATCTATCACCGCGGCTACCGTGTGACCAACGCCGAAGCGCTGGATTGCGTGCTTGATGCGGTCGGCAGCGTTTATCTCGAAATCGAAGCCATGTTGTCGCAGGGTTTGCCCAATACGCCGATGGCGAACAGCCGGATTCGCGTTATCGGCGGCAACTTTATTACGGGGCAGCCAATTGGCGTGCTCGACGGCATCGACATGCAGTACGCCGGCAAGGTGCGCAAGGTCGATAGCGAAGGCATCAATGCCCAGTTGGGTCTGGGCAACATCGTGCTGCTCAATTGCGAAGGGCCGTCACCGACCGGCGAGATTTTCAACCTGCAAATGGAAGAGGCGGCAGAGGCCGTCGCTGCCGGCATCCGGGCTGACAAGCTGGTTTATTTGACCGACAGCCGCGGCGTTACCGATGAGGCTGGTGAGTTGCTCGATGCGATGACGGCTGACGAGGTTGAAGAAATGCTCAAGGGAGCGGAGTGGCTGTCGAGCGATATCCGCCGCTATCTGCCTTGTTCGGTGAGGGCGAGCCGGGCTGGCGTCGGCCGCGTGCATCTGATTGGTTTTGAACAGGATGGCGCGCTGCTGCGCGAGCTATTTACGCACGATGGCGTCGGTACGGTCGTGACCCGGGAGTCATTGGAAAATATCCGCGAAGCCAAACCTGACGACATTGCGGCGCTAATTGCGCTGATCGAGCCGATGGAGCAGGAAGGCATTCTGGTGCATCGGCCGCGCGAACTGCTGGAGCGTGAGGTCGAACATTTTTCGATCATGTTGCACGACGGCATTATCGTCGGCTGCGCCGCGCTTTATCCGCATTCGGAGGAGGAGGCAGAACTCGCCTGTCTGGCCGTTAGCCAGGAGCATCGTGAATGGGGCTATGGCGAGCAGTTGATGAAGCGTATTGAGCGACGCGCCCGCAAGATGGGGGTGAAACGCCTCTGTGTTTTAACCACGCGGACCGAGCACTGGTTTGTCGAGCGCGGCTTCAAACTGGGTACGGTCGACGATCTGCCGGCTAAAAAACGCGATATGTACAACTATCAGCGGCGTTCCAAGGTGTTGTTCAAAACGCTTTGATGGTGTTTCGGGACGTATCGTAACGTAACAACGAATCATCTAAGGCCCGGTTTTTCCGGGCTTTTTTGTTTCTACTCGTTGCGTAACGTGGCGAGACAGCGCATAATTTTCGTGTAGCTAAGTGCGTAGCTAATCCGGTTTTCGGGGGAATTGCTGTGTAGCTAGTGAAAATCCGTGTAGCTAGAGAGGAAAAAGCCGTGGGAAAGCTGACAGACGTTGAATTGAGAAATTGGATCAAGGCAGGCTTGCCGGTTGTTAAAACCGATGGCGACGGCCTGACCTTTACCTTATCGGCAAAGGGAACGGCGGCGTGGACGCTGCGCTATCGTTACGCCGGCAAAGCTAAGGAATTAACCTTGGGGCGCTATCCAGATTTGACCCTGACCAAGGCCCGAGAGATGGCAGCGGAAAAACGGGTAGACGTTTGCCGGGGTAGAGATGTTGCCGCCGAAAAGCAAAGCCAAAAGGAAGCCGACAAGCTGGCGGCATTGGTTGCCAAATCGGATACGGTCAAGGCGCTTTATGATGATTTCTACGCCCGCCAGATTGAAGGCCAGCGAAAGAACCCCGAACAGGTTGGCGGGGTGTTTGCCCTACATATCCTGCCCGCTATTGGCAGTAAGGCGGTAACGGAAATTCGACCGCTTGATATTGATAGGATGCTGCGCCCGATTGTCGACCGTGGCATATTCCGAACCGCCGTCAAGGTGTTGCAACTGACCAAGGCGCTTTTCAACTTTGCGATGAAGCGCCATATCGTTACGTCAAATCCGGCCGCCCCGTTCAAGTGGCAAGACATT
>ERZ795044.3938-NODE-3938-length-12330-cov-4.943381_pt1 | contig 12330 bp, 10 predicted proteins | sample MGYA00375128_ERZ795044 | MGnify/ENA primary metagenome ERZ795044 (study PRJEB30173, sample SAMN05720213) | anaerobic digester metagenome | isolation source: active sludge of municipal wastewater-treating anaerobic digesters | place: USA | collected 2014-12-22 ... | reverse complement strand
GGCGATACACGACGCGTCCGACTCGTTCGACCGCACCGGGGCGATTTGGCGACAACCCGGACGCGAACCCGGCGACGTCATCTGCCACAGCGACCTCGCGCCCTACAACATGGTCTTTGACGACGACCGTCGACTCGTCGGGCTCATCGACTTCGACTACGCCGCCCCCGGCCCGCGCGCGTGGGACCTGGCCTACCTCGCCTACCGTCTGGTCCCGCTGGCCGTGCCGGCGTCCGACTGGCCGTTCGACAAGGCCGAACGCCTCCGTCGCCTCGACCTTCTGGTGGACGCCTACAACGGCTCGGACGCACGGGTGACGCGGGCGGACGTGCTGGCGTCCGTGCCCATCAAGTTGCGCTGGCTCGCGACGTTCAGCGACGAGATGGCCAGGGTTCTGGGGAACCCCGACCTCGCCGCGCACGCCATCGGTTACCGAAGCGACGCCGGGTGGGTCTGCCAGGAGTACCTGTTCTCGTGACCGCCCGGCTGGGTCAGTCGGCCGTGCGAGCCGGGATCGTGGCCGGCTTCCAACTCGGACGCGTGGCCTCATAGGCCGTGATCGCGTCCGCGTGCTGGAGCGTCGACGAGATGTCGTCGAGACCCTCGAGCAGGCGCTGGCGGGTGTGGTCGTCGATCGCGAACGGATAGGAGGAAGCCCCCGCGGTGATCGTCTTCTCGCCCAGGTCGACCTCGATCGGACGCCCGGGATTCGCCTCGGCAAAGTCCCACAACTCGTCGACGACGGCCTGGTCGACCGTCGCGATGAGCAGGCCGGACTTGCCGGAGTTCGACCGGAAGATGTCACCGAACCGCGTGCCGATGACGACCTTGAAGCCGTAGTTCTGCAGCGCCCAGACAGCGTGCTCGCGGGACGACCCCGTGCCGAAGTCGGCGCCGGCCACCAGCACCGTGCCCCGGTTGAACGGCTCACGGTTCAGGATGAACTCCGGGTCGTTGCGCCAGGCGGCGAACAGGCCGTCCTCGAAGCCAGACCTCGTGATGCGCTTGAGGTAGACGGCCGGGATGATCTGGTCGGTGTCGACGTTGGTCCGGCGCAGCGGCACCGGGATGCCGGCATGGGTCGTGAACTTGTCCATGATGACTCCTCAGAGGTCGGCCGGGGCGGCCAGGTGTCCGGTGACGGCGGTGGCGGCTGCGACGGCCGGCGAGACCAGGTGGGTGCGTCCGCCCTTGCCCTGGCGTCCTTCGAAGTTGCGGTTCGAGGTCGACGCGCTCCGCTCCCCGGGGGCCAGCTGGTCGGGGTTCATGCCGAGGCACATCGAGCACCCGGCGGCGCGCCACTCGGCGCCCGCGTCGAGGAAGACCTTGTCGAGGCCCTCGATCTCGGCCTGGATGCGCACCCGGGCAGAACCGGGGACGACGAGCATGCGAACCCCGTCGGCGACCTTGCGTCCGGAGATCACGGACGCAGCCAGGCGCAGGTCCTCGATGCGTCCATTGGTGCAGGAGCCGAGGAAGACGGTGTCGACGCCGATCTCGCGCATCGGCGTCCCCGCTTCGAGGCCCATGTACTCGAGTGCGCGCTCGGCCGCGGAACGGTCCTGGGCGTCGGCGAAGTCGTCGGGACGCGGGACGCTCGCCCCGAGCGGGACGCCCTGTCCGGGGTTTGTGCCCCAGGTGACGAACGGCGAGAGCTGGGTGGCGTCGATGACGACCTCGGCGTCGAACGTGGCGTCCGCGTCGGTGTGCAGGGTGCCCCAGTACGCCAGCGCGGCGTCCCAGTCGGCACCCCGGGGTGCGTGCGGACGCCCCTGGAGGTAGTCGAAGGTCGTCTGGTCGGGCGCGACCATGCCGGCCTTGGCGCCCCACTCGATCGACATGTTGCAGATCGTCATGCGGCCTTCCATCGACATCGCACGGATCGTGCTGCCGCGGTACTCGACCACATAACCCTGGCCACCGCCGGTGCCGACCCTGGCGATGAGGGCCAGGACGACGTCCTTGGCGGTGACGCCGTCGGGCAGTTCACCGTCGATGGTCACGGCCATGGTCTTCGGACGCGGTTGCGGCAGCGTCTGCGTCGCCAGGACGTGCTCGACCTCGGACGTGCCGATGCCGAACGCCAGCGCGCCGAACGCACCGTGGGTCGACGTGTGGGAGTCACCACAGACGATCGTCATGCCCGGCTGGGTCACGCCCAGCTGGGGGCCGATGATGTGGACGACGCCCTGGTCCTTGTCACCCAGCGAGTGCAGCCGGATGCCGAACTCTGCTGCGTTGGCCCGCAGCGCGTCGACCTGGGCCCGCGACACCGGGTCGGCGATGGGCTGGTCGATGTTCAGGGTGGGCGTGTTGTGGTCCTCGGTCGCGAGGGTGAGGTCAGGACGCCGGACCTGCCGCCCGGCCAGACGGAGCCCGTCGAAAGCCTGGGGACTGGTCACCTCGTGCACGAGGTGCAGGTCGATGAACAGCAGGTCGGGCTCGCCGTCGGCCTGACGGACGACGTGTGCGTCCCAGACCTTCTCACTCAGGGTCCTGCCCATGCCTCGTGCCTCCTGTTGAACGGGTGCGACCGGAGTCGCCACGGATCCCCGAAACAGCTCCGGGGACGCCTCCATTATGACTTGGAATACCAAGATTTGAGACGCTAGTCTTACTACATGGACGAATCAAGTGGCGTGGGCGTGCTTGACAAGGCTGCTCTGGTGCTGGCTGCTCTGGAGAGCGGCCCCACCACTCTGGCGGGCCTGGTGAGTGCCACCGGACTGGCCCGGCCGACCGCACATCGCCTCGCCGTCGCGCTGGAACACCACCGCTTCGTCGGCCGAGACCTGCAGGGACGCTTCGTCCTCGGCGCACGCTTGACGGAGCTCGCAGCGGCTGCAGGCGAAGACCGCCTGCTCGCCACCGCAGGGCCCATTCTGGCGCGGCTGCGCGACATCACCAGCGAGTCGGCCCAACTGTTCCGCCGGCACGGGGACTACCGGGTGTGCGCCGCGACGGCGGAGCGTCCGAGTGGGCTGCGCGACACCATCCCGGTGGGCAGCCAGCTCACGATGAACGCAGGCTCGGCCGCCCAGGTGCTGCTCGCCTGGGAAGAGCCCGACCGGATCCAGCGGGGCCTCAACCACGCGAACTTTTCGGCAGTGGCCCTCGCCATGGTCCGGCGTCGTGGTTGGGCGCAGTCGGTCGCCGAGCGCGAGGCGGGCGTGGCGTCCGTGTCGGCCCCCGTGCGCTCCCCCAGCGGCAAGGTCATCGCCGCCATCTCGGTGTCCGGACCGATCGAACGTCTGACCCGCCAGCCGGGCCGACTCCACGCACCCGCCGTGATGGCCGCGGCCGAGAGGCTCTCCGAGGTGCTGCGCCGCTCGGGAGCAACGGACTGACGTCCCGAGACACCCTGGGGACGCCATGGCCGACACGCGAGCAGCGAGGCTGCTGACCCGCAACACCTGGGCCTTCGGCCTGGGCACCGTCGGGCGTGACATGGTCTACGCCCTCGTGTCGATGTTCCTCGTCTTCTACCTGAGCGACGTCATCCAGGTGCCCAACTCGACGATGTGGTGGCTGACGGGGCTGATCCTCGCCACCCGACTCCTCGACGCCTTCCTCGACCCGATCATGGGCACGGTCGTCGACAACACCCGCACCCGCTGGGGTCAGTACAAGCCGTGGATCGCCATCGGTGGTCTCGCGGCGGCAGCCCTGACCATCGCACTCTTCACTGACTTCGGCCTGCACGGTGCGAGCTACACCGGGGTCTTCTTCCTGCTGTTCTTCGCCTGGGGTGCGTCCTGGGCGGTGAACGACATCGCCTACTGGTCGATGCTTCCGGCGTTGTCGGTCGACCCGCACCATCGGGAGCGCCTCGGCTCCGTCGCAAGGATCTGCGCTTCTGCCGGCTCCTTCGCGATGGTCGCCCTGCTCGTCCCGGCGTCCAAGGCGCTGGAGCGGACGACCGGCAGCATGGTGACCGCCTACCAGTGGATCGCGATCGGCGTGGTCGTCGTGATGCTCACCGGGATGATCGTCACGCTGGTGGGCGTCCGTGAGCCGGACACGATCGTGCTGGGCAACGAGCGGACGTCCCTGCGTGGAATGTGGCGTGCACTGGCCCACAACGACCAGCTGATGTGGACCGGCCTCGGGATGTTGCTCTTCATGACCGGCTACCTGACGACCACGTCGTTCAGCCTCTACTACTTCAAGTACGCGCTCAGGAACGAGGCGATGTACCCCCTGCTCGCGCTCGCGATGGGCCTCGCCCAGATCGTCGGCCTGGCGTCCTTCCCGTGGCTGGTCAGGAGGGTGTCCCGAGCCCGGCTGTACGCGGCGTCCACCGTGGCGATCCTCGTGGCCTATCTGGCCTTCATGCTCCTGCCCGCCACCATCTGGGCGGTCGCCCTGTGCGCCGTCCCACTGTTCGTGGCCGAGGCGTTCGTGCAGATGCTGATCCTGGTCTTCCTGGCCGACACCGTCGAGTACGGCCAGTGGAAACTCGGCAAGCGCAACGGTGCGGTGACCTTCGCGATCCAGCCCTTCATCAACAAGGTGTCCTCCGCAGTCGCGACCGGCGTTGTGGGCGCGACCATCATCATCTCGGGGATCAACCACGCGGCGACGCCGGACGACGTGACGCCCGAAGGCATCTGGCTCATGAAGCTGGCGATGCTCGCGCTGCCGATGGTGCTGATCGGCCTGGCCTACGTCATCTGGCGCCGCAACTACCGGATCACCCCTGCGGTGCACGCGGGGTACCTGGAAGACCTCCGTGAGCGCGGTCAACTCCGACGCGACGAGTGACGCGTCCGAACCCTTGAGCCGACCAGCCGGGCAGGCGGTGGGCGGGCGCGCTGAAGCACTTCACCGGGACGCTACAGAACCCCCTGTCAAAGTTGCCTTTGACAAGGGGTTCCATTGTAGCCCCGACGGGATTCGAACCCGCGCTACCGCCTTGAGAGGGCGGCGTGCTAGGCCGCTACACAACGGGGCCCTAGCTTTCCGGTCTGGTACCGGTGACCTGCCGAGGGGTGTGGTCCTCGAACGCTGGGGTACTAGGAATCGAACCTAGACTTACAGAACCAGAATCTGTCGGGCTGCCAATTACCCCATACCCCATCACTGCTCCCCGAGGGGGGCAACGTCGTTGAACTTTACCGGACGCGGGCCCTCAGCTCAAAACCGGGTCGGTCGGCGTCCGGTCTGCGACGTTCAGACGGCGACCGAGCCACCACGCGCAGGCGGCCAGGATCGCGAAACCGGACAGGTCCCAGGCCGCGTCCACCCAACCGATGGAGCGCACGGCCCGCGCCGAGGCCACCCCGCCCATGAACAGGGCGTAGCCGAAGGCGAAGAGGTTGTTGACGACGTGGGCGGCGATCCCGGCCTCCAATCCGCCCGTCACCACGACCAGCCACCCTGCCAGCAACCCGAAGCCGAAGCGGTCGAGGAAGAGCGGGACGTTCTGCACGCCGTGGAAGACCGCGAAGATGAAGGCCGACGTCACGACCCCGAACCAGCGATGGGGCACGAACGACCCGAAGGCCTGGAGCAAATAGCCCCGGAAGAAGAACTCCTCACCGGCGGCCTGCAGTGGCGACGTGAGGAGGATCAGCGCCAGCCAGAGCCACGTCTGCGAGGGCATGGCCCACGGGGTCGGCTCACCGATGCGCGACAGCCACATCACCGCGTTGAGGACGACCGCCGAGATGCCCGCGCACAGCAGCAGGTAGCGCCACCGCATTCCGGGCTGGACGCTGGAGAGCCACTTGGGATGGATCCGGTGCAACCGCCAGACCAGTCCGATCGACAACAGGATCAAGGACGCGAGGCCCAGGTGCCCGGCGAGCATGCCCACGGGGTGTTGGTAGGCCAGTGCCTCGGACGCCCACGTCGCGTAGTCGGTCTGCACGCGTCCGAGACTGTGGAAGGCCCAGAGGATCGCGCTCGCGATCACCTGCGTCCCCACGACGTAGAGGGCGATCCCGAGCGCGATGCCCATCGCGGCGCTCATCGGACCCATCCCGGAGCCGCGCAGCACCTGGGTGTAGTCGACCCCGGCCGGCGGAACGCCGACCGTCACCGCAGGAGTGCTCGGAGGTTGCGTCCGGGCCTGGGGACGGGATGAGGGACGGGACGGGCGCGTCGGCTTCCGTGCGCTCACTCGGCCACCACGGGGTTGGTCAGGACGCCGATCTTCTCGATCTCGACGCTCACCGTCTGGCCCGGCTCCATCGGGCCGACGCCGGCCGGCGTCCCCGTCAGGATCAGGTCCCCGGGGAGCAGGGTCGTGAACTCCGAGATGTACGAGACGAGCTCGGCGATGCCGCGCAGCATCAGCGCGGTGCTGCTCTCCTGCCGAATCGCACCGTCGAGGGTCGTCGTGAGGTCGAGGTTGCCGGCCTCGGCCAGGTCGAAGTGGGTGACGATCCAGGGCCCGATCGGGCAGAAGGTGTCCCAGCCCTTCGCACGCGCCCACTGGCCCTCGGCGTTCTGCAGGTCGCGCGCCGTAACGTCGTTGGCGATCGTGTAGCCGAAGATCACCTCGGGGACGCGGTCGATCGGCACCTGTTTGCCGATGCGTCCGATGACCACGGCGAGTTCGCCCTCATAGTGCAGGTCACTGGTCGCCGCCGGACGCACGATCGCATCGCCGGGGCCGATCACCGTGGTGTTCGGCTTGAAGAACAACAATGGGACGGCCGGGACGTCATTGCCCATCTCGGCGGCGTGGGCGGCGTAGTTGCGTCCGACCCCCACGATCTTGCTGCGGGGGATCACCGGGGCCAGGAGCCGCACCTCGTCCAGCGCATGGCGCTCACCCGTGAAGTTGACCGGCCCGGCCAGCGGGTCGGCCGTCAGGGTGGCGACGGTGTCGGGATTGGCGCCACCGTCCTCGGCCAGTTCGACGATGCCGAAAACGGGGTCATGACCGGCCACTGCATACCGTGCTACTCGCATTGCGCCACCCTATCCCGCGTGCTCGCTGGGATACTGCTTCACATGGGCACCCCACGTTTCGACACCGTCGACCTCATCCGCCTCAAGCGTTCCGGGGGCAAGCTCTCCCCCGACGAGATCGACTGGTTGATCCGCGCCTACACCGACGGTGTCGTGGCCGACGAGCAGATGTCGGCGATGGCCATGGCGATCTTCTTCCAGGGGCTCGACGCGGACGAACTCCCGCGTTGGACGCAGGCGATGATCGAGACCGGCGAGCGGCTCGACTTCTCGTCGTTGTCGCGTCCCACGGCCGACAAGCATTCCACCGGTGGCGTGGGCGACAAGATCACGCTCCCCCTCGCGCCCCTCGTCGCGGCCTGCGGCGTCGCCGTCCCGCAGTTGTCGGGACGCGGACTCGGCCACACCGGCGGCACACTCGACAAGCTCGAGTCGATCCCGGGATGGCGTGCGTCCCTCACGAATGCCGAGATGCTCGCCCAACTCGAGGACGTGGGTGCCGTGATCTGCGCCGCCGGATCAGGGCTGGCCCCCGCCGACAAGAAGCTCTACGCCCTACGTGATGTCACCGGGACGGTCGAGGCGATCCCGCTCATCGCCAGTTCGATCATGAGCAAGAAGATCGCCGAGGGCACGTCCGCGCTGGTGCTCGACGTGAAGGTGGGCGCCGGCGCGTTCATGAAGGACGAGGCATCCGCCCGGACGCTGGCCGAGCGCATGGTCGAGCTGGGCAAGGCCGCCGGCGTCCACACGGTGGCACTCCTGACCGCCATGGACACCCCGCTCGGATTGACAGCCGGCAATGCGCTGGAGGTCGCCGAATCGGTCGAGGTGCTCGCCGGTGGCGGACCCTCGGACGTCCGCGAGCTCACCCTTGCCCTCGCGCGCGAGATGCTCTCGGGCGTGGGCGTCGAGGCGGACGCGGAGCGCGCCCTCGACAGCGGTCGGGCCATGGACGCCTGGCGTCGCATGATCGCCGCCCAGGGTGGCGACCCGGACGCACCGCTGCCCGTCGCGAAGCACACCGAGGTCGTCCGCGCGCCGGCCGACGGCATCCTGACGAAGCTGGACGCCATGGCCGTCGGGGTTGCAGCCTGGCGCCTCGGCGCAGGTCGCGCGCGCAAGGAGGACGCCGTCCAGGCGGGAGCCGGCATCGTGATGCACGCCAAGCCCGGGGACGCCGTCACGGCCGGACAAGCGCTGATGACGCTCCACACCGACACCCCGGACGCGTTCAGCCGTGCCCTCGACGCCCTCGCCGGGGGCTATGAGGTCGGCGAGGTGGCGCCAGCGTCCCAGCCCCTGGTGATCGACCGCATCAGCTGACGTCGTCGATCTCCTCGGCCACCAACCGGGCCATCACCGCTGCCTGGTTGACGGCCAGGTCGACCCCGAAGTCGGCCTCGAACAGCCATCGATTCCGGGGATTGTTCACACGCGCCAGCACGCGTGCCACCCCGAACTCGAACTTGCCCAGGGTGGCGATGGTGAGGTTGGTCTCGTCGGCCCCGGTGACCGCGCAGAGCACATCCGCAGAGGCCGCTCCGGCGGCCTCGAGGAGGGCCGGATCGGTGCCGTTGCCGGGAATGATGCGCGCCCCCGGGGCGTCCTGGCGGACGCGGGCGAGCACATCGTCACGGCGCTCGACGATGGTCACCTCACAACCGTGCGCGAGGAGGAGTTCGGCGACGTGGCCGCCGACCTGCCCGCCGCCGATGATCAATACGAACATGTCGCGAACCCCCTTGTCACTGATCCAGGCCTAGAGCCGACCGAGCATCGTCTTGAGCCTCGGCTTCGAGGTCGACATCACCGCGATGCTGAGGATGTCACGGTCGTGCAGCGTCGATCCCGACAGCGGGATGAAGGCGTGGGAGCCACGCTCGATGGCCACGACCTGAATCTCACCCGGCACGTTCAGTCCGCCGACGGCCGTGCCGATCAGGAGCGTCGGCGCGTCCGCCCGGACGATCTCGACCTCGCCGTCGCCCAGGGTCAGCACCTCTTCGAACTGGTGGAAGCTGAGCAGCTCGCAGATCCGGTCCACCCCCCACGTGATCGTCGAGACCGGGTGGACGCCCAGCGACCGGTACAGGTGTGCCTGCCGCGCGTCATGCAGCCGCGAGATCACTTGGGGGACGCGGTAGCGGGTGCGTCCGATGCGCCCGATCAGCGCGTTGGCGTCGTCGCTGTCGGTCATGGCGACGATGGCGTCCACACGCTTGATGCCGGCGTCCTCCAGGACGTCACGGTCGAAACCGACCCCGTGGATGGTTCGTCCCTCGAACCCCGCGCCGAGGCGTGCAAAGGCGTCGGGAGCGATGTCGACCACGGTCACGCCGTGACCCCTGCGGGCCAGTTCGAGGGCCAGGGCTGAGCCCAGCTTCCCGCATCCCACCACGATGACCTTCATTCCTGCGGTCCTCCTGTCGCGGATCGCGCGGCACGTCGCCGCGTCACGGACTTGCGGATCTCGTCCAGGCCCACCATCGGGATGGGGAGCAGGACGAGGTAGAGCCAGTCGAAGGGTCCGATGCCTGTGGTGCCGAACACACCCTGCAGGGTCGGGACGTACATGAGGGCGCAGAGCAGGACGACCTCCACGCCGATGCCCACGAGGACCTGCCGGTTCGCCAGCAGCCCGACAGAGAACAGCGACTGACGATCGGTGCGGCAGTTGAGCACCGCACCGATCTGGGAGAACACGATCGCTGCCAGGGTCATCGTCGTGGCCTGCTCGTAGATCGGCCCGGACGCGGCCAACGCCACGTCCGGCCAGCCGTTGCGTGCGTTCACGAAGAAGTAGGCCGACATCGAGAACACCGTCTCGAGGAGGCCGTACCAGGCGAACGCCTTGAGCACGACGTGGCGATTCATGAGTTGCTCGTTGCGCGCTCGCGGCGGTCGATCCATGACGCCGGCCTCGGGACGCTCGGTCCCGAGCCCGAGGGCCGGGACCATGTCGGTGCCGAGGTCGACGGTGAGGATCTGCATGACCGTCAGCGGCAGGGGGATCCCACCGCGGGAGAGCAGGAACGCGGCCGACGGAGCGCCCTCCGAGACGTTGCTGGTCAGGATGTAGGTGAGGAACTTGCGGATGTTCCCGTACACCCCGCGGCCCTCTTCGATGGCCTTCACGATGGACGCGAAGTTGTCGTCGGTGAGGATGATGTCGGCGGCCTCCCTCGCCACATCGGTCCCCGCGATCCCCATGGCCACGCCGATGTCGGCCTTCTTCAGTGCAGGCGCGTCGTTGACACCGTCGCCGGTGACCGCGACCACCTCGCCCAGCTCCTTGAGCCTGCTGACGACCCGGAACTTCTGCTCGGGGGCGACCCGGGCGAAGATCACCTCGTCGCGCAGGGCGGCGTCCAACTCATCGTCGGAGAGCCCGTCGAGATCGACGCCCGAGATCACGCGGGGGTGGCTCCCCTCGACGATCCCGATGCGCTTGGCGACGGATTCTGCCGTGAGTCCGTAGTCGCCGGTCACCATGATGATGCGGATGTGCGCCCGACGGCACGTGGCCACGGCGTCGGCGACCTCAGTTCGTGGTGGGTCGGCCATGACGACCAGACCGACGAACGTGAGGTCGCGCTCGACCACCTCGGATGTGAGGTCGGCCAGTTGGGGCAGGCGACCCCGAGGGAGGGCCAGCAATCGGATCGCGACAGCGAGGACGCGCAACCCGTCCCGGGCGAAGCGGTCGTTGGCGTCCATGACGTCGATCCGGTCCTGCTCGGTGATCGGTACTGCGACATCGTCCCGTGACATGGACGCGCACAACCCGAGCACCTCCTTCGGCGCCCCCTTGACGTAGGCGATCCGGGTGGCCTCGCCGGTCGCCCCGGCGACCTGGTGGATCGTGGTCATGCGCTTGCGTCGCGAGTCGAACGGGAGCTCCCTGATGCGAGGCTGCTCCCGCTGGAGTGCCTCGAGATCGATGCCTGCCTTGACGGCGACCACACCCAGGCAGGCTTCGGTCGGGTCCCCGAGCACGGTGTACCGGTCGCTGTCACCGTTCGGCGGGACGAGTCGGGCGTCACTGCACAGGGCGGCGCCCGACAGCAGTGTCCGGAGGCCGACCGCATCGACAACTGCGTTCTCAGCGGGGACGATCTCACCCACTGGTGCGTAGCCACGTCCGGTGACGTCGAAGGTGCATCCCGGCAGCCAGAGATTGCAGACGGTCATCTCGTTCTGGGTCAACGTCCCCGTCTTGTCCGAACAGATCACGGTGGTGCAGCCGAGGGTCTCGACCGCGGACAGTTTCTTGACCAGGGCGTGCTCCTTCGACATGCGCTGCACCGCCATGGCGAGGGAGAGGGTGACCGTTGGCAGCAGCCCTTCGGGGATGAACGCGACGACCATGCCCAGGGCGAAGATGAACGCCTTCGACCAGGAGTCGTGCACGACGAGCGTGCCGGCCAGGAAGAAGGCCACGCCCATGCCGAGGGCGATCAGCGAGAGTTGCCTGGTCAACCGGTCGAGTTCCAGCTGCAGGGGGCTCGGCTCATCCTGCATCGACTGCGTCAGGTGGGCGATCCCACCGAAGACCGTGTTCATGCCGATGGAGGTGACGACCGCCCTGCCGGTGCCGCTGGAGACGCTGGTGCCGGCGAACACCAGGTTCGGGCTGTCGGACGTCCGTTCCAGCTCATGCCTGACCCGGTCGCGGGTCTTGCGCCGCGGGCTGGATTCGCCGGTGAGGATCGACTGGTCGACCTGCAGGTCGGACGCCATCAGCAGTCGCGCGTCCGCACTGATGCGATCGCCCTCACCCAGGATCAGCACGTCGCCCGGAACCAGCTCCTCGGAAAGGACCTGCTGTTCTGCCCGGTCGCGCGCCACGCGTGCATGGGCGGCCAGCATCTTCTTCAGTTCCGCGGTGGCCCTCTCGGCCCGGTACTCCTGCCAGAAGCTGAAGATCCCGTTGATGACGTTGACCGCCCAGATCGCCACGCCCAGTGCCGGCTGGCGTGCGAAGAAGGCGATGAGGCCCCCGAACCAGAGCAGCCACGCCATCAGGCTCGTGAACTCCGACAGGAAGACCAGGATGACCGGGCGCTGGGCCTCGGCACTGATGGTGTTCCGGCCGAACCGCCCCTGACGCTCGGCGACCTCGGAGGCGCTCAGGCCCTCGCTTCGCGACTCCAGCACGCGAAGCGCCTCACCGGCGTCCATCTCGCTGAATCGGGGTCGTGTGTCGCTCCCGACGTCGGGAACGACACCGATCTGCCTGTCCGACGAGGTGGGCGGCGTCATCGTCCTGCCCACAGGGCCTCCTCGACCCTTCGATCATATGACGACTTGACCGCCTGTCACGGGGCGCGGGATGAGGACGCGGAGGCGTGAGCGAGGGGTCACTCGTCCATGGGGTAGCCCTTCACGAGCCCGTAGAGGTAGGCG
>ERZ795044.3936-NODE-3936-length-12334-cov-4.037462_pt1 | contig 12334 bp, 12 predicted proteins | sample MGYA00375128_ERZ795044 | MGnify/ENA primary metagenome ERZ795044 (study PRJEB30173, sample SAMN05720213) | anaerobic digester metagenome | isolation source: active sludge of municipal wastewater-treating anaerobic digesters | place: USA | collected 2014-12-22 ... | reverse complement strand
AAACAGCAGTGAAATTCTCAGCGCAACAGATGAGAATCTGAACGCCTTTATTTTCGCATCTGACTTTTTACGCGAAGCGCGAGATGCTTTGAAAGAGAAAAAAGGGTTAATGTAATTGTAAACACATTTCTATTGGCTTTTAGAATGGTTGTTTTACTGCTTTTTTCCAATATCAAATGCAAGACTCACATTACACCCCATCACAAAATTAAATGTTGCAGTGGTATAGGTTTGCTCGGTAGATACAAAGGCTACTGATTCGTTAACAACCGGAATCCGTTCACTTATCCATGGAACAATAGAAATATTGGAGGCCGAATGCTTGAATGGTTTAATTTCATAACCTACTACAGGCCCCACACGAACAACCACATTATTGCTTAATTCTTGAGTAGATTCATATTCAATTTCCATTTGCTGGTAAATTGCCTCAACCCCAATAAATAAACCGGAAGGCTTGCTCAATAAGCGATAATATCCACCTTGAACAAAGTAGCTCCTGGTTTCGTAAAAAAACTCGCTGTCCGGATTTAAAAAATCAGGTAATTCATTACGACCGCCATCCAGAAAAAATCGATTTTGACCATGCGTATATACTCCCCATACACTGAAGCCTTTGGCCATAAAGTCAAACATATCCATTTGCACCGCAATGGTTTTGACTGTAGAGTCAGTATCCGAGGCCTGTGCCGCTCGGATTCCCATAAACAGGAGTAATACTAAGAAGGTTTTTTGCATGACAACTTTTGCACAAAGTTACTTGCATGTATGCAAGCAACAATTTGCATTTGCAAAAAAATCACTTCAACTGAGCACGAATTTTGCTGAGTGAAGCATTGTTAATGCCAAGCCAGGAAGAGATATATTTCAACGGTATTAATTTTACCATTTCGGGTGCATTTTGCAGCATGAAATGATACCTTTCCGTTGCATTCATCGATTGAAACATTAACATTCGGTTTGCTACCTGATTATAGGCAGATTCAAGAATGACGGTCTCGAGTTTTGCAATGGCAGGTCGTTCCGACTTCAGTTGCTCAAACTGGTCGATTCGGATGGCAAATAATACACTGGGTATTACCGTTTGCAGATGCGTTTCTAAAGGTATCTGCGATTGTAGAAGCATTGGAAAATTTACCTCATTTGAGAAATAAAATTCGAGGGTTTGCTCCTTGTTATGAAGAATGGCGAATTTTCTGATTAAGCCATCCACCACATAATACAATTTCTTTGAACCCATCTCCGGGCCAGAAAATACCCGATTCTTTTCTACTTCCATTTTAATGATAATGGCATCCAATGCCGATTTATCCTCGACTGGTAATTGATAAATTAAATCCTTAATTGATATAGAGGATGCAGGCATAGGGTTTGCCGGAAATGATTGAATTAAGCATACAAATATGACAAGATTTCTTTACAATCAATACATGTATTATAAAAATACCCGAATACCACTTTTTAGCCATAGGATTCGCTCACTTGCTTCAGGATACTTTTGTAGGACCTTCTGAGCGATGGTTTTATTCTCCTTAAAATGTGACCAGCCATGCTGATGAATAGGAATTATCTGAGCTGGTTCGAATAATTGTGCTGCCAGCAACAAGTCGTTAGAATGCATGGTAAACCGTCCCCATCCGCTTAGGTATCTAAATTGTGCTGATCCAACATGAAAAAAAGCGATATCAATTTTAGGAAACCTGTGGTTGATGACATGCATGCCCCTAAAAAAAACAGTATCTCCCGATATATAAATACATTTCAATTCTGGTTCAGGACATTCGATAATAAATCCTGTTACCGGTCCGCTTAAAAATGACGGCATCCACGAAGGATGGTGTTGGGCAGGCACTGCTGTAATGCGTAATTTATTCTTATTTGGTGTATATACTGTAATTGTTTCCCAGGGTGCTAAACCTTGTATGCGTGGCATCGCTTTTTGAGCTGCAGGTGTTGAAAGTATCATCGGGATTTTATCTGCAACTTTTCTACCCGCCTCGTCAAAATTATCTTTGTGTTGATGATGACTCAATAATAAAACATCAATATTTCCGATTTGCTCAACTGTTAGTGCAGGCATCCCTGTTTTTTTCGACCAGGCACCAAAACCATGATGATACCATTTTCCCGGTGCATCAAATACCGGATCTGTTAATAGGCGCAACCCATCAATTTCCAATAACATGCAGGCCGTATCGATATGCGTAACAGAAATTGGCATACTTATTTATCAGATGCAGGATTTTCTAATCGGTTTTTAAGCGCGGCATTCATTTGGGTGAAATTCGTACACGCATCCGTGAACACTTTTTCGCCATAGTGTTTACCAAACCAGCCGCCCCAATTTTCACCTTGTGTCAATAGGGTCGTGTGCGCATCTATTTCTTCCAATTTAAAATAATGCTGCACACTAAAAAACATCCCGGCACGGCCTCCCCAGGTTAATAATTTACCAGGTTCGTAGGAAAGTACTTTTGCTTTAAAATCATGTACATCTCCATCAACCGTTTTATAGGTAACCCGTATACGGTTATTCAATGTAAGTTCGCCTTCTATGTTGAGGATATAGGTATGCCATTCCGGATAGGCTTCCACCTTCACCAACTGTTGCCAAACACTATCAGCCGGCGCCTGGATTTGGATACTGGAAAGCACTTCCGCAGAGGTACAGGATATTTGCGCACCTGCAGAAGCGACAGCTCCCAAAACCAGCATAAGACTGAAATAAACCCGGACAATCATCATGAACCATTTGAATTGCGTATAAATTTGATGAATAAAATCGAGAGTTCAGCAGGCACTCGAATTTTTTTGTCAAATGTCATGTTTATCGATGAAACACGATTAAGTGTTACCAAGTATCTAAGGATGCACATTGATACCAACACACGCTTCTCATCAAATGCCTATTTGCATTTAATAGCAGCCATTTTATTTACCAAAGAAATGGATGATCCAATAACCCATAATAATAGAGGATATTATGCGTAGAATACAAGTCCATATGCAGGGTCAACTGATCCATTGCCGGAAAATTTTCTTCGAAATGATCACACCTTGCTGCGCAGGAAACACATCCTGTTAAAGACGCATAAAAAAGTGCGTAATACAGTTCCATCACCTCGCCTGATATACTGTCAGGCATATTAAAAATATCTGCCCGATGGGTTGCGCTGGATAATAACTCGTTATACCTGGCTAAGGCGTAAGTGCTATCCGCTAAAACCTCAACAGTGGCAAGATTAAAATTTGGGTTTACAGAAATACAGACACCTGAATCAATAACATGAACCATCAATTGCAAAATTTCTGTAGGAACATAAAATGAATCAACTGAAACCAAAGGTAAATTCACATAATACGAAAGTTGAAAATCAGTTTCTGATGTGCGAATAATCTGTATTCGGCTAACCATTGGTCCGAGGTCGAAAATTTCAGTAATTGAATCTGTTGCCCCTACTATAAACATATCGTACTTTACAACAGTATCCTGAATTTGCATATGCAAGTTTATATCAGAGGTAAGTTGCGTGTAACAACGATGAAAATTTGCATGTTGCTGTGCCTGCAAGCTAGTGACGGGTATCATCATAATACATAAGATTATTACGAGAACCCTCAATGGCACTGAAAACATCTGTGATATATAGTTAACCTTCAAAAGCAATGCATTCAAAGTTAGCAGGATCTTCAAAATAGACCCAGTTTGTTTCGCAAAATTCCCTGTATCTAAGCACCCCTCAATTCACTACTGTAAAACAGCTTTAGACTGATTGCGCATCCCCATCCCACACAAAATCTTTCCTTTGAAATTGAACCATTTGATTATTGGCCACATTCCTATTTTCGTCTTATCTTCGCGGCATGAGCGTTTTAGTAGGAAAACATACCCGTTTGGTGGTGCAGGGCTTTACAGGCAAAGAAGGCACCTTTCATGCAGAACAGATGATTGCCTATGGCACGAATGTGATTGGTGGGGTTACACCTGATAAGGGTGGTACCACACATCTCGACAGGCCGGTTTTCAATACCGTAGAAGATGCGGTTAAAAAAGAAGGCGCCAATACATCCATCATATTTGTACCGCCGGCATTTGCCGCTGACGCCATTATGGAATCTGCTGATGCAGGTATTTCAGTGATTGTGGCTATTACCGAGGGTATTCCGGTTCAGGATATGATTCGGGTAAAATCGTACATCGCCGACCGCAACTGCACGCTCATCGGACCAAACTGTCCGGGTATTATTACACCAGAAGAAGCAAAAGTGGGCATCATGCCCGGCTTTATACATAAAAAAGGCACTATTGGTATCGTTTCACGCTCCGGAACCTTAACGTACGAAGCGGTTGATCAGGTAACCAAGGCCGGTTTAGGTCAGAGCACCTGTATCGGTATCGGTGGCGACCCAGTTCCAGGAACAACCACACTGGATGCCGTTAAATTATTAATGGCCGACCCTGAAACCGAAGGCATTATCCTGATTGGTGAAATTGGTGGCACTATGGAAGCCAATGCAGCTAACTGGATTAAAGAATTTGGCACTAAACCCGTAGTTGGATTTATTGCCGGTCAAACAGCACCAAAAGGCCGCACCATGGGCCATGCAGGCGCCATCGTAGGTGGAAAAGACGATACCGCCGCCGCCAAAATGGAAATCATGCGCAATTGCGGCATCACCGTAGTAGAAAGCCCCGCCTATTTAGGAGAAACGATGTTGAAAGCGTTGAGGGGATGATTTGGTGAGTGGTGAGTAGTGAGTGGTGAGTGGTGAGAGCCTGCTATGAAGTGAAGCTTTTTGGAGCGCAGCGGCGAAAAGATTCTACTTCATAGGTGAGTAGTGAGTGGTGGAAGTGGAATGAGGAATGCTATAATGTAGACCAGTAATCAATCGCGAATAACCAGTCAAACCCACTCCAAACACCTCCAACCCACTACCTGATACCTGATACTTGATACCTGATACCCACTACCTGATACTTGATACCCAAAAAATATGTCATTACTAACCAACACAACCGTCCTGATCACTGGTGCCTCTCGTGGTATTGGTGAGGCGATGGCTATGCGTTTTGCGGAAGCCGGAGCACATGTTGCCTTTACTTATCTGAGCAGTGAATCGCGTGCACAGGCACTGGAAGAAAAGTTGCGCGCCATGGGCGTTAAAGCCAAAGGTTATAAAAGTAATGCAGCCGTATTCGCCGAAGCAGAAAAACTGGTGAATGATGTAATGGCCGATTTTGGCACGATTGATACACTTGTAAATAATGCCGGTATCACCCGCGATACGCTGATGTTACGTATGTCAGAAGAGGATTGGGATGCCGTGTTAGATACTAACCTCAAATCTGTATTTAACCTGACCAAATTTGCTATCAAACCGATGATGAAAGCCCGAAAAGGCAGTATTATCAATGTTTCATCTATCGTGGGTATGATCGGTCAGGCCGGACAAGCCAATTATTCAGCGTCGAAGGCTGGTATTATTGGATTCACAAAATCTATCGCTAAAGAATTAGGTTCACGCAATATCCGTTGCAATGCGATAGCGCCAGGGTTCATCGAAACAGATATGACCGGCGAGTTATCAGAAGAATTAAAGCAAACCTATTTCAAATCTATTCCACTTGGCCGTTTTGGTCAGGGGAAAGAGGTGGCTGATGTGGCAGTTTTTCTGGCTAGCGACATGAGCAGCTATGTAACCGGACAGGTTATTAGCGTGTGTGGTGCTTTAAATACCTAATTGCTATTTTCTTGGGTTTCAGTTTAAACGTTATCGGGTTGCCCATTGTGCAATCTGAAAAACTATGCCTAAATGTTACCATCTGTTAACCCGGCATATTTTTTAATTGTTATCTATATCCTAACTGCATGGGCAGTCGTTGTTATGTATATTCGCACTGTGCTTGAACAGGCATCTTTTTTGTTCATGCACCGGTAACATATGCAATTTCAGGTATTTACAGATCAACCGGCGTGGTTTTGGCTACTGTGTGTGGCAGGTGGTGTTGCTTTCGCAATGGGCATGTATTGGCGCGAACGCAAAGTGCTCAGTTATATCGAAAACAGGTGGTTGCGCAGAGGTATGTTTGCTGCGCGGTGTATAGCTTCTACCCTATTACTCTTTTTATTACTCGACCCATTTATTAAATCGAGCTCAAACGAAACTGAAAAGCCGGTTGTCGTGATGTTACAGGATAATTCTGCGAGTATCGGAAACGCCCTGACAGACTCTGTAGCCTATTTAAAACAATGGCGTGATTTACAAACCGCTTTAGGTGATGATTTTGATGTGCGCATGTATCCGTTTGGAGAACAATTAGGTGATGAATCTGCAGCACTTAATTTCCAATCGGCAACAACAAATATGTCGCAGGCCATACAGTCTATAAATAATTTATACGAACATGTACATGTTGCCGGTTTAATTGTTGCGAGTGATGGATTATATAATAGTGGCAGCAATCCTTTATATATAAAAAATGAAGTATCGGCACCCATTTACGCCATCGGTTTAGGCGATACCACACAAAAAAAAGATGCACGGGTATTACGCGCTCTGCATAATAATATTGTATACCTGAACGATCGCTTTTCGGTGCAGGCTGATATTGAAGCAATTTTTTGTCAGGGTGTATCGCTGCGCATCAGCTTAACAGAAGTAACAGGAAAATCGAATGCACCATTAGGCTCCGTTACTTTACCTGCAGATGCTGCACAATATACCGGATCTGCCAGTTGGGAGGTTGTAGCCACCACACCGGGTATGCATCATTATCGCATTTCTATTCAACCGGTTGATGGTGAACATACTACTGCCAATAACGTACAGGAATTATATGTTGAAGTATTAGATGCCAGACAAAAAGTATTGATTTTAGCAAACGCACCTCATCCCGATATTCAGGCACTGAGACAATCCATTGATGCTAATATGAATTATTCGGTTGATGTGCAATTAGCAAGCACATGGAAAGGGTCTGTAAACGATTACGACCTGGTTATATTACACCAGCTCCCCTCTCTCGCACATCCGGTTTCTCAGGCATTGCAGGATATTCGAACAAGGCAAATTCCAGCCTGGTTTATTACCGGTGAACAAACGCATTTACCGGCATTTAATAAAGCGCAATCGCTGGTTTCCATAAACAGCAACGGGCAATCAGCGAATGAGGTAACCGCATTGGTTGAAACCCAATTTAATGTATTCAGTCTGGATCTGGAGATGACAAACACCTTACCCAGGCTTCCGGCATTAGCGGCACCTTACGGACAATATTCTGTTTCACCTGCTGCACAGATATTAGCTTTTCAAAAAATTGGTAATGTGGGCACTAAATCACCTTTATGGGTTGTGAGTGCACCGGGTGGAGAAAAAACCGCTGTATTATGTGCAGAAAATTATTGGCGCTGGAGATTATATGATTATGTACTGAATAATAATCATACCGTAACTGACGGCCTCGTGAGCAAAACAATTCAATACCTGGCTGTAAAAAATGATAAAAAACAATTTCGGGTCAATCAAACGCGTTCCATCTATAACGAAACAGAAAGCATAGTACTAGATGCCGAGCTCTACAACGACAGCTATGAATTAACGAATTCGCCCGATGCCACGATCACAATAACAGATGAACAAGGCAAAGACTTTCCGTTTCAATTTTCTAAAACACAAAACAGCTACACCCTGCAGGCCGGTTATTTTCCGGCAGGCAGTTATACTTACAATGCCAGTGCAACGCTAAACGGAAAGCAATTTACGGATGCCGGTGCATTCAGTATTTTGCCTGTGACCTTAGAAACCATCAATACCACCGCTAATCACCAATTGCTTAATCAGATGGCGGTTCAAACCGGTGGTACTTTTGTACATCAAAATAATATAGCTCAACTTGAAAATATCATTCGTGAAAGCACGGCGGCAAAACCCATTATGCGTGAAATCACACGCACCCAGTCGGTTATTCATTTAAAATGGATTTTCGCCATTCTACTCATTTTACTGAGCGCCGAATGGTTTGTGCGCAAATTTATGGGTGGCTATTAAGGTACTGAAATCGCGATAGCATGCTCTGCTACCGACCAGATTAGTATACTTTCCACACGGAAGTCCATTTTTTAAACGTTATAGGCCGTATGCTTACGGGTAACTTTACATGGATGGGACTTTTTTCCAACTTCAGAACAAGGATGCGGGCTTCGCGAATACCAACGCTGTTGCTGAATAAGTATTTAGCCACGTTGTTTGTATTCGGGATTTGGATGACCTTTTTTGATGAAAATAACTTTATCAGACAATACCACCGCATTACTGAACTCAATTCCGTGCAACGTAAAACAAGTTATTACGTTAAGGAAACTGAAAAAGCAAAAAAACAACTCTACGCCCTCAAAACAAATCAACATGCCCTTGAGCGCTTCGCTCGTGAAGAATATTTTATGAAGAAGCCGAATGAGGATGTATATATTATTTTGGAGGAATAAGGAATAAGGAATGAGGAATGAGGAATAAGGGGTGAGTGGTGAGGGGTGAGGGGTGAGTGGTGAGGGGTGAGGGGTGAGTGGTGAGTGGTGAGTGGTGAGTGGTGAGTTTTTGATGGGACTGATGGGTTGTGAATTTTTTTTGGGGTGTAGAGGAAGATTATTTTTATTTTGGGCCGAGAGCTTTGACAACTTTTTAAAATAAAAAAAGCCTCAATCGATAATGATTGAGGCTTTTTTTATTGTTTTTATTATGCTTATCTCAGGAACACATTTCCCGGCCAGATGGCCTGGCTGCCGAGTTCTTCTTCGATGCGTAATAATTGATTGTATTTTGCAATCCGGTCGCTGCGCGATGCGGAACCTGTTTTAATTTGTCCGCAGTTTAATGCAACAGCTAAATCTGCAATTGTTGTGTCTTCTGTTTCACCGCTGCGGTGGCTCATCACGGAAGTATAGCGTGCACGATGAGCCATATCAACAGCCTGAATGGTTTCTGTGAGTGTACCAATTTGATTTACCTTCACCAAAATCGAATTGCCTACACCTTCTTTAATGCCTTTGGACAAACGTTTAACATTAGTTACAAATAAATCATCTCCCACTAACTGTATTTTATTGCCCATTTGTTGGGTCATTAATTTCCAGCCTTCCCAATCATCTTCTGCACAACCATCTTCAATACTTGTAATCGGATATTTTTTTACCCATTCTGCCCAATAGCCAACCATTTCAGCAGGAGTCATCTGACGGCCATCAGATTTTTTGAAGGTGTATAATCCTTTTTCAGCATCAAAAAATTCGCTTGTTGCTGCATCCATCGCAATGGTAATATCTTCACCCGGAATATACCCTGCACTTTCTATCGCTGCGAGTACTGTTTCAATAGCCTCTTCATTGGTTTGGATATTTGGCGCATAACCACCTTCATCTCCAACATTTGTGCTGTATCCTTTTTTCTTGAGAATTTTCTTCAGGTGATGAAACACTTCCACACCCATGCGTAAGGCATCAGAAAAATTATCACCACCAATAGGGGCAATCATAAATTCCTGAAAATCGATTTTATTATCCGCATGCGCACCACCATTCAAAATATTCATGAGTGGAAGTGGTAAAGTATTCGCATTTACACCGCCTACATATCTATAGAGCGGAATGTTTAATTCGTTCGCAGCTGCTTTAGCACAAGCCATAGAAACAGCGAGAATGGCATTTGCACCTAATTTCGATTTGTTCGGTGTGCCATCCAGTTCAATCATAATCTGGTCGATTTGATTTTGCTCGAATACATTCACACCTTCCAGCTCATTAACTATGATTTCGTTAATGTGGTCAACTGCTTTTAATACGCCTTTGCCTAAATAAATGTCCGGATCCTCATCCCGCAACTCAGCAGCTTCGTGTGCGCCTGTGCTGGCTCCTGAAGGAACGGCGGCGCGACCCATAGCGCCAAATTCGGTTAATACTTCTGCCTCAACGGTGGGATTTCCGCGTGAGTCTAAAATTTGTCTTGCATGGATGTGAATGATATTACTCATAGTTACTTGCTTGTTAATTATTCAGCGACTGCACAAATTGATCAAATAAATATCGGGCATCGTGTGGACCGGGAGTTGCTTCCGGATGGTATTGCACAGAGAATGCCGGTTTGTTCTTTATTCTGAAACCCTCAATCGTTTGATCGTTGAGGTTCATATGGGTGATTTCTAAATTCGGATTTGTGCGCAATTCTTCCTCACGCACACTGAATCCATGATTTTGCGTAGTGATTTCGCATAAACCGGTTTGCAGATTTTTTACCGGATGATTACAGCCTCTGTGTCCGTGATGCATTTTATAAGTAGATACACCATTCGCTAAAGCCAGTAATTGTTGTCCGAGACAAATACCGAACAATGGTTTATCCTCAGCCAAAATCTTTTTAACAGTTTCTACGGCATAACCCATACTGGCCGGATCGCCCGGACCGTTGGAAATAAAATAGCCATCTGCACCAAAAGATAAAACCTCTTCATAAGGTGTATTAGCAGGAACCACGCGCAAATAACAACCGCGGTCGGCAATATTTTGCAGAATACTTTTCTTCACACCAAAATCATACACCAGCACCTTTTTATCTGCTGTGGCATTACCGATATGATAAGCCGTTTTGGTAGACACCACACTGGCTAATTCCAATCCATTCATATCCGGCACATTGGCCAACTGAATTTTGAGTGCTTCAATATCGGTTGTTTCACTGCTGATAATGCAGTTCATCGCACCTTTGCTGCGTATATGCCGCACAATCGCGCGCGTATCCACATCGCTGATAGCTACCAGGTGCTCATCCAATAAATAATCCTGAATAGGTTGCTGGGTGATGCGTCGGCTAAACTGGTTAGTAAAGTTTTTTACTGCGAGGCCGGAAATTTTAATGTTTTCACTTTCAACATCCTCACTATAGGTGCCGTAGTTACCAATATGGGCATTGGTCATCACTAAAATCTGACCATAATAACTCGGATCAGTAAATATTTCCTGATAGCCGGTCATACCCGTATTAAAACATATTTCTCCGGTGGTGGTGCCTATTTTTCCGGCACTGTATCCGTAAAAGGCAGTTCCGTCAGCCAAAAGGAGCACGGCGGGAACTTTTTCGAAGTTTTCCATTAAAGCACAAAGATACTTGGTGGAGGCGGCAGTTTCGTACCGAAATGCAGTAAAATCATCGAAAATTAACGGTTTATGCACAGTGCAACCTGGTTAATGGCAAAAGGTCGCGGTTCGGGCTGTATGCAATTGACTACACTTGTCGATTAGGGCTGGTATTGGTGCATTGTTTTACCCGGGTGGTAAAAATATCTTTAAGTCCGGTTCAAAGTATCAAGTATGAAGAAAAGCATTACCCTCATCATGGGCATCGTGTGTACACATGTGTACGCGCAGAGCCAACTTTCACCGGAAATCACCTCCTGGATAACCACCGGTAACAACAGTGCCAATTTTGACGCACAATTTTCAATTTTAGAACAGGTTCAATATACCGACGAATATGTATTTCTGTCGTGTACCGGTATTCCAACCTATGATGTTGGACCATGGGATGATCCAGCCTTAGGCACCAACCAAAATTTTGTGTTCAGCATCACCAGAACACCGCAACCAGCGGGCAACCCTGAGTCGCTGCAGCAAGGTCGCATTGGTGTTTGGATTAATGGCATTAGCGTGTATTCTCCGATAAACAAGGCCAGCTATCAATTTAAGGATACCTGGCATTTTGATGAAGTGAGTAAAATAGATGAAGAAACACCATGCGATGGCTGGGTTTACGAAAATGGTGAATATTATACTTATAGTACAGCCAGTTGTTTATATGACGCCGCTACTGATAATGCACACGCACCCATAGTTGGCTATGCGTTTGACGGATATCCTATTTACGGTGGTCTGGGATTTGCCAATGCGGATGGCACCGGTGGTGTTGTGCGCATGCGTTCTTCCTATCAATTAAGAAATATTTCAGAACGCCATACCCTACCCGATGGCTCCGAATTGCCTGAATCATTATGGGGACCAGATGTAAATAATTATTTTCCATTAGGTCGATTTGTAGAAGATTATGTGTACACAGCCGGCAGCGGCGATTTAGATGAACACAACGGACGCTTTTGTGTAACACCTGAATATCCTAATGGCACCTACGCTTACTTTGTAACGGTTGATGCAGCATTCAATCCTGCATTTCCTTACGTAATTGGCGATTCATTTTATGGAAAAGTAACCGATGGTAATATTGGTGAGTTTGCCGGTCACAATCAAATTGATGCGGCTGCAACTACCTATGCTTCTGTTGGCGTTTCCGGTAT
>ERZ795044.3935-NODE-3935-length-12334-cov-9.290252_pt1 | contig 12334 bp, 8 predicted proteins | sample MGYA00375128_ERZ795044 | MGnify/ENA primary metagenome ERZ795044 (study PRJEB30173, sample SAMN05720213) | anaerobic digester metagenome | isolation source: active sludge of municipal wastewater-treating anaerobic digesters | place: USA | collected 2014-12-22 ... | reverse complement strand
AGCGCTTGATCACCTTGCCGTCGCGGCCGACCAGGAACTTGGTGAAGTTCCACTTGATGCCATCGAAACCAAGCAGGCCGCCCTTCTCGTCCTTCAGCCAGGTCCACAGCGGGTGCGCGTGGGCCCCGTTGACGTCGATCTTGGCGAACATCGGGAAGCTGACGTCGTAGGTCAACGAGCAGAAATTGCGGATTTCCTCGGCGTTGCCCGGCTCCTGGTGACCGAACTGGTCGCAAGGGAAGCCCAGCACCACCAGCCCCTTGTCGCCATAGTCGCGCCAGAGCTTCTCCAGCCCGGCGTATTGCGGGGTGAAGCCGCACTTGCTGGCCACGTTGACGATCAGCAGGACCTTGCCGCGCCAGTCGGAAAGCGGTTGCGGCGTGCCATCCAGGGCGGTGGCGTCGAAATCGTAGGCGGTGGTGGCCATGGCAACCTGCAGCGACGGGGGAGCGCAGATTGTGCGCGCTCCCGCGGTCGTCGCCTATCCCATGGATGGATCGTCGCTCAGGCTCTCCCGGGCTCCGAAATTTCCCTGACGACGGCAGCCGTCGCCTCGTTCTTGCCGGCCAGGGCCAGGTCCGCGATGGCGGCCACTCCGGCCAGCTTGCCATCGGCATCGACCACGATGACCCGGCGGATCTTCTCGGCCTCCATCACGCAGGTGGCATCGTGCAGGCTGGTGGCGCTGTCGATGGTGGTGACGGGGCTGGTCATCGCATCGCCGGCGCGGCTGCTGGACGCATCCTTGCCCCTGGCGACGATGCGGACGGCGATGTCGCGGTCGGTGACGGCGCCCACCGGCCTGCCATCTGCGTCCACCACCGGGATCATCCCGCAGTCATGGTCGATCATCAGTTGCGCCACGTCTCGCAGTGGCGTGTCCTCGCGGCAGCAGGAAGGGCTGGCGGTCATGACGCTGGTGACCTGGGCCATGGCGGATCTCCATTCGGGGGAAGTCGCGACTATCGGAACCTCGCGGTCGCCGCGGCGTGAATGCCCCTGCCATTCGTCACGCGCCCTGCCCATGCGCCTGCGCTACGCTTTGCGGTCGCCAACCTGCCTGACGAGGCCCGAATGAAGCACCCCATCAGCTGCGCGCTTGCGCTCGCGATCGCCACCGCACTGGCCGGCTGCGCCACCACCGCGCCTGCGACCAACACCTCGGAGGCCACGATGCCGGCAACCTACAGCGGCCCGTTCGCCGCACCCAGCACGCTCGACCTGCACTACCCGCAATTCGACGCGATCAAGGACAGCGACTTCGCCCCCGCCTTCGACGCCGGGATGGCGCAGCAACTGCGCGAGATCCAGGCCATCGCCAACAACCCGGAGGCGCCGAGCTTCCAGAACACCATCGTCGCCATGGAAAAGAGCGGGCAGGTGCTGGATCGCGCCACCAACGTGTTCTTCAACCTGATCGGCACCGACAAGAACGACGCCCGCGAGAAGCTGGAGTCCGACTACGCGCCGAAGTTCTCCGCCCACCGCGACGCCATCGCGCTGGATCCGAAGCTGTTCGCCCGCATCAAGACGCTGCATGACGCGCGCGCCACGCTGGGCCTGGATGCCATCGACCTGCGCCTGCTGGAAAAGCGCTACACCGACTTCGTGCGCAGCGGCGCTGCGCTGGACGACGCGCAGAAGGCGCGCATCCGCGAGATCAACACCGACCTGTCCAAGCTGGGCACCCAGTTCAACCAGAACGTGCTGGCCGAAGTGAACGATTCCGCCATCGTGGTCGACAGCCGCGACGAGCTGAAGGGCATGGGCGAAGAGCAGATCGCCGCCGCTGCGGAGGCCGCCAAGGCCCGCGGACTGGAGGGCAAGTACGTGATCGCCCTGCTCAACACCACCGGCCAGCCGGCGGAGGCGCAACTCGAGAACCGCGCGCTGCGCGAACGCCTGCACAAGGCCTCGGTGGCGCGCGGCAGCCGCGGCAACCAGTGGGACAACACCGGGATCGTCTCGCAGGTGCTGAAGCTGCGCGCCGAGCGGGCCACCCTGCTGGGCTACGACACCTACGCCAACTACGTGCTGGCCGACGAGACCGCGGCGAACCAGGACAACGCGAATCGCCTGCTGCGCCAGCTGGCGCCGGCCGCGGTGAACAACGCGCGCCGCGAGGGCGCCGACCTGCAGGCGATGATCGATGCCGAGCAGGAGGCCAAGCGCCAGCCGACGTTCCAGCTGGCACCTTGGGACTGGTCGTACTACAGCGAGAAGGTGCGCGCGCAGAAGTACAGCTTCGACGAATCCCAGCTCAAGCCCTACTTCGAGATGAAGCGCGTGCTGGAGGATGGCGTGTTCTTCGCCGCCACCAAGCTCTACGGCATCACCTTCAAGGAACGTACCGACCTGCCGAAGTACCACCCGGACACCTGGATCTACGACGTCTACGACAAGGACGGCAGCCTGCTGTCGATCTTCATCTGGGACCCGTATGCGCGTTCCTCCAAGCGCGGCGGTGCCTGGATGAACACCTACGTGGCGCAGTCCGACCTGACCGGCGACAAGCCCGTCGTGGCCAACCACCTCAACATCCCCAAGCCGTCCGCCGGCAAGCCGACGCTGATGACCTGGGATGAAGTCACCACCGCGTTCCACGAGTTCGGCCACGCGCTGCATGGCTTCTTCCAGGACGTGCGCTATCCGTATTACTCGATGAACGTGCCGCGCGACTTCGTCGAGTACCCGTCGCAGGTCAACGAGATGTGGGCCGACTGGCCGAGCGTGCTCGGCAACTACGCCAAGCACTACCAGACCGGTGAGCCGATGCCGAAGGCGCTGCTGGACAAGGTGATCGCCGCGGCCAAGTTCAACCAGGGCTTCGCCACCACCGAGTACCTGGAAGCCGCGATGCTCGACCAGCGCTGGCACCAGTTGCCGGCCGCGCAGATCCCGGCCGCGTCCGGCGTGATGGCATTCGAGGCGCAGGCACTCAAGGCCGACGGCTTCGATTACGCGCCGGTGCCGCCGCGTTACAGGACGCCCTACTTCAGCCACATCATGGGCGGCTACGCGGCGGGCTACTACGCCTACATCTGGTCGGAAGTGCTGGGCGCGAACACCGAGCAGTGGATCCGCAACAACGGCGGCCTGACATTGCAGAATGGCGACCGCCTGCGCAAGTTCGTGCTGGCGCCTGGCGGCGAGATCGAAGCCGGCAAGCTGTTCCCGAACTTCTCCGGCTACGAAGCGAAGATCGAGCCGCTGCTGGAGAAACGTGGCCTGACGGCGAAATAAGCGACGCCACTCGCGATGCGACAACGCCGCCGGGAGGCGGCGTTGTCGTTTGTGCGGTCAGAGTGCGTGGTGACGCGCGATGGTCGCCGCGTCCAGGCGCAGGAAGCGCGCGGCGTTGTTGTAGAAGATGTCGCGCTTCTGCGCTTCGCTCAGGAACGGCGCCTGCTGGATCACGTCGATCGAACGGCCGATGGTCTCCGGCCAGACCATGTTGTCCGACCCGAACATCACCCGCTTCGCGAAGCCGGCCTCCACGATCGCCTGCAGGTATCGATAGAACGCCGGTCGCGGCTGCGTATAGACGATCACGCCCACGTCCACGTAGACCTGCGGGTGCGTGTAGAGCACCGCCAGCAGGTCGTCGATCATCGGGTAGCCGGCATGCATCAGGTACACCCGCAGCTTCGGGTGCCTGGCCAGCACCTCTTCGATCACCAGCGCGCTGTGCAGGCGCGCGCGATAGTCCTTGAGCGGCGGCGCGAGGTACGGGGTACCGGGCGGTCCGGTACCGACGTGGATGCCGACCGGCAGGTCGAGTTCCTCGGCCAGCGCCCAGAACGGCTCCAGGCGCGGGTCGTCGGGTGCCATGCCCATGTACTGCGGGCCGATCTCGCTGAGCACGACCAGGTCGCCGCTGGCCTTCATCGCCTTGACCCGCGCCACCGTGGCGGCATCGACCACGGGCATGCGGATGCTGTCGCCCAGCGCCGGGATGATCCGGTCCGGCGACGCCTTGCGCCAATCCGCGATGTCCTTGTCGCTGTCGCCGCTCAACACGCCGATGACGTCGTGCTTCTCCAGCTCGGCCAGCGTGCGCGCGCGCATCTCCTCGCGCGTGTCCGGCGACCACACCGGGTCCTTGCAGGACGGCTTCTTGAAGATCGCCATGATCGTGTCGACGTAGGGCCCCGCGCCCGGATCCCAGGCCGGCATCTCCGCGATCGGCGTGCACATGCCCAGCGGTGGAGGCCCCTGCGCATCCGGCGCCAGGACATGCAGGTGCATGTCGATGATGGGCTGTCGCTTCGCGACTTGCGCCTCGGCCGGGATCGCGGCGCACAGCGCCAGTGCAAGCAGCAGGATCGAACGGAATTCCATTGCATTCCCTGTGGATGGCGGTCACCCGTTCAACGCCAAAACCACCGGTGGCATGCCACTTGCTTTTGTGATCCGCGTCGCGGATCGAGAGCGCGGCGATCAGCCGGCGGTGGCCAGCAGCAGGCGCAAGTCGTCCAGCCACGCTTCGTAGGCACCCGCTTGCCGGTCGGCGGGCTGTCGCAGGATCCACGCCGGATGCACGGTGGCGAAGGCGCGGGTGCCGTCGTGCAGGGTCTGCCAGGTGCCGCGTTGCGCCGTCAGCCGAAACCCGGCCCCGAAGACCGCCAGCGCGGCGGTGCCACCCAGGCAGACGATCATCTGCGGGCGGACACGTTCGATCTCGCCGGCCAGCCAGCTGCGGCAGGCCTGCACATGCGAGGCCTCGGGGTTGCGATGCAGCCGCTGCTTGCCGCGCCGCTCGAAGCGGAAATGCTTCACCGCATTGGTCAGGTACAACTGCGAACGATCGATACCGAGTTCGGCCAGCGCGCGATCCAGCAGCTTGCCCGCCGGCCCCACGAACGGCCGGCCGGACAGGTCTTCCCGGTCGCCGGGTTGTTCGCCGAGCACCAGGACGCGTGCGTCCTCCGGGCCTTCGCCGAACACGGTCTGCGTGGCCGGTTGCCACAGGGGACAGGCCCGGCATGCCTGTGCCGCTTGGCGCAGCGACGCGAGCGACTCGTCGCGACGTGTGTCGTCGGTCGGCGGCACGACGGTTGGCGCCGGAATACGGCGCTTCGGTGCGGCATGTTCACGCTCCGCCATCTCGCGCACGCGCACCGCGGCGCCCTGGATCAGCGACGGCAGCAGGTGCGCTTCCGGCAGATGCTTCCAGTAACGCTGCGGCATCTCCTGCCGCATCATCCGCGGGTTCAAGCGCGCCGGATTGAAGATGTGCGCGTAGTAGGTGCGCCACAGGTTCTCGCCGGCATCGAACGCGGGCGCATCGTCGGGCGCACCGCCCGGACCGAAGCTCAGGGCTTCGCCATCCCACAGCGCGCTGCCCTCCGGGGTGAGGATCGCCCAGCGCATGCCGGCGAACCGGCGTGCGAAGAACGGCGCGACCCGGTGCAGGATGTGATGCGATGGCTCGAACCAGGCGATGAAGTTGTCGCGCTCCCCCGGCACTTCGCGGAAGCGCACGAAGGCCTTCATCTTGTGCGCGTCGCGGCGGACCTCCTGCGCCAGTTGCATCACCCGCCGGGTGTCGGCGTCGGTGGGCGTCGCCAGCACATGCGGCTCGCCGTGGGCGATGCGCCACAGCAGGCGATACAGCAACGCGTGCCGCTGCGGATCGCGATGGCAGAGCACGGTCTCGGCGATGTCGAGGAACGAACGCAGCACGCGCGGCGACGCGTGCAACACGGGCGCGTCGAGCACGTCGGGCAGCGCCAGCAGGCCACGCTGGCCACCGGCAAGCCACTCCAGATCCTCGGGTGCGATGCCGGCGCGCAACGCGGCGCGCGCGGCCTCGCGAAACGCATCGACCGACCACGCGGGATCCACCGCCGCCGACCACATCATCGGCACTGCCTCATCCGAACAGGTCGGCCTGGCGCGGCTTCGGCGCGAGTTGCGCCCGCAAGGCGGCGGGATCGTCCAGCCGTTGCCGCGGGTGATGGTCGCTGGTGGCGATGAACGGCATCAGCTTGGTCATCGGCGCGCGCAAGCGGGCGATGTCGGCCAAGCGCAGTCGTGTATGCCGGCGCGCCATCAGCACGCGCTTGACGTTGCGCACACCCAGCCCCGGGACGCGCAGCAACGCTTCCTTCGGCGCGGTATTGAGGTCGACCGGGAACGCCTGCGGATGGCGCAAGGCCCAGGCCAGCTTGGGATCGATGTCGAGGTCCAGCATCCCGTTGGCCGAGGGCGGCGCGATTTCCTCGACCTTGAATTCGTAGAAGCGCAGCAACCAGTCGGCCTGGTAGAGCCGATGCTCGCGCTGCAGCGGCGGCGCGATGAGCGGCAACGCCTTCGACGCATCCGGGATCGGGCTGAAGGCGGAGTAATACACGCGGCGCATGCGGTAGTCGCCGTACAGGCGGTCGGACGCCTGCAGGACATCGCGGTCGTTGGCACCGTCCGCGCCCACGATCATCTGCGTGCTCTGCCCGGCTGGCGCGAATCGCGGAGGCCTGGCCTTGCGCGTGGGCGTGTCGAGGCCGGCGTTGGCCGGCTTGCGCGCCTCCTTCGCTTCCTCGATCCGCCAGCGCAACTGTCCCATCGCGCTGCGGATGCCGGCCTGCGATTTCTCCGGCGCCAACTGCTTCAGGCCAGCCTCGGTGGGCAGTTCGACGTTGATCGAAAGCCGATCCGCATAGCGTCCCGCCGCGGCCAGCAGCTCGGGCGACGCATCGGGAATCGTCTTGAGGTGGATGTAGCCGGCGAAACGGTGGTCCTCGCGCAGGCTGCGCGCGACCTCGACCAGTTGCTCCATGGTGTAGTCGCCGCTGCGGATGATGCCGCTGGAGAGGAACAGGCCTTCGATGTAGTTGCGCTTGTAGAAGTCGAGGGTGAGGCGCACCACTTCGTCGGTGGCGAAGCGCGCACGCGGCACGTTGCTGGACACGCGGTTGACGCAATAGGCGCAGTCGAACACGCAGAAATTCGTCAGCAGGATCTTGAGCAGCGACACGCACCGGCCATCCGGTGTGTAGCTGTGGCAGATGCCCATCCCTTCGGTGCTGCCGATGCCGCCGGTCTTGCTGGAATTGCGCCTGTTCGCGCCACTCGACGCGCAGGAGGCGTCGTACTTGGCGGCGTCGGCCAGGATGGCGAGTTTCTTGATGGTTTCCACCGCGAAAGTCTGCCGGATCCGGGTCGCAATCCCTGCGATGGGTGGTCAGCAAGCTGAATCATTCATCGCTTGGCCTGCACACGTCCGCCCCCATCTTTGCCCGATGCCAGACCTCGTCGTCCTGCGCCCCGAAGGCCTGTATTGCCCGGCGGGGGATTTCCACATCGATCCGTGGCGCCCAGTGCCGCGCGCTGTCATCACCCATGGCCACGGCGACCATGCGCGGGTCGGCATGGGCGAGTACCACGCGGCCGCGCCGGGGCTACCGATCCTGCAATGGCGGCTTGGCGAACAGGTCTATTACCCGCACGAATACGGCGAGGTATTCACCCTCGGCAATGCGCGGGTCTCGCTGCATTCTGCTGGCCACGTGCTGGGCAGCGCGCAGGTGCGGATCGAGGTCGATGGCGAGGCCTGGGTGGCCTCGGGCGATTACAAGCGCCAGCACGACCCGACCTGCGCGCCGTTCGAGGTCGTGCCCTGCGACGTCTTCATCACCGAGGCCACGTTCGGCCTGCCGATCTACCGCTGGCCGGATACCGGCGAGGTGGCCCGCGACATCGTGGCCTGGCGCGACGAGTGCGCGGCGCGCGGCGAAACCGCGATCCTGTACTGCTACGCCCTCGGCAAGGCCCAGCGCTTGCTGGCCGAACTGGCCGCGCACACCGACCGCCCCGCCTTCCTGCATGGCGCCATCGATACCGGCACCGCGATCTATCGCGAGGCCGGCATTCCGATGCTGGAGACGCGCCGCATCGCCGACGAGCCGCGCGGCAGCGACTTCGCCGGCGAACTGGTGCTCGCCCCGCCCTCGGCTGCGGGCAGCCCATGGATCCGCCGCTTCCGCCATGCGCAGCAGGGCTTCGCCTCCGGCTGGATGCGGATCCGCGGCAACCGCCGCCGGCGCAACTACGACCGTGGCTTCGTGGTCTCCGACCACGCCGACTGGCCGGCGCTATTGCAGACCGTGCGCGAGACCGGCGCGCGCCGCATCATCGCCACCCACGGCGCGACCGACGCGCTGGTGCGTGCGCTGAACGACGGCGGCATCGATACCGGCGTGTTCAAGACCGATTTCGGTGGCGAAGACTGATGCGCCGCTTCGCCGAGCTGTTCACCCGGCTGGACCGCAGCACCGGCACCGGCGACAAGCGCGCCGCCTTGGTCGATTACTTCCGCGATGCGCCGCCGGAAGACGCCGCGTGGGCCTTGTGGTTACTCTCCGGCGAAAAGATCGGCGGGGCGAAGGCGCGGATCGCCGGCAGCGCGGAGTTGCGCGCCTGGGTCGCGGAGGAAAGCGGCACGCCCGCCTGGCTGGTGGACGACAGCTACGACGCGGTCGGCGACCTCGCGGAAACCCTGGCCTTGCTGCTCGATGATCCGCACGAAATTGCCGATGACGCACCGTTGCACGCGTGGATCGAGCACCGCGTGCTGCCGGTCGCCAATGCCGATGCGGAGATTCGCCGGGCAATGGTGGTCCAGGCTTGGCGCACGCTGCCGTTTGCGCAGCGCTTCGTGTTCAACAAACTGCTGACCGGCTCATTACGGGTCGGCGTGTCCCGCGGGCTTGTGCAGCAAGCCATTGCGGAAGCGTCGGGCGTGGACATCGCCCTGATCGCGCAGCGCATGCTCGGCGCGTGGTCGCCCACGCCGGAGTTCCTGCAGCGCCTGACCTCGCGCGAGGCGCAACCCGGCGATGCGGCATCACCCTATCCGTTCTTCCTGGCCTCGCCATTGGAAGCCGAGGCCAAAACGCTGGGTGCGATCGATGACTGGCTGCTGGAATGGAAATGGGATGGCATCCGCCTGCAGCTGATCCGCCGCAGCGGCGACATCGCGTTGTGGTCGCGCGGCGAGGAGCGCCTCGACGGACGCTTCCCCGAAATCGAAGCCGCACTCGCCACGCTGCCGCGCGATGCCGTGGTCGACGGCGAACTGCTCGCCTGGCGGGACGGCGAGCAGCCCATGCCGTTCACCGCGCTGCAGACCCGCATCCAGCGGCGCAAGCCCGGGCCGAAGACGCTGGCCGACACGCCGGTGCGCGTGCTCGCCTACGACCTGCTGGAACTGGATGGCGAAGACCTGCGTGCGCGCCTGCTCGCCGAGCGGCGCGCATTGCTGGAGGAATTGCTTGAGGCCCATGGCGACCCGCGGATCGCGGTGTCGCCGCGCATCGAGGCGGCGTCATGGCGGGATGCCGCCGCGCTGCGCGAAGGCAGCCGCGCACGCGGCGTCGAGGGCCTGATGCTCAAGCGCCTGGCCGCGCCATACCAGCACGGCCGCAAGCGCGGCGACTGGTGGAAATGGAAGATCGACCCGCTGACCATCGATGCGGTGCTGATCTACGCGCAGGCCGGCCACGGTCGGCGCAGCACGCTGTACACCGACTACACCTTCGCGGTCTGGGACGGCGACGCGCTGGTGCCGGTGGCCAAGGCCTATTCGGGCCTGGACGACAAGGACATCCTCAAGCTCGACAGCTGGATCCGCGGCCACACCACCGAGCGTTTCGGCCCGGTGCGTGCGGTGAAGCCGCATCATGTGTTCGAGCTCGGCTTCGAGGCGGTGAATCGCTCCGCACGCCACAAGTCGGGGATCGCGGTGCGCTTCCCGCGGATATTGCGCTGGCGCCAGGACAAGCCGATGCAGGACGCCGACCGCCTCGACACCTTGCAGGCACTGGCGCAATGAAGGCGACGGTAAAACCACGCGCGACATTCGATGCGCCGCTGGCGGCGTGGTTCGCAAGACAGGGCTGGACGCCCGCGCCGTTCCAGCGCGCCGCGTGGCGGCACTACCTGGCCGGTCGCGATGGATTGCTGGTCACGCCGACCGGCAGCGGCAAGACCCTGGCGGCCCTCGGCGGCCCGCTGCTGCAGGCCTTGCGCGATCCGCCTCCGCCGAAACGCAAGCGCGGCGAAATCGTGGCCGCGCGCACCCGCGTGCTGTGGATCACACCGTTGCGTGCGCTGGCCAACGACACCACGCGTGCGCTCCGCGAACCGATCGAAGCGCTCGGGCTGCCGTGGACCGTCGCGATGCGCACCGGCGATGCCAGTGCCCGCGACAAGCGACTGGCGCGCAACGGCCAATCCGACGTGCTGGTGATCACCCCGGAATCCTTGGCGCTGTTGCTGTCGTATCCGGAGACCGCGGGCCAGCTGCGCGGCTTGCGCGCCGTCATCGTTGACGAGTGGCACGAGTTGCTCGGCAGCAAGCGCGGGGTCCTACTGCAACTGTGCCTGGCGCGTCTGCGGGCACTGTCTCCCGCGATGCGCAACTGGGGCTTGTCGGCGACGCTCGGCAACCTCGGGGAAGCGCGCGACGCCCTGCTGCCGCATGCGCCGGACGCACCGATCATCGACGCCGCGAAGCCGCGGTCGCTGACCCTGGAAACCCTGCTGCCGGAGGCCGGCGAGCGGTTCGCGTGGGCCGGCCATCTCGGCCTCTCGCAGTTGCAACGCGTGGTGGCGCGCCTGCAGGGCGTGCGCAGCACTTTGTTGTTCGCCAATACGCGCTCGCAGGCGGAGTTGTGGCACAAGGCGCTGCAGTCGGTGTGGCTGGAGGATCCGACGATGCTGGCGCTGCACCACGGCTCCATCGACCCGAAGCTCCGCCAGGCCGCCGAACAGGGCCTGCGCGACGGCAGCGTGCGCTGCGTGGTCGCGACCTCCAGCCTCGACCTCGGCGTGGACTTCCCGGCGGTCGACCAGGTCATCCAGATCGGCAGCCCCAAGGGCATGGCGCGGCTGTTGCAGCGGGCCGGACGTGCGCGCCATCGCCCGGGCGAAGCCGGCCACATCCTGTGCGTGCCGACCCATGCGCTGGAGCTGGTCGAATACGCCGCCGCGCGCAAGGCGCTGCGGGCCGGCCGGGTCGAAGCGCGGCCCCCGCCGCGGCTCTCGCTCGACGTGCTCGCGCAGCATTGCGTGACCCTGGCCCTGGGCGGTGGTTTCGACGCCGATGCGTTGTTTGCCGAAGTCCGCGCCACGCATGCCTTTACCGAGCTGGACGCCGGCACCTGGCAAGCCGTGCTCGACTTCATCGTGCAGGGCGGCAAGGCGCTGGCGCACTACCCCGACTACCACCGCGTGGTCCGCGACGAAGCAGGCAGGTATCGCGTCGTCGACCGCAAGCTGGCATTCCGCCATCGCCTGTCGATCGGCACCATCACCAGCGACGGCCATGTGTCCGTGCAGTTCGCCAAGGGCGGGCGCCTGGGTGCGGTGGAGGAAAGTTTCATCGGCCGCCTGCGACCACGCGATCGCTTCCAGTTCGCCGGCAAGACCCTAGAGCTGGTCCAGCTGAAGGACATGACCGCCTACGTGCGCCTGGCCAAGCGCAACGACGGCATCGTGCCGCGCTGGCAGGGCAGCCGCATGCCGCTGTCGAGCATGCTGGCCGAAGCGGTGCAGGCCACCCTCGCCGGCCCGCGCGACACGCCCGAACTGCGCGCGGTGTCACCCATGCTCGACACCCAGGCGCGACTGTCCGCGCTGCCCACGCCGGACACCCTGCTGGCCGAGCAACTGGCCACGCGCGAGGGCTGGCACCTGTTCCTGTATCCGTTCGCCGGGCGCGCCGTGCACGAAGGCCTGGCCGCCCTGCTGGCGCTGCGCTGGGGCCGCCTGCATCCGAACACCTTCGCCTTCGCGGTCAACGACTACGGACTGGCGATCACCGCGCAGGCGCGCCACCTGCTGGATGACGACGCCCTGCGCGCGCTGCTGCAGGAGGGCGCGTTGTTCGACGACCTGCAGGCCAGCCTCAACCTGGCCGAACTGGCGCGCCGGCAGTTCCGCGACATCGCGCGCGTGTCCGGCCTGCTCTCGCCCGCCCTGCCCGGTCGCGCGCCGCGCTCGATGCGCCAGTTGCAGGCGTCCAGCGGGCTGCTGTTCGACGTGCTCTCGCGCTTCGATGCCGACCACCTGCTGCTGGAACAGGCGCGTCGCGAGGTCTTCGAAGCGCAACTCGAGGTGCAGGCACTGCGCGCGACGCTGGCCGATTGCGCGAGACGCACGCTGTCGATGCAACACCCCGACTCGCTGACCCCGCTGTCGTTCCCGCTGTGGGCGGAGGCGATGCGTGGCAGCCTGAGCACCGAGGACTGGAGCACGCGGATGCGTCGCGCCGCCGAAGCACTGGAACGCACGCATGCCTGAGTCGCTGGACATCGTGCTTGCCGGCGAACCG
>ERZ795044.3934-NODE-3934-length-12336-cov-4.556795_pt1 | contig 12336 bp, 11 predicted proteins | sample MGYA00375128_ERZ795044 | MGnify/ENA primary metagenome ERZ795044 (study PRJEB30173, sample SAMN05720213) | anaerobic digester metagenome | isolation source: active sludge of municipal wastewater-treating anaerobic digesters | place: USA | collected 2014-12-22 ... | reverse complement strand
TCGAGGAAATCCGCGCGGGCGTGCGCGCCCTGTGCGCACAGTATCCGGATGAGTACTTCCGGCGCATCGATGCGGAGCGTGGCTACCCGGCGGAATTCGTCGATGCCTTGACGAAAGCGGGCTGGCTCGCGGCGTTGATCCCGCCGCAGTACGGCGGTTCCGGACTCTCGCTCGCCGAAGCGTCCGTGATCATGGAAGAGATCAATCGCAGTGGCGGCAACTCGGGTGCCTGCCACGGGCAGATGTACGTGATGAACGTGCTGGTGCGCCACGGCACCGAGCAGCAGCGCCTGCATTACCTGCCGAAGATCGCCTCCGGCGAACTGCGCCTGCAGTCGATGGCGGTGACCGAGCCGTCCACCGGCACCGATACCACGAAGCTGAAGACCACTGCGGTGCGCAAGGGCGATCGCTACGTCATCAATGGTCAGAAGGTGTGGATCTCGCGCGTGCAGCACTCGGACCTGATGCTGTTGCTGGCGCGCACGACCCCGCTCGCCGAAGTGAAGAAGAAGGCCGATGGTCTCTCCGTGTTCCTCGTCGACCTGCGTGACTCGATTGGCAAGGGGCTCACGCTGCGGCCGATCCCGAACATGGTCAACCACGAGACCAACGAGCTGTTCTTCGACAACCTCGAGGTGCCGGTCGAGAACCTGATCGGCGAAGAAGGCAAAGGCTTCCGCTACATCCTCGATGGTCTGAACGCGGAGCGCGTGTTGATCGCCGCGGAGTGCATCGGCGACGCGCACTGGTTCGTGCAGCGCGCATCGAAGTACGCGAACGAGCGCCGCGTGTTCGATCGGCCGATCGGCCAGAACCAGGGCGTGCAGTTTCCGATCGCCGAGGCCTATATCGAGACGGCGGCCGCGAGCCTGATGCGCTTCAGGGCCTGCGAGCTGTATGACGCACTGAAGCCCTGCGGCGCCGAGGCGAACATGGCGAAGCTGCTCGCGGCCAAGGCCTCATGGGAAGCCGGCAATGCCTGCCTGCAGACGCATGGGGGATTCGGATTCGCGGCGGAGTATGACGTGGAGCGCAAGTTCCGCGAGACGCGGCTCTATCAGGTGGCGCCGATCTCCACCAACCTGATCCTCTCGTACATTGCGGAGCACGAGCTCGGGTTGCCGCGCTCGTTCTGAGCGGACCTGCCGGTGCGTGTCAACACGCCCTAGCGAGGATCTATCGCGAAGCGGATCCACGCCGTCGGCGTGGGTTGGCCTTTCCAGTTCAGGCCTTCGATCGCCATGGTGTATTCGCCAGGCCCCAGCGCTGAGCTGTTCAACGACAATCGCAGGTTGCCGTTCGAATCCTTCAGTACGTTGTGCAGCACCATGACGCCGCCCTGATCATCCCGGTCGAGGCGGGCGCGGAACGTGTTCTGCGATGCCCAGGACAGGTCGATCCGCATTTCGATCAGCTCGGCCATGTCGCCACCGGCGCGGAACATCGCATCGCGTACCGGGCCGGCCCGGCTCGGGATCACGTTGATCGGACGGCCGCGGGTCGTGGGATCGATCGGGCGCTCGATGACTTCCTTCTGCAGCGCTGCAACCTCGCCGCGTGCATCCCGCAGCTGGAAGAACAGCACGGCGCTGGCAATCAGGAATACGGCGGCGAGTGCGGCGGCGGCGCCGATGAACGACGGCTTCTCCCAGAACGCGCGCGGCTTCTCCTGCCAGGGTTCGGGCTGGCCGCTGGCTTCGAGCAGGCGGACGGCGGCGTGGACCCGATCGGCAAAGCCGAGTTCCTCGATCAGCTGGGGATTGGTGCGAACGACGCGCTCGAAATCGGAAACGCCCTTCGGCGGCAGCTTGCCGGTCAGGTAGCGCTCGACAATCTGATTCTTTTCGATGAACTCGCGGTCCATGGTGGCGTCGCTGGCACTCGGTGACTGGATGGCGGAAGCTTGCGTGTGCGTTGCACGACCTGCAAGGCGCGGGTCAGGAAGGCGGTGCGCCATTCGGGGCGCGCTTTGCCGTCACTCACTGCTCTCGCCCATGATACTGGCCCATGATCGAACTCCCTGAATTCAGGTAGCGTTCAGTGCACTGTCTTATCGTGCGCCGTGGATATCACCCGCGGTGGGGTGTGGCTCACAGAATCTGACCCCGATCGTGCCTGGGCTGCGTTCAATGCGAGTCAGTGAATTGTCATGAGGTCGAACGATTATGAGTATCACAAAGGTGCTGGGTATGGCGGCGATGGGCGTTGTGGCGGCGGCCGCAGGCGGTGTGGGCGCGGCCGATGAGACGGCCATCACGATCTACAGCTCGGCCCAGCCGGGAGCCATTCCACCGGAGCTGTATCGGCCGATTCCGGGCGCCGGCACACCGAATGCGATGGCGGTACCCGGCTATGCCATGGTCCGTCACGAGCGCATGGTGCCGATCAAGGCCGGGCGTTCGACGCTGCGCTTTGCGGATGTCGCGGGGCTCATCGATCCCACCACGGTGACGTTCACCTCGCTGACGGATCCGGCCACTCGGGTGCTGGAGCAGAATTTCCAGTTCGACCTGGTCAGCAACGAGAAGCTGCTGCTGAAGTTCATCGACAAGCCGATCACGGTCGAGCGGGCGCTCGGCAACCAGGTCACCACACTGAGCGGCACGCTGCTGTCCTCGTTCGATGGCCTGGTGCTGCGGGGCAACGACGGCTCGATCCATTCGCTGCGCGAGTATTCCTCGCTGCGCTTCCCGGAACTGCCGGGTGGCCTGATCACCCGGCCGACACTGGAGTGGCAAGTGGCCTCGCCGATGGGCGGTGACCAGCGTACGCGCGTGACCTACCAGACGGGTGGCCTCACCTGGTGGGCCGACTACAACCTGATCTTCAACGAAGGCAAGGATGCAAACAGTGGCCTGCTGGACCTGTCGGCCTGGGTCAGCATCATCAACCAGTCTGGAACGACGTATCCGGATTCGAAGCTGAAGCTGATTGCCGGCGACGTACATCGCGCCGAGCCGCCCGCTCCGCAGATGGTCGGCCGGGTCATGGCGATGGCGAGCAAGGCGATGGAGGACGAGGCGGGGTTCGAACAGAAGGAGTTCTTCGAGTTCCACCTCTACACGCTCGGCCGGCGCACGACGCTGCCGAACAATTCGACCAAGCAGATCGAGCTGTTCGACCAGGCGAAGCAGATCCCGGCGCGCAAGACACTGGTCTACTACGGCCTGACCCAGAACTACGGCTGGGGTTCGCCGATGACTGATCGCGAGCTCAGTCTGCCGATGAACAAGAAAGTGGACGTCTACCTCGAGTTCAAGAACGACAAGGCCGTGGGCCTCGGCGTGCCGTTGCCGGCGGGACGCATTCGCGTTTCCCAGCTCGACGGTGCTGATGGCAGCCTCGAGTTCATCGGCGAGGACCGGATCGATCACACGCCGAAGGACGAAAAGGTACGCATCAAGCTCGGTTCCGCGTTCGATGTGGTCGGCGAGCGTCGCTCCGTGGACTTCACCGTGGATACGAAAGCGCGCTGGATGGAAGAGGAGATCGAAGTCAAGCTGCGCAATCACAAAAGCGCGCCGGTGGATGTCATCGTCAAGGAAAATCTGTATCGCTGGAGCAACTGGAAGATCCTGACGAAGACGCATGAGTTCCAGAAAGAAGACGCCCGGACGATGCATTTCACCGTGCGGGTGCCGAAGGACGGAGAGACGGTCGTGCGTTATCGCGTGCGCTACAATTGGTAGGACATGCAGTCACCGTCTGACCTCGAACGCTCCGCACGCCCGGCACTCTCGCCTTACGAGGCGGAGCTGCAGCGCGGGCGGATCGCGTTCGAGTTTCCCGCAACCCTGGAACGCGAGTACCGCAAGTTCCATCTGCAGCGCATCCTGCCGCGCGTGCGCGGCTGGCTGTGGATACTGGTCGCGCTGACGGTAGCCACCAGCATCTATCGCCTCGGCTTCCAGGATCACTTCGGTCTGAACTTCGAGACGGTGCTGCGCCTCGGCGTGCTGCAGTGTGCGAGCGTCGCCATGCTGCTGGCTGCCTATCACCCGCGTCACGAGCAGCTGTATCCGGGCACGGCCGCTGTTGCGTCCGCGCTGTATGGAGTTGCGCTGTCGGTGCTGGTGATGCAGGTGATCATGGAGGGCGGCGCCGAGACGCTGTCGCTGCTGACGGTCCACACGCTCGCCACGCTGTTCCTGGTGGGCTTGATGTTCGTGCCCGCGCTGATCGTTGCGTCGCTGATTCTCGTGGCCTTTGTCGCCGCCGGTTTCGCGTTCGAGCTGCGTCCGACGATGCTCGCGTATGACACGGTGCTCGTCGCGTCGGTGATCGTGCTGGGCGCCTACATTGCCTACGGCGTGCAGGAGGCAGATCGGCGCCTGTTCCTCGAGCGTGGCGCGCTCGGGGACCTGGCCGAACGTGATGGTCTCACGGGGCTGCGCAATCGTCGCGCCTTCGATGAGCACCTGCTGCGCGTCTGGCAGCAGAGCCTGCGGGATCGATCAACCATTGCCGTGCTGCTGATCGATCTCGATCACTTCAAGCCCTATAACGATCTATACGGTCACCAGGCCGGCGATTCCTGCCTGCGGTACGTGGCTCAGCTCGTCCAGCGTTATGCGCGTCGGCCGCTGGATCTCGCCGCGCGATATGGCGGCGAGGAGATGGCGATCATCCTGTATCAGGTGACGCCGGATCACGCGCGCGCCCTGGCCGAGCAGGTGCGGGCGTCGATCGAACAGGCGCGCATCGAGCATCGTGCCGCGCCGCGAACCGGCAGGGTGACGGCGAGCGTCGGCGGCGCGTGGATCGAGGCGAGTCTCGATCGCACGCCCGACGACATCATGCAGCTCGCGGATGAGGCCCTCTACGCGGCGAAGCAGGCCGGCCGCAACGCGGTGAGCTTCCTCGGTCCCGATCATTCGCAGTCCTTCACTGCGACGATGCGGACCTTACCGTCCGACTGAGCAGCCATCGGATCGAAGCGAGGCCTACTTCAGCAGGCTGCGCAACATCCAGGCCGTCTTCTCATGCACCTGAAGGCGCTGCGTCAGCAGATCCGCCGTGGATTCATCGCCGCCTTTGTCCGCGGCCGGGAATGCTGCGCGCGCCGTCCGCGCCACCGCCTCGTGACCCTCGACCAGCAGTCGCACCATCTCGAGCGCATCGGGCACGCCATCCGTTTCCGGGATGGACGTGAGCCGCGAGAACTCGCGATAGGTGCCCGGCGCGGGATAGCCGAGCGAGCGAATGCGTTCTGCGATCGCGTCCAGTGCGGTCCACAGCTCCGTGTACTGGTCCATGAACATCACGTGAAGCGTGTTGAACATCGGGCCTTCCACGTTCCAGTGGAAGTTGTGGGTCTTCAGATAGAGGGAATAGGTGTCGGCCAGCAGCTTCGAGAGGCCCTCGGCGACCTTGACGCGATGCTTCTCGCTGATCCCGATGTTGATGATCGGGGCGGCGGCTGCCCGATTGGATGTGCGCTTTGCCATGATTCTTTCCCGTTTGACTGTCTGTACGGAAATCAGAATACAGCGCGGCGTTCGAGGCGACCAATCGATGCTGGCTATCCCGCCGATAGACCGCGGCGCGGGCGATAACTCAGCTGGTGCGGCGGTAAGCGCGCGCGAACACCTTCACGTGCTCTGAGATCAGCGAGGGGATGTCGAGCGGCCGGCAGCGGGTGCCGCCGAGATCATGCTGGTGCAGCAGCGCGAGAATGATCGGTGACAGCAGCATCAGCCCTGCATGGCGCGTGTCGCAGTCCACGATGACGCCCTGCGCCACGTAGGTGCGCAGCCGCGATTCGAGGGCCTGCAGCGTCGGTTCGAGGACGTCGGAAAGATAATCGACACCCGTAGTGGGGCTGCGCAGGCCTTCGGCGAGACCGATGCGATGCAGGCTACCGACATTGCCGGCGGTCCAGCCCTGCACGACACGGGACAGGAAGGATTCGAGCACTGGCTGCAGCTGATCGTTCTGGGTTTCGGTCTGGCGTGCGCGATTCAGATGCTTGCCCGCGCCCTGCAATGCCAGCGTGAAGACCGCCTTGATCAGGGCCTCACGCGTCCCGAAATAGTGCCGCATCGTGGCCACGCTGACACCCGCTGCCAGGGCCAGTTCGCGGAAGCTCGGGGCGTCGCCCTCCTGGGCGGAAAGCCGGATGCGGGCCTTTTCGATCAACGCGTTACGGCGCTGGTCGAAATCGGCGTTGCGGGCCCCTGCGGTGCGTGACATTCAGCGCTCCAGTGCGTCCTGTTGATTAATTAGAACACATGAGTTAATCTATTTCAACACCTCAGGGACTGAGATTCAGGACGAGCACATGGCATTCGATACGACGGAAGACCAGGGACTGTTTGCGCGCTATCGCTGGTGGATCATCGGCGGGTTCGCGCTGCTGGCGGTGGCCTTTGTCGGCTATCGAAGCACGCGGCCGACTCCCGTCGGTGTCGTGGAAGTCACCGCGGGTCCGGCGGAGCGCGTGCTCGCGATCTCGGGTCGCACGCGGCCGCAGGTCACGGTCACGATCGTGCCGAAGCTCGCCGGTCAGGTTCTCAAGCTCACCAAGGAAGAAGGTGAGACGGTGCGGGCGGGTGAGCTGCTGGTGCAGCTCGACGCAGAGGCGCCACGCGCAGCGGTCGACGAAGTGGACTCGAAGATCGCTGCGCAACGTCGCACGCTGGCTGAAGCCCAGCGGAATTTCGAACGCGCGTCGCAGCTGAAAGATCGCGGTCTCACGACGCTGCGCGATTTCGACGCCGCCAAGTTCGATCTCGATCAGGCCCAGTCCGAACTGACGCGCCTCGCCGCGAGCCGTCGAGAAGTCAGCGCGCGCCTGCGTGACAACACGCTGGTCTCGCCGGTCGCCGGCATCGTGCTGTCGCGGCCCGTGGATCCGGGCCAGGTGGTCAGCGCGCAGACGGTGATCTACGAAATCGCGCCGCTTGCGAATGTCGAAGTGGAAGCCGACGTCGATGAACAGTTCCTCGGTGAGATCCGTGAAGGCCTGAAGGCCGATGTCCTGATCCCTGGCCGCGCGAAGCCGCTGGCCGCGACGCTGAACTACGTGTCGCCGAAAGTCGATCCGCGCACCGGTGGTGCGAAAGTGCGGCTGCGTTTCGATGAGAACGTCACGGACCTGCGCTCGGGCCTGACGGCGGATATCAACCTGATCGTCGAAAAACGCCCCCAAGCGATCACAGTCGCGCGCAGTGCGATCCTCGGTCGCGATGCGACGGCGCGCGTGCTGGTCGTGCAGGACGGCCGCGTGCTCGAGAAAAAAGTCAGCTTCGTCGAATGGCCCAGCGAACGCGTGATCGTCACGGCTGGGCTCGATGCCGGCACGCAGCTGCTCGCGCAGCCGCGCCCCGATCTCGTCGGTGCGCACGTCGCCCCGACGACGAATCTCGCGTCCCTTCCCCGCGGTGCCGCGCCGCGTGGCAGCGAGGCTCGCCGTGCGCTTTGATCTGAAAGTCGCGCTGCGGTATCTGCTGTCGAACCGGCTGCAGTCCGCGCTGCTGATCGGTGGCGTCGCGATTGCCGTCACGGTGTTCACGTTCAATGCGGCGTTGATCAATGGCCTCGCTGAATTCCAGATCCAGCGCGTGGTCGGCAATTCCTCGCACGTGACGATCGAACCGGAGAAAGCCCTGCCGGCGGTTGCCGCCGCCGCCGATGGCGCTGAACGACTCGTTGCCTCGCAGCGAACCCTGGAGCGCCGGCCGCAGATCAAGCAGTGGCGCACGGTCGAATCGATCATCGACACGATCCCCGGTGTCACCGGCGTCTCGCTGAACATCCTCGGCACGGGTCTCGTCTCGCGCGGCCAGCAGACGCTGCCGGTCACGCTGAAGGGCGTCGAGCCGAGCCGGTTGTCGGCGATCGCGCCGATCGATGATGCGATCGTCGAGGGTGAGGCACGGCTCGGAATAAACGACGTGCTGATCGGCAAGAAGCTCGCGACGGATCTCGGCATCCGCGTCGGTCAGCCGATCTTCATAGCCAGCGATCAGGGCCGCGAGCGCACACTGACCGTGCGCGCGCTGTATTCCACGGGCGTGGACAGCCTGGACTCGCGGCTCGCCTTCGTGAACCTCGATACCGCGCGCGTGATGTTCGATCTGCCGGAGGGCCTGACCGAGATCGAGATCAAGCTCGCAGACATCTATGCGGCCCGAGCCGTGGCACGCCAGTTGGCCGATACGACGGGCCTGGAAGCCACCGCGTGGATGGACAAGAACCAGCGTCTGCGCGAGGCGCTGGAAGGCCAAGGCAGTTCCGGCAGCATCATCAAGATGTTCACGCTGATCACGATTCTGGTCGGCGTGGCCAGTGCCCTGCTGCTGACGACGTTCCGCCGCCGGCCCGAGATCGGCATCATGCGCAGCTTCGGCATCTCGGAGAACTTCGTGCTCTCAGTGTTCATGCTGCAGGGCGCGCTGATCGGTATCATCGGCTCGGTCATCGGCTGCCTGATGGGCTTCGGCTTCTGTCTCGCGCTCGCCAGTCTGACCGGCGGCAAGTTGCCGGTGGACCCGGCTCTCGGACAGTACGATTCCGCGCTGCTGCTCGCCGCGGCCGCCAGCATCATCGCAGCGCTCTGGCCGGCTCGTGCGGCGTCACGCATCGACCCCGTCGAAGCGATCTCACAGTAAAGACAGCTCAATGAAGACGGCACAATAGGATGAACCACATGAACGCCATGGATCTGGCCACGCTTACTTCGCTGCTCGATGTCCGCGACGTCCGCAAGGTCTTCGTCGACAACGAGTTCGAGACGCAGGTGCTGAAGGGCATCACGTTCTCGCTCGCACGCGGCGAGATGGTCGCGATGCTCGGCCCCTCGGGCAGCGGCAAGAGCACACTGCTGTCGATCCTCGGCACGCTGATGAAGCCGACCTCCGGCAGCTTCCAGATGCTCGGCAAGGAACTGACGACGCTGAATGAGAAGGAGCTGTCGCAGTTCCGCAATCAGCAGATCGGCTTCATCTTCCAGTATCACCACCTGCTCCCGGACTTCACGGCTCTGGAGAACGTGCTGTTCCCGCATGCGGGTCGCGTCGGACGCGAAACGCGCGAAGGCCGCGAGCGCGCGGCGATGCTGCTCGATCGCGTGGGCCTCAAGGACCGGATGAACTATCGCGCGACGCGCCTCTCGGGTGGCCAGAAGCAGCGCGTCGCGATCGCGCGTGCGCTCATGAACCAGCCGGCGCTGGTGCTCGCCGACGAGCCGACCGGCAACCTCGATCGCGAGAACGCGGATCAGGCATTCGAGCTGATGCAGGAGATCCAGCGCGAAACCGGCACGACCTTCCTGCTCTCAACCCATGATCGCGAACTCGCCGAGCGCTGCGAGCGGCGCATCTATATCCGCAACGGCGTGGTGGTCGAGGGTGAGTCCACGCCTGTCGTCGCGACGAAACCGGCGGCCCTGGCAGAGGCGGTTGCCGCAACGGCGGCGGGCACGCCGTGGCGGGTCATTGGCGGCGCGAACGCGATGGTGGATCGCACGGGATCGACGGACACGAACGAGGATCGTCGCCGCGCCTGATCGGCGTGGCGGGAACGCGCCGCGTTCTCAGCGGTCGATCGTGGCCATCGATCTTTCGGTGTAGCGCGCGCCGGCCGTACTGCCGAGGCCGTCGAGGCGCGCCATGTCCGCGGCAGCGAGCGTGATGCTCGCCGCGGCGACATTCGATTCCAGGTACGTGCGCCGCTTCGTCCCCGGGATCGGCACGATGTCCGCGCCCCGGTGCAGCAGCCACGCCAGAGCGATCTGTGCGGGTGTCGCACTCAATCTTGTGGCGATTTCACGCAGCGCGTCGACGATCAGGATGTTGCGATCGTAATTGTCCGCCTGATAGCGCGGGTCGTTCTTGCGATAGTCGCGCTCCGGCAGCGCTTCAGCGGACTGTATGGTGCCCGTCAGGAAACCTCGACCGAGCGGGCTGTACGGCACGATGCCGATGCCGAGCTCGCGACAGGTATCCATCACCTCGCCTTCGATGTTGCGCTCCCAGACCGAGTACTCACTCTGCAGCGCGCTGATCGGATGCACGGCATGGGCGCGGCGAATCGTCGCGGCCCCGACTTCCGAGAGACCGAGATAGCGCACCTTGCCGGCGCGCACCTGTTCGGCCATCACACCGACGGTCTCTTCGATCGGTACCGCCCGATCGAGGCGGTGCTGGTACCAGAGGTCGATGTGATCCACGCCGAGCCTCGCGAGGCAGCCATCGAGCGCACGGCGCACGTTCGCAGGGCTGCTGTCGACGCCGGCGATCCTGCCGTCCGCGCCGATGTTGAAGCCGAACTTCGTCGCGATGATCGCGCGGTCGCGCTGGCCCGCGAGTGCCCGGCCGACGACTTCCTCGTTCGTGAACGGGCCGTAGACCTGCGCCGTATCGAAGAACGTCACGCCGAGATCGAGCGCGCGCTGAATCGTCGCGATGCCTTCGGCTTCGTCCGGCTTGCCGTACATCTCAGGCATGCCGGCCACGCCGGTGATGCCCATCGTGCCGAGGCCGAGTGCCGAGACCTCGAGGCCCTGGGTGCCGAGTTTGCGGGTGGGCATGTTCATCGTGATCCGTCCTGTCGCTGGATGGCGGTGCTCGAAATTTCCGCCGGCGAAAGCGCCGGCAAACCGTCGAGGCTCCGCTGGTTGTTGTCGAGCAGATAGTCCACCAGCATCGCGTCGCTGGCCTTGGCCACGTAGTTCGCCGACTCGGTCCGTTCCGCGCGGAAGTCCATCAGCGGCACACCGTAACCGCAGGAATCAGATACGCGGGTCACATCGATCCGCACGATCGCGCGCGCGGAGGGCCAGTGCGGGAATGTCGCAAGCCGCGACTTGAACTGCGGGTGAGTGGGGTCGATGACCTCGGCGTGGCCATGCAGGCGGATGATCCGCGGCGAGCCGTCGAAGGCACAGAGCATGATGACGATCCGGCCGTTGTCGCGGACATGCGCGATGGTCTCGATGCCGGATCCCGCGCCGTCCAGGAAGGCGACCTCGTGCGGTCCGAGGACGCGCAGCGTGCCGCCGCCTTTCGGCGAGCAGTTCACGTGGCCCGCGTCGCCGGCCGGCGCGGTGGCTACGAAGAAAAGCTTCTGTGCGTGGATCCAGTCCGCGAGCGCGGAGTCGATCTGCTCGTACACCTTGCCCATGACGCCCTCCGGCCTCCGCTGTCCTAGACGCTGCCGAGAAAGTCCTGCTTGCCGACCTCGACGCCGCTGCTGCGCAGGATCGCGTAGGCCGTGGTGACGTGGAAATAGAAGTTCGGCAGGACCCACTTCTGCAGGAACGGCAGGCCGTCCATCTCGAGCTTGCGGGTACGCAGCGGCACACTGATGTGCCGCGATTCCGCGCCGTCGAACTGGGCGGGGGTCAGCGTGGACAGGAACTCGAGCGTCCGATCGATGCGGGCTTGCAGGTCGGCGAAGGCCACTTCGGTGTCCTCGAAACGGGGCGGTTCGACCCCGGCCAGACGGGCGGCGCTGTTCTTGGCGAAGTCGCTCGCGAGCTGCACCTGGCGGGCGAGGTTCAGCATGTCCGGCGCGAGGCGCGAGCGCTCCAACACCTCGGCATCGAGCTTGCGCGCCTCGGCGAAGGCGGCGCCTTTCGCGAGGACGTTGCGCAGATTTGTCAGCATGTTGACAAAAAGCTCGACGGACATCTGATAGGTCGTCACGGCCATGTTTTCGGCGCTCCTGCGGAAAAGGGGGGCTGAGATTGTAGCGGCTGCCCACTGGCGGCAATGGTATCTTTGGTGAAACAATCCCGGCGGATTGACGCATCGGAGCTTCGTTTATGAGCCTAATCTGGCTGCCCTCGCAGATGGCGACGTTCGCCAAAGTGGTCGATCTGAACGGCTTTTCCGCGGCGGCCCGCGCCCTGAAGGTCCCGAAAGCAGCGGTCAGCCGGGCGGTCGCGGACCTCGAGCGGGAGCTCGGACTGACGCTGCTGACGCGCACGACACGGCGGATCCATCTCACGCCGGCGGGGCAGCAGCTGCTGACCGAATGCCGCGCGATCGTCACGGCGACGGATCAGGTCCGGCAGCGGGCGACGACGCTGGCCACCACGCACAGCGGGCCATTGCGGGTGCTCGCCGACGCGACTTATGGTCGGGTGCTGCTTGCGCCCCTGGTGCCGCGCTTTCTCGAGCGATTTCCGGACATCCCGCTCGAGGTCGAGCTGGGGGTGAGTCTCGGTGATGTGGCGGACGTGGACGTCGAGGTTCGGATCGGTGCGGTGGCCGGGTCGGACCGGGTCGTCAAAGTGCTCGGTGCACCGCCTGCGGTACTGTGCGCGACGCCGGTCTATCTGCAGAAGGCTGGCTTGCCGACGCGGCCGGAGGAGCTTGAACGGCATGC
>ERZ795044.3930-NODE-3930-length-12346-cov-6.017330_pt1 | contig 12346 bp, 15 predicted proteins | sample MGYA00375128_ERZ795044 | MGnify/ENA primary metagenome ERZ795044 (study PRJEB30173, sample SAMN05720213) | anaerobic digester metagenome | isolation source: active sludge of municipal wastewater-treating anaerobic digesters | place: USA | collected 2014-12-22 ... | reverse complement strand
CGCCCAGCTCTTCAAACAGCTTGGCGTGTTTCTCGAACGCATCCCTGTAAAAAATTTTGACGCAGTGGCCGAATACGATGGGGTGCGAGACCTTCATCATGGTGGCCTTGACGTGCAGCGAGAACATGACACCGGTCTTGCGTGCGTCTTCAATTTCCTTTTCGTAGAAGTCGCAAAGCGCCTTCTTGCTCATGAACATGCTGTCGATGACCTCACGGTCCAGCAACTTGGTGAGCGGCTTCAGTACGATGGTCTTGCCACTCTTGGTGATGAGTTCCATCTTCACGTCACGGGCACGGTCCAGCGTCATGGACTTTTCACCGTGGTAGAAGTCGCCAGAGTGCATGTGCGACACGTGCGAGCGCGACGCCTGGCTCCACTCGGCCATGCTGTGCGGATTCTTGCGCGCGTATTCTTTGACGGCCCGGGGGGCACGGCGATCGGAATTGCCTTCACGCAAGACCGGATTTACCGCACTGCCGATACAACGGGCATAGCGCGCCCGAATGGATTTCTCCTCATCGGTTTTGGGAGCCTCAGGGTAGTCTGGAACCGCGTAACCCTTGCCCTGCAGTTCTTTGATACAGGCAATCAACTGACCCACCGAAGCACTGATATTGGGCAACTTGATGATATTGGTCTGGGGCAGCAGCGTCAGCTTGCCCAATTCGGCCAGGTTGTCCGGTACACGCTGTGCATCCGAAAGACACTCCGGAAATGTGGCCAGAACGCGGGCCGCCACGGAAATGTCAGACTCTGCTACCTCAATGCCAGCAGGCGCTGCAAACGCGCGAATGATAGGCAAAAACGCCGCCGTGGCCAGCATAGGGGCTTCATCGGTCAGCGTATAAATGATTTTTGATGGTTCTGCGGCCATGGCTGTCGTCCTTGAGTTGATTGATTATTGGAAAATCGCACAACTGTATTCCATGTGGGCTGGCGCGTTGCTTACGCCTCAAGAACAATTTTTGACAGGCGTCAAAGAATCAACAACTACTGGGGCGTTGGTGACACCAGTTGCCAGCCCTCCGGGCAATGTGGGGTGTACGGGTAATACTGCCCCACCGACCTGCAAAAATACCAGGCGTTTGCGGGCGCCTGGGTTGGCGTCTGAACCACGATGGAAGGGGCGGCATAGACAGGCGCCGTGTGGACCGGGGCTGGCTGGACGTAAATAGGCTGGGGCGCAACGTAAGGTTGGACGTAAGTCGGTGGCGGGGGGCTCTGCTGACTTGCAGCCGCACCAATAGCAACTCCGGCCAGACCCAAAAACAGCAACGGTGCAATCCAGCCGGAGTCATGCCCCCGCATGTGGTGGTTGCGGTGCTGGCCTTGCGGAAAATACCCGCGCCGACCGTCAGCCCATGCACTGCCAACCGTCGTGGCAATGAGAAGCGCGAGCGTGATGGATTTTGTAATTGATTTCATGTTGGACCTCGGCGTTCTCACTCAACGCTGGGGAGCCACGATGGTTGACCGCCAAATACAAAGAAGCGGGCCGCCAGAAAAATTGCGACAATAGGCGGGCTGGCACAACAACTGCGCTGGTTCAATAAAAAGGAAACTTCAAAATGGCAACTGCAAAGAAGGCGGCTCCAAAAGCTGCTGCAAATCCAAAAGCAAAAACTCCCGCCAAGGTGATCAAGCCCGCCGTCAAGGCAGCTCCCAAAAAGGCTCCCGTCTCCAAGACGGCCAAGGCCATTGCAAAAATCAGCGCCAGCATTGCCAAGTTGACCGAGCGCAAAGACAAGATCAATGCAGAGATCAATGCCCTGCGCGACCAGCGCACCGCACTGAAAGCCGCGCCAGCCGCCGTTGCAGCACCGGCGCCTGCCAAAGCCGCACCAAAGGCTGCTGCGCCTGCAAAAAAGGCTGCAAAGCCAGTTGCCAAAAAATAAGCACGGGCGACTCTGTCGCAAACGCAAAAAAGGGTCCTGATGGACCCTTTTTTTATGAACACGACAGGATCAGCGTGCCCGCGGCTTCTTCGCTGCAGGCTTGGCTCCTGTGGCCTCAACGCCCGTATTCAACGCAGCCAGCACGCCACTCTCCAATGCCGATGCAGCCTTCTTCATCCCGTGGGCTACTGGCGCAAACGCATCGGGTGTGGGATGGCGCTGCTGCAGCAAATCAACGCCAGAATTGAACTGCTCAATACTCAACGCCATGGCTTCCTGCAGATGCGCGGCAGTGAGTGCCAACATCTTTTGCGTGTTGGTCTTGAAAGCTTCCACCGCTGCCATGGGGTCCCTGACCCCCTTGAACTCCTCGACCGCCTGCACACTGGCCGCCTGGGCCGCTTGCGCTTGCGTCTGCACCAGGTCGCCCCATGCTCGCAAACTGTCCATCATTTCCTTGGCGGCGCCCTGGGCATCATCGGATGACAGCTTGCCTGCACCGTTTAGCAGGGCCTTGGTCACGGATTCAAAAGGGTTGTTGGTAAACATTCAAATCTCCAGTCAGGTTTAGGTTGGGACACGGGGCCATTATCCGGTCAATATTTTCTAAAGGTAAAATTGAGATGCATCATGCAAGTTCGCAGTTGCGACTGGTTACTGCCGATCTGGATTTCACTTGCATATGTCGCGACCCCTCACGCGTACAAACTTCAATAGCTCAAAACTCACCCGTCTTCTTGCCGACCTGGCCTTATTGGACGCAGCCGAGTCCGGTCATGCGTTCGCTGAAAAACTGGGCCTTTGGGTGGGTTTCACGGATGCCATAGCGCTGAGAGCGGCGCACGATACGGCGCACGATACATTTGCAAGCAAACAGAGTGGAGAGATTTGTGACGCAGGAGAAGAATTCACCCGGGTAAAAACCCAAATGATGTTGGCGATAACGAGTCGTCATTCAGCCAGCGGGACGCGGTCACGCATGTCCCTCCCCGTACCTAAGGTCGGTGTTTCTTATGAGGATGCAGTCTCCTTCGAACCGTATCGCAGGTACTATCTCGCGCACCAACGAGACGTAGAGCTGCAGATTCAGTCCCTGCGTGCGAAGGTGAGGAACCTGCTTGGCAAAACCTCCCCAGCGCTACGCCAACTTGCTGATCTGGACGCGGCATTCGACACCATTTTGAGCGATCGTGAGAGCAAGTTGCTCTCACGCCTGCCCTCACTTCTGGAACAGCGCTTCAAACAACTCCTCACGGCGCACAAACTGGCCCGAGTCGACATCGATGAAATTGACAACCCTGACCTGTGGATGAAACCCAAAGGTTGGCTCTCACGTTTTTTCAGCGACTTGCAAGCCGTGCAACTTGCTGAACTGGACATGCGCTTGCAGCCCACCGAGGGGCTGATCGAGGCCTTTCAAAACGAAATTGATAGATGACATGAACAGATATTTTTTCCCCGGCGCTTTTCTTCTTGGCGCCGCAACGGTCCTCTGGGTGGGCGCAGGATTTACAGGCTCCCATATTTTGGCGCTGGCGATGACCGCAGCCATTGGTGCTGTCTACGCGTTCGGTGCCTTTGAACTACACCGTTTCCGCCAGGCAACGACTGCGCTGCTCGGCGCCCTATCGGCGATTCCAAATGCCATGGTGAACCTGGATGATTGGCTCGCCAGCGTGCCTGCATCGTTGCAAAATGCCGTGCGCTCGCGGGTAGAGGGCGAACGCGCCGGCCTTCCCGGACCGGCGCTCACCCCCTACTTGGTGGGTTTGCTGGTGATGTTGGGGATGCTGGGCACATTTCTGGGTATGGTCGTCACCCTCAATGGTGCGGTATTTGCGCTGGAAGGAACAACCGATCTGCAGGCCATCCGTTCGGCATTCGCTGCACCCATCAAAGGTCTGGGTCTGGCCTTTGGCACATCGGTGGCGGGGGTTGCTACTTCAGCCATGCTGGGCCTCATGTCGGCGGTCAGCCGACGCGAACGTATGTTTGCCGCACAACTGCTGGAGACCCGGATTGCCACATCTTTGCGGCAATTTTCGCTCACGCACCAACGCCAGGAAACATTCAAGGCCATTCAACTTCAGTCACAAGCGTTGCCCGCAGTGGTGGATCAATTGCAAACCCTGATGACGAGCATGGAACGCATGGGGCAGCAGTTGAACACGCAATGGATCAGCAATCAGGAGTCGTTCCACCGCCAGGTCACAGGCGTTTACACGGACCTGGCCAGTGCGATTGATAAGTCCCTGCGCGACAGCCTGATGCAGAGCGCACAAGTTGCAGGTGACAGCATCAGGCCTGTGGTTGAAGCGGCGATGCAGGGCATTGCGCACGAGGCACAGGCGGCGCATGCGCGCATGACCGTTACAACGCAGACACAACTTGATACGCTGACCTCTCGGTTCAGCGCAACTGCCGCCACAACCGGGCAGGCACTGATGGACACGCTGGCCCAAACAGCGCAGGCGATCACCGCCCAAACCGAGACCAGTGCCAGCAACACGCTGGCCGAGATTTCACGTGTAGCAGCTGCGTCAGAAGCATTGATGCAATCCCGAATGGACTCCGAAGCACACTGGATCCGACAGCACGGCGAGCGCATGGACCAGGTGGCGACACTGTTGCGCAACGAGCTGGGGGCGCTACGGGATGCGGAAGCGCAGCGCGGCAATGCCGCGGTTGAACGATTGGGGCAATTGCGTGCAGAAATCTCCAACAGTCTGGCACGCGACAACATGTTGCTGGAAGATCGCAGTCGCATCATGGAGACCTTGAGCACCTTGCTCGATGCCATCAACCATGCATCGGTCGAGCAGCGTTCGGTGATTGACTCACTGGTGGCGTCGTCTGCAAAAACCCTGACCCAGGCAGGCAACCAGTTTGCGAACCAGGTGGATGCTGAAGCCACCAAACTGTCTGATATTGCGGCCCACGTGACCAGCAGCGCGGTTGAAGTTTCCAGCCTGAGTGAGACTTTCCGTTTTGCGGTGGGTTCATTCAATGAAGCGAACGAGAAACTAATTGGCGGCCTGCAGCGCATTGAGGGTGCCATGGACAAATCCATGGCCCGAAGCGATGACCAGATGGCCTACTACGTTGCGCAGGCGCGCGAGATCATTGACCTGAGCCTGATGTCCCAGAAGGAGATTTTTGAAGAATTGCGCCAGCTACCCGGCAAGATGGCGCCTGCAGCCGATGGGATTTCCAATGGATGAGGGTGACACTGGCATGGAGCAGACGGCTCCGGTCTGGGCCGTTTTTGGTGACCTTATGTCGGGTCTGCTGGGCGCATTTGTCATGCTGCTGGTGGGCGTGTTGGTGGTTCAACTGGAATTGGCAACGCACCTGGAAGACGAAGTGAAGAAGCGCCAGATGGAAGAGCAGCGGCGCATGACATTGGAGAAGGCGCTGGCGATTCCGCTGGCTGCAGGTCGCATCACACTGAACAACGGACGCATCGGCATCAGCGGCAGGGTTTTGTTTTCATTGAACTCGGATCAACTGCAGCCCGAAGGTCGGCAACTGCTCAACAGCCTGGTCACGCCCCTTCGCACCTACTTGACCTCGCGCGACGAGATGTTGATGGTCAGTGGATTTACCGATGACCGGTCCATACGCGGGGGAAACACCCAGTTCGCCGACAACTGGGAACTGTCTGCCCAGCGCGCACTCACGGTGACCCGAACCTTGATAGACGAGGGCATGCCCTCGTCCATGGTGTTTGCGGCTGCGTTTGGAGCAGAGCAACCGATTGCCCCCAACGCCGATGAAAAGGGACGCGCCCAAAACAGGCGTGTGGAGATGGCCCCTGTGCCCAAAGCCAGCAGCACCAAAGCGGCACCCCATGGGTGAACATCTTCCTGGTGAAGGGGCGCGTCGCGTGCCGGAGCAAGCCGACGCTTTCAGCGAGGCGATCGCCAATTTGCGCAGCCTCGGAGCGGACCGGTTCGACCCTGTGGGCCTTCATTACCTTGACGCGCTGGAGCGCCGCACGCGGGTTCAGAACCCCAATGTGAAGCGCATTCTCGAAGTGAAATTGGGCCATGCACTGCAGGATTTTGGTCAACGTTTTCAGCAAGCCCTTTCTGAAGCCAAACAGACCATGGAGCCCGCAGCCCTGGCCCATCCCCAGGCTGCTGCCGACCTGCAGCGATTGCTTGAGACTGGCGACTTGAAGACACTCGCGCAAAGCATAGAGAGCCTTAAACGCCTTCAACAACATGACTCTCTGGGCGAGCTCACCCTGCAACTGGAGCAGCAGTCCCGCAAGCACACAGACCCCACTCAGCAAGCAGGAATGGCGCCACGGGTTGAACTCAAATCGGTTCGCCAGTTCAGGAATACCTGGTCCAAGTTGAGCGCGGTGAGGCAAGTAACCCGCGCAATGGACAAGGGTCCCAAGAATGCGGGGCCCATCAATTCCCACATGTTGGTGTTGCGCTCTCTGGCACTAATGCGCGACATCTCGCCGGACTATCTCAACCGGTTTGTGTCTTATGTAGACACCCTTCTTTGCCTTGATCAGAGTGAAAGGCTGTCACAGCCAGCTGTACGCGCACCCAGTGAAGGAGTGACCAAGAAAAAAACAGCCAGCCGCCGGAGTGTGGCGCGCTAACACCCTGCGCGAACACATGGCGCCTTCACTTCGCCGTATCTGCTGGCTATTCCTTTGATGACTGTATTTGCGCCAGCAGCGTTACAGCCACCAAAACTGCAAAGCCCCACAGTGCCACCCATATCCAAAACGTCACCGACTGGCCCAGGAAAGTCCAGCTCACGTCTCCACACATGGCGCGCGGCTCAAACATGTTTGGCAGCCAGCGCTCCAGGGGTATCCACTCCGGAAAGCCCTTGAAACGTGCGCAGCCGGCCTCGCCGCCCATTCGCACTTTCTGCTCCAGTTCCAGCAAAAGGTTGGCACGGTACAGACTCCAGCCCAATGACAGCAACCACAGCCCAATGGCACTGAATCGCAGGATCCACAGGCGGGGCGCCAGCGCGCCAACGAGGCCTGCCAAGCCAATCCCCAGAACGCCTACGCGAATGTAGATGCACTCGTTGCAAGGCTCCACACCCATCACGTGCTGCATGTACAGCGCAAAACATTCCAGCGCGACGGCCGCTACTGCCAGCAACATCCAAGGCCCACGTCGAAGGGACAAATATTTGATCGTCTTAAGCACGGTAGTTCCAGTAAGGAGATTTTGATATGAAAAAGTGACCCCAGCAATTGCTACCTGCGTGCCAGGTAGACCCCCCACACGGTGAGAGCCATGCCTAGCAGCGCGAGGCCGGTGAAGTCCTCGCCAAACAGCTGCCAGGCAACCAACGCCGTGCACGGTGGTACCAGATAAAAAAGGCTGGCAATATTAACGGCGTCGCTGTGGCGAATCAGCCAGTTCAGAAGACTGATAGCGCCAATCGACAGCACCAGCACCAGCCAGCCCAGCGCAAAGACAAATTCCCCAGTCCACTCCACCCGAAAGCTCTCGGTCAACCCGGCAACAGCGAATGTCACTACCGCAGTCGGCAGAAACTGCGCAATTGCGCCGGTACGCCAGTCAAATGGTTGACAAAAGCGCTTTTGGTACAAGGTGCCTGCGGTGATACCCAGTAGCGCCGCAACGGCGGGCACCAGCGCTGCGGCTTCAAAACCGGATCCCAGCTTGTCAAAAACGACCAGTCCCACACCAACCAAACCCAGCAGCAGGCCCAGCCATTGTCGCCGGAGCACGGTTTCATGCAGCAGCCAGCCGGCACCCACTGCGGTGAGCAGCGGCTGAACGCCCACCACCAAACTGGTGACGCCCGCGGGCAATCCCTTGGATATGGCGACAAACACTCCGCCCAGGTAAACGCCGTGCAACAGCAAACCAGCCACCCCGATGTGAAACCAGGCCCGCGGCGTAGACGGCCATGGCGCGCGCGTCGCCAGTGCAACCAGCGTCATCCCCCCGATGACTGCGATGTAGCGGATGAGCAAAAAAGTCAGTGGTTCGGCATGCGGCAACCCCAACCTGGCACCGATAAAGCCAGTGGACCACAGCAAAACAAAAACCAAGGGAAAGTATCCAGCGAAGCGAGTTGTCATTGATTCGGGGCTCCGCGTGATATTACCATTGCGGCCCCCTGGCCACACCGAAAACCCTTGGCAGGCGGTACCGTTCATCACCGATTTCAGATGCTGCATCGTGTCATCTTGCATTTCGTCGCAATGGCAATGCAATTGCCGATGAAGTTGCCTACATTCTCTTCAACGGGCCACATACAGTGACCCCAAATGGAGAAAATGATGAAGACTTCCAACACAACACGCCTGGCCTCTATCACCCTGGCGGCCTTGCTCGCCATCGTCACCAACGGCTCCATGCTGATGTCCTTCAATTCCGTTGCACAGATTGCAAGTGCTGAACACGCGCGGCAGGTACCGACACAGGTGACACTGGATACCGTCACCGTTGTCGCCCATCAGTCCTGATCCCATGAGCACACTGTTGTTGCTAATCGGCTGGAGCATCCTGCTTCTGCTGAGCTGGCCAGTGGCGTTGCTGGTTCTGCTCATTTGGCCCCTCGTATGGCTGCTGAGCATCCCACTGCGCCTCGTCGGTATCACGATGTCCGCAGTTCTGGCCCTGATCAAGACCATCTTGTTCTTGCCCGCGCGGTTGTTGGGGCATAGGACCTGACCCCTGCACGGCGATTGCCCAGGCTAATTCTAATGATCAAATAGGGCTATAGCCCTCGTAGAATGTACACAAAACGCTATCAGAGTTATAGCGTTTTCAGGTTCGATTGGCTCCTCCACTCGTGACTCAAGGCAGTCCAGAGGGTTCAAATTTCCGTTCAGCGATCATCCCGCGCAAGCCTGTTGCCCATGCCGTGTAGCCCAGCGGTCCTGGGTGGAACCCATCGCTCGCCAGTCCGTCGGACACAACGCCGTGGACGGGCCATCGAAAGAACCGACGGGTTTCACCGTTCAGTGATTGTTCCAGGCGCCGATTCATCTCTCTAGCCCATTGGCCCATGAACCAGCGCAGTGGCTGCGGCAAGGCCGTGAAGCCGTGCATGGGAGGCACGGCACTATGAATTAACAACTTCGGCGTGTGACGCGCAAGAATGCCTTGTGCCAAGCGAGACTGCCATCGAACCCAAACGCCGGGCTGCATCAGGCTGGTGACATCATTGACGCCAATAGACAGCACCACCACGTCGATGGGTTGTGCACCCACGGTTTGGAGCATCGATTCCAAGCCAGGAGAATCCAGACCCGTCAGAGCCTTGAGTTGCCATCTGACCGTGAAGTGTTGACTCAGTTGTTGGACGAGTTGCCCGCAAAGTGCTTGGTCCTGAGACTGCGCGCCTACCCCGGCCGCTGCTGAATCACCCGCGATCAAAAGGCGCAGTGTGGGCCCCTTGCCCTTAACTCCTTCCCGTGGCCCCGGGGGTTCAGGCAACTTTGGGGTGACCTTGCGAACGTACTTTCCCTGTACCCAAAGCACTGGGCCCAACACCACCAGACAGAGATATCGCTGCCAATCACGCATGGTTCTTCATTGCGGTTGCTTGCAACTGGCAACTTACTGCAAAGGTCCCTTGAGAAATTCAGGCAACTCCAACGGCACGACCGCAATGCCCTCCTCGATCAAGGATGCCGTCTCGGCGCGAGTTGCCTTGCCGCGAATGCCTCTTTCTTCGGCTTCACCATAGTGGATTTTTCGCGCTTCCTCGGCAAACTGATCCCCCACATCATCGGTGTTGGCCATCAGGTGCCGAGCCACTGCCGTCCATGCCGCCTGCATTGACTGGGATGTCGAAACGGGGGATGCAACTTCTTGCGACGGGGTAACCGGACCACGCTCGACGCCTAGGAGTCTGGGCGACAGAAGTTTTGCGCTGAAGGCGACTGTGACATTTGACGGCACAAAGTCGTCTGGGCTATGGTGAGCGCGTCCATCAACACCTGTGCTGGTGGTGAATTGGTGGTTGCTTCAACCCGACCAGCCCGTCAGATTTGGGTTTTCTGAGCGGTCTTCTGTTCAACTGGCCTGCATGGCCCCCATTCTGCGCAGGTTGAGCGCTATGCAAACGAGTTTGAACTCGGCCTGTGCCTTCTTTAGTCCTCGCATGCTGAACTGCCTGAACCCAAGAACGTTCTTGATCCAGCCGTTGGGTGGCTCAGCAATCCACTTGCGTTTGCGGTAGTCAATCTTTGTCTGTTCTGTTTCGAACTTGGCGGCCATGGCAGTCGTGTGTGGGTAACGCTGTGCATCGCGTGGTTTGGCCAGCACCTTGCCCTCTCGCCCCAGCGCAATGACCAGTTCGGTATCGGGTTGGGTATTTGCCAGTTCGGCCATCACCGCTTCGCTACGGTAGCCCGCATCAGCCAACACCTGCGCTGCAGATTCGCCCGTGTGCTCTTTGACGGCCTTGAGCACCATGGGCAGTTGCTGTACGTCCGAGCTGGTGTTGACCACCTCGGCGGCGACGATGATGTGTGCCGTCTCGTCCACTGCGGTCTGCGCGTTATAGCTGTAGTCAAACCCGCCACCCGCACGCTTCATGATGCGCGCCTGTGGGTCGGTAAAGCTGTCCTGTGCCTTGGGCGCAGGAACACCGAAGTCGCGCTGGTAGGGCTTGCCACCTTTGGGTTTGCCGTCTTTGTCCCGGGGCTTGCGCTCATCGTCTGGCGTGCGCCCGCGCTGGGCATCACTTTGGCGTTGACGCTCTTCCAGTCGGGCCTTGGCCGCCTCAATCGCAGCCAGGCGCGCTTGCCTGCGTTCGATCTCTGCGGGGATGTCCAGGTCGGGTTCGTTCTTCTCGGCCTCGTCGGTGCTGGCCGCCTTCTTCACCAGCGCGGCGATCTGTGCTTTGAGCTCAACTTCGGCTGCCTGCATGCGTCCATAACTCATGGCCTTGTGGCGACTGGCGTTGGCCTTTATCTTGGTGCCGTCCACGGCGATGGTGCCCAGCTTGACCAGTCCCATCTCGCGCGCCAGGCGTACGACCTGAACAAACAGTTCGGTGAACTCGGCCAAGTGCAGTGCACGGAAGTCCCGGATGGTGCGGTGGGCAGGAAAGTTGTCGGCACCCAGCACCCGAAATGCCACGTCCTCATGCAACTTACCTGCAATCTTGCGTGAACTGAAGACCCCGGTTGCATACGCATAGACCAAGACCTTGACCATCATGGCCGGGTGAAAGGGCTGGTTGCGTGAACCGCCTCCGGCATAGCGTGCATGAAAGGCGCTCAGATTCAGACTGTCTACCGTGTCACTGATGAAGTAGGCCAGATGACCTTGGGGCAACCAGTCCTGCAAAGCGCTGGGTAGGAGTTGCTGCTGTTCGGGGTGGTAGGGGACATAGCTGGTGCTCATCCTCCTTTAACGATCAACCTCAAATAGCGTTGTTAGTGACAACCCTCGTTTCTGCCGCCCAGACTCCTAGATTCAGTCTGGGCGCGCTGAGTTTTTTGGTAATTTTGGCGTCACCGCAAACCGGGCATTCAACAAGACCACGACCTTGCTGGCTTTGAAAATCGGCTTCTGATGAAAACCATCCTTCAAAAATATGCTGGTAGGTGCACTGAAGGTCAAGTACTTTCATAAATTTGAGGGCAGGCCCATTTCGCCGCGCACCCGGGTCATGCGACGCCCAAAAACCTCGTCACAGAAAACACTAATCAGTCCATTCAACGGCATAGCCTCAAGTATCGCCTATCAAAACCGTGGTGCATACGGCAGGCAGTCAGAGCCTCGGGGAGGTTCAGCCACTGGTGTACGGACCGTACCCCGGCAATACCTTCAACAAACCACGTGCAACCAACGCGGTGTAAACCGTGAAGTGATCTTCGCCTTGAACTACTTCACTTCCCAATTGCAGACCGGGGTATCGGCGGCGCGTCAGCACGTCCCTGAAGCGCTTCATATCTCCCACCAAATCGGTATCTTTGTAGTAGCGCGGTCCAGGGCCAAGCGTCTCGAAGCTGCCTGCATACAGCAGGACCTGCGCTTTCAGGTCTCTATGATTCAGCGCGTATTGCTTCTCCAACTGGAAGATCACTTTGTCATCAAACCAGAGTGAGGGGCTGCCCAAAATATAGGCCTGGAACATGCCAGGCTTGGCAAACAACGTGGCCGCGCCCCACAGCGCCCCATATGAATGCCCAATAAACACCTTGCGAGACATATCGGCGCGATACTGGCTCGCGATCACAGGAAACACTTCTGACTCCACATAGTTACGATACGACTGCGCCTCACCATAGACCTTGGCTCCATACTGATTCGCACGGCGCTGGGGATTTGCCAAAGCATTGGTGGGCGTGTAATCGCGACTGCGGCTTTCAGCTGCATTGAATCGCCCCGGGTTTCGTGGAGGCCCGTTGGGTTAAGGCTCTGGTGAACAAGTAGGGGCAAAGCGCTGAGCCCGTTGCAAAGAGAGGT